>Ga0208357_1000357_pt1 | contig 36981 bp, 39 predicted proteins | sample NGESurdeep092012_6_FD_184487 | JGI IMG/M metagenome (GOLD analysis project Ga0208357, IMG submission 184487) | Arctic peat soil microbial communities from Barrow, Alaska - NGEE Surface sample F52-2 deep-092012 (SPAdes) | ecosystem: Environmental > Terrestrial > Soil > Wetlands > Peat ...
GTCAGGTAATCACCGAAAGTGCCGCAGCGACGCACTCAGCGAGAGAGATTCAATGGCGAAACGATCGCGCGCTCGTTCATCACGGTGGATTGAGGCTTAGGCAAGTTGCGACACCTCAACGTCGGTTGGGCCTATCGCGGTCAACCAATTCACCTCTACGTGCTCGATGACGTCGTCACGTTTGCCACTGAAGACGGCGAATTCATTGGTGAGACGAGACTCGACCCCAATCGCGACTACCAACCGAAGGGCGACGGATTCCAGCGATAATCTGCACAGGTTCAGCTGTTCACGATGACGTGACAGATTTCACAGTGCCCCCGGCAGGATTCGAACCTGCGCACACGGTTTAGGAAACCGATGCTCTATCCCCTGAGCTACGAGGGCGGGACTTCCGCGCGTACCTCCCACGCGACGCTCCGAATGTCAATCGCCCCTCAGCCTATGCCCTCTGCGTTTTGGCCCCTTCGCCACACCCTTCGGAGCAAATCAACGATGGTCCTTTAGCTCGCTAAGCAGATGGCACCACTCCAAAGAGTCACAACCCTGGCGTACGCTTTGCGAATCCAGGTCAGGTGCTTGCATGCACAGTGATAGTTATGAATCGAGTGGGACGCAGAGCCGTGAATAATCGAAGAATACTCAGTTTCTCCCGAAAGAGACACCACGAAGTTAGGCGTGGTGTCGATCTGGGCGTCGTCATCACGGCGAGGCGGCCAATGGATCTTTGTGTCCGCGGCGTGGGCGCTGCCGTGGCGATTGGGGAGGCACCGAGATGACGTTGATTCACAGGACTGTTGCGCTCACTCCCTGACTCGGCCGACCCTACCGCGCTACCAAATCAACTTGACATTCAGGGAATTCGTAACAGTGGTGGCAGAATCTGTGGGTTCGTTGTTGATGGTGTCGTCATCGGCACAGAAGGACTTACAATCGTGGCACAAACGGCACCATTGCGGCCACGCAAAGAGCCAACGAAGCGCGGTGTACGTCACGGAGCCCGCTGCAATCCTTAGGTCGCCGTCGACGCCCCGCCGAGGAATGCATCAGCGAAGTCTGGGCGAGCAGCCAGGTCCGCGGAGCTTCCGTCGACGTGGCATCGCCCTCCCCCCATGACATAGGTCCAATCGGAAATCTCCAGCGCCGAGCGCGCCCGCTGTTCCACGAGTAAAACAGCAGCGCCCGTGTCAGTCAATGACCTGATGTGCTCGTGTAGCAGCGTTTGTGCCACTGCTGGAGCCAGGTTGGCGGTTGGCTCGTCGAGGATGAAGAGCGAGGGTTTGAGCATGAGAACGCGGCCCATCGCCAACATCTTTCTCTCGCCCCCGCTTAATTTGTCGGCCGGGCGGTTCAGCATCTTGCGAAGTGCCGGGAACAGATCGAGAACGTGCGGCACTCGTTCTTTCAATGCCTCATTGGAGAGCAAGTAACCGCCCATCTCAAGATTCTCGAGGACGGTCATCGCTCCGAACACGTCATCTACCTGAGGGACGTACCCGATGCCGGTGCGAATCAGGTCCTCGGTTGCCCAATTACCAACCTCGGTCCCCTTGAACAACACTGAGCCCGACGCGAGAGCCACTGCTCCGATCATCGCTTTCAACAGGGTGCTCTTGCCCGAGCCATTCGGTCCGACGACGCTGACGATCTCGCGTTCGCCGACCTCTAAGCAAACGTCGTTGATGACGGGCGCCCCCCCATAACCCGCTGTTAGTCCCGTCGCAACGAGAATCGCGATTGGTCGCATCTCAGCCCCTTTCAACCCACCAGGTATGCATCGACGACCTCTTGCTGGCCGCGAAGTTCTGCCATCGTTCCTTGTGCCAGCACTCGCCCCTCGGCCATGACGATGACCGGTTCGCAGAGACGGTCGACGATACTGAGCTCGTGCTCGACCATCAGGATCGACATCCCGCCGTGGACGAGTCGCAGGAGTTGGTCCCCGATTTCAATAGCGAGCTTGGGATGAACTCCGGCCATCGGTTCATCGAGGAGAAGCAGTTTAGGTCTCGTCATCAGCGCCCGCATGATTTCAACGAGCCGCCGTTGACCCCCGCTTAGGTCCCCGGCGTATGCGTCCGCATGAGCCTCGAGACGAAAGTCGCGCAATAACCGAGCCGCTTCCGCCAAACTCGCTGTCTCGTAGGAGCGCCACCGTGATCGGCGAAATAGCGATCCCGTGAACGAGTCACCAGGGTCGTCCGGGACAGCGACGAGTAGGTTCTCAAGGACAGTCAGGCGCTTGAATTCGCTCGACAACTGAAAGGTACGGACGAGACCAAGATTTGCGCGCTGGAATGCACGCAGGTGTGTCACGTCTTGGCCAGCGAAGGTGATGCAACCCGAGGTTGGATCCGTGGTGCCAGCGAGCATTGCGAGCATCGTGGACTTTCCCGCACCGTTCGGACCGATGAGCCCAGTCAGACGGCCGGATTGGATCTCCATTGAGACGTCGCTCACTGCCCACACCCCGCCAAAGGAACGCTTTAACCCCTCGACGCGCAGGATGAAGTTACCTCCCACGGGTTCCTCAAGACCTTCTGCACCTTGCGCCTCGTTATGCGCCTGCATCAGTCTCCTCCGTCGAGTCCACTGTCGCAATTGAGAGTTGATCTGGTGGTGGGAGAAATGCGGCGAGCCGACGATGGCGCTCCGGCAAGACGCCTTGAGGGCGGAACCACAGGAAGGCAATGATCAGCAGACCGGTCGCGATCCACTCGAGCGCCGGGACCAGTCCTGGGGAGCCGAAACTGGGAATGAATCGCGTCACCTCGAGAAAGCCCACGGGTACGAGAATCGCTCCGATTATGCTGCCCTTGTGATTCCCCGAGCCACCGACGATCACGGCAGCGATCAGAACGATCGTCTCGGGATAGAGCCACGCTGACGGAGCCCAGAGGTTGATGAAGCCCACGAGCAACCCGCCGCTCAACCCACCTACCGCTCCTCCAACCACGAGTATCACGAGGCGTAGCCGGTCAGTGTTTTTGCCGATGGCGCCGGCAACAATCTCGTTCTCGCGCATCGCTCGAAGCGATCGACCGTAAGGGGATTCAGTCACCAACGTCAGAACCACGTAGACGAGAACCGCCATGGCGATTGCGATTCCGGTGTAATACCACTGATAACTGACCGACTGAGGATTGATCACGCCGCCGAGGGGGGATGGAACGAGCGCGACGCCTGCCGCACCATTAAGGAGCGGACGATAATCGTTCACGAGGCTGTTCAACATGACGGCAGTGACCAACATAGAAACCGCGGCAAAATCGGGACGCAGACTCCGCCGTACGGTCAAGCCCGTTGGAAGAGCAATGAGCCCGCCGACAATTGCCGCGCCCAGCCACGGGATCGGGAACGGCAGATGGAATCCGCCAATATAGGATTGAAAGCCGCCGTTAGCAGTGTCCTGAGGAAGCGACAGAATTGCCGCCGTGTAGGCTCCGGCAGCTTGATAAATAATGAACCCGAAATTTGCTATGCCCGCGACGCCGAACTGGATACTGAGTCCGAGGCAGGCAATAACATCCACGGCCGCGTAAACGAGAAGAGTGGTGATATAAAAGCTCATGCCGTTCGACATTGATCCCCCTAGGCGCTTTGTCTGCGGACGAGAAGTCCCTCGGGACGGAATGCCAAAGTCAGGAGGAGGATCACGAAAGCGACGACCTCCTTGTAACTCGGGTTGATCAACGAGGCACTTACCTCGATGATGAGCCCGAGGAGAAGCGCCCCAAGCATCGCCCCGTACGGTCGACCAACGCCGCCAACGACCACAGCAGCAATGATGACCACCAGGAACAAGTCAACCGAGCTCGGACCGAACGACCCGTCGTTGATTGCGAACACCGCCCCGCTGAGCCCACACAGAAATCCTGTCATCAGCCAAGTCGCTCGGATCACCCCAGCCGTTCGAATACCGGAGGCTCTTGCGAGGGAAGCATTGGTCGCCGTGGCGCGCATGGCTTTGCCGATCTTGCTGCGCTTCAGGATCGCGTTAATCACCAACATCATCACGACGCTGATCACAATGATCACGATTTCCACTACGTTCAATGTGAATGTTCCCATTTGAAACGTGGGGCCGCTGTTTAGGGTATAGGACACGTTGTTGGGTCCGGCGATGGCCAGCACCAGGTTCTCGATGATGAGTCCGGCGGCAAGGGTCACAACGGCCATCGCGATCGGAGAAGTGCGCCGATTTTTGAACGGACTGATGAGGAAAGTATTCAACAACAGCGAGGCAAGGGCGCCGCAAACTCCGGCCACCACCACGCCGATCCAAATGTTGACGCCCACCTGGTTGAGTGCGTACGCAACGAACGCACTCAACGTCATGATCGATCCGAAGGCCAGGTTCAGCACTTGTGTGATGCCGAACTGCATGGTGAATCCCACTGCCGCTATCGCGAGCACTGATGCCGTTACCAAACCAAAACCTATAGAAGCGACGAAGAGATCCATGTTGCGACGCCTAACCCGCAGCCTGCTGTATACCCGAGTGCGCAGAAGGACTTTCATCAACCCAATCGTCGCTGACGACGTGGTTTTCAAGAGTTCCTAGCCCTTCTACCTCGATGCGTACTGACTGTCCTGGGAAGAGATAGCAGGGAGGATCCTGTGCATAGCCGACGCCGGAGGGCGTTCCAGTAAGGATCAAATCGCCAGCTTCCAGGTCCATGACCGAAGAGATGAATGAGACGAGATACTGCGAATTGTAGATGAGGCAATTCGTGTTGGAATCCTGCATCAGCTTTTCGTCAACCCAGAGGCGGAGGCCCAGCGCGTTCGGATCAGTGACCTCGTCGCGCGTCACCACATGAGGCCCGATTGGCAGAAACGTTCGAAAGTTCTTCGCGAGCGTTAGCTGCTGATCATGAAATTGAATATCCCGCGCACTCAGATCATTCGCAGCGGTGTATCCGAACACATGCTCGAGTGCCCTACTCTCGGGAATGTCTCTGCCACCTCGTCCAATGACGATGACCATCTCTCCTTCCCAGTCAACGCAGTCCGTCATGCGAGGCTTAATGATTGGGCTTTGATGGCCCACCATGTTGCATGCGAACTTGGCAAAGAGCTTCGGCATATCGGGGGGTGTCCCTCCGACTTCACCGATGTGGTCTCGGTAATTACGACCGACCGCGATGACCTTGGGAGGGTTAAGAAGCGGGGGAAGGAACCTCACGCCACTAACCGGGTAGACCCAACTGAAGTTAACTTGGGAACTATCGTCCGACAACTCGCGAAACCGATCCATGATTTCCGTGGCCGTGGCCAATACGCTTTCCCCGGCTGCGGCAAATGCAGTCAGATTTGACGGCATCGACCGCTCGGGATAAGCCAACTCGCGAGCCGCTTCGACCAAATCGATCACCGAGTCATCGACGATCACTCCGAAACGGCTAGTCGATTCGGCCGCATATACAAACGACATTAGGCGCATCTGAACTCCTTAGCAGTTGCTCGTTATGACGGGCCCCGATTGCAGCACCTCAAATGCTGCAATCGGGGATACACCCCTTCACTTTCAGGATTACGGAGTTACCGCCTTGATCTCGCTGGCAGTCACGTCGCCAATCACTCGCACCGCACCGCCCACCTTGTATCCCGAAATCTGGAAGGCAGTCAGATTGTTGTGGTATTTGTTGAAGTTCGTGGGTCCGCCCGGTCCGACGTAGTGAATCTTCTTGCCCTTCTTCAACATGGCAAGGCCCTGCTGGTAACTCGTCACGGTCACCGCACCCTTGACACCATTGGCAATAGGCAGAATGTACCGTGCGTAGTTCTTAGGAACCGTGCTGTGCGCTTCAGTCATCGCAAGTGCACACATGCTGACGGCATCGTAGTAGTGCATACTTTGTGGATAAGTCAGATACGAATTGACCTTCGGGATCTGGCTCTTCGCAGCGAGCAAACTGGTTCGATAAACCGCGTACGCATGACCCTTCGGATACGTCGCTGTCTGGTCCGCATAGAAGTTCTTTGCCAGCGCCTGAGCACCGACCGCGGCCGCAACTGGGCTGTACCACGTCGGATCAATGGTGGCATCAGTACCGATGACCGACACCATGTGCCCATGGTTGAGTGATTCAAACTCTGAAAGAAATACCGCATCGGTCGGACCAAGGGCCTCGGTCAAAATCACATCAGGGTGACTGAGACTAATGGCCTCTGCTTCAGTCCGAAAGGAGTTAGCAGAGAGGTCGAGGGTTTCGTTGGCGACGAGCTTCATTCCCGCCTTGCGAATCGCAGCGATCGCTGGCTTGACGAAGGTCTGAGAGCCAATGTCGTTCCCGAAGGCAAGTGCGACTCGACGCGCGTGAAGGTGATTGTGCGCAATCGCCACCATTGCGTATGCAGTGGCAATGTCAGGTGGAACGAGCCGGTAGAAATACTTGTACGAAGAAGTATCGAACTCTGATTGACCAGTGCCGGCGAAGACTACCATGTGCTGGGAGTTAAGGATGGGAATGACGGTCGACGCCTCGTCCGAAGTCGGCCCGATAACGAGCGAAAGGTTCGGCGTGGTGGCAAACAATTGTCGTGTCGCGGGGACCGCATCGGCGGGATCTCCACGTGTGTCCACACTCTTGCACTGGATCTGGCGCCCCAATACGCCACCGGCCGCAGCAACCTCGTGCTCGGCGGCGAAGCAGCCCGCAATAAAGCCCGGGCCAAGAATCGCGTCTGGTCCAGTGAAGGGCGCGAGGTCCGCCACAACCACCGATGCCGAACTCGCGGTGCTCACTCCCGCATCGCCGAGGGTGACTCCCCCGACCAACGCCATGGCCCCGGCGACGATCCAGAATCTCCTCAGCCGCTGTAACCCCCGCCGCCTGAGTTCTGCATTCGCGCTGGATTGGTTCGGCTTGGTTCCATGAATTTTACTGTAATGGTTCATACATTCCCCCCAATAGATCAAAACTATCCTGATGAAAGTATCACAATAAGTGTCGCTGTGGTGTTTGTCAAGGCCACTCGTATCGGATGATTGGTTCCAAATGGTTCAACCTTCAACCCAGAGAGAATTCCACCGTCACGATCTGCAATCGGACGTAATCAAACACCTCGGCGAGGATGGCCGGCTACCCGCAGAACGCGAACTCGCCACAAAGCTCGGCGTTTCACGTCGCTCCCTCCGCCTGGCGCTCGCGGGGCTTGAGACCGAGGGCCTCCTTGTGCGTCACGTTGGTCGGGGCACTTTTCTCCGAACGAGCGATCCATTCGCTGCGGCCGCTCACAAAGCGCCACCCGGCCTCATTGAAACCTCTCCCGCCGAGATTCTCGCCGTCCGCGTCGCCATTGAACCTCAACTCGTCCGCCTCGCCGTGTCCGCCACGAGACCGGGAGATCTCGTGCGTATCGAACATTGCCTCGAGCAGGGGAGAGCTGCCCGCGAGTTCGACGACTTCGAGATCTGGGATGCCGCATTGCATATGGCACTTGTCGCTGCGAGCCAGAACGGCCTCGCGATTGCTGTTTTAGAACTGATCAACGCAGCTCGGGATCAGCCCCACTGGGGAAGCCTCAAACGCCGATCGTTCGATGACCGTCGCCGAGCGATGGCACAGCGTGAGCACGACGACATCGTGGAAGCCGTAAGAGATCGAGACGCCGCCAAAGCAGAACAGCGAATGCGCATTCATCTCAAACGGGTCCAGTCATCGATGCTCCGCTCCGCAGGAGACGAGGGTTGACAGAGCCCCCTTCAAATTATTTCGCGGGGGGCTGGCCGCGTGCACTCCGGCTGCGGCAAATCGCTTCACTCGCGCCGACACCTTAGCCCGCTTCGCCGGCGCGTGTAGCGCCGCTTGCTTATCGACAGAAAGTCCAAGTCATTCGATGAGCCAGGTGATTGCACACTGAAACTTTCCTCTCGAGTAACGTCACCCGGCCGCGCAATGCCGACAGCGAGTGCGGCGGAAGCGCGGATCGAGCCCAGTTCTCGTCACCTGGTTGTGGAAGGCCCTGTCGGCTCCAGAGTTATCAGGTACGGCACATTATACGAGACACCCTCGCACCACGCTTGCCAGCCTCCGCCTCCAGACCGGTATCAGCTCATACCGACGGTGCTTGAGTTGGTCGTCGACCTCGGGAAAGCGAAGTGGACTGTGGATCAGGTCGCCTGGGCATAGGAATCGACGTCCGGCGATCTGCACTCGATTGAGAAAGGACTCCCGATTGACATATCCCGAATCACCGCGGCTTCGCAGAGTTAGCAGTGTGTAGTTGACAGGACGTCGGCGGAGAGTGAGATGAACGTAGCTGAGTAAATTGACACCAAAAAGTGGATTTGGTTCTTCAGAGTTTGGTCGTGTCCTACCAGGAGGTAGACATGCCCTTCAAATACTCATCGACCTTCGCCGAGATGTGTGTCATCGAATGCTGGCCATCGAAGCAGTATCGTCGTTGGCCAATGAGTTACATATTTCTCCAGGCACGCTCCCTCGTTGGAAGAAACAGGCGCTGATCGATCATAATCACGTGCCTGGTGTGAAGAGTTTCGAGGGACGAATTGGCGAAAGCCCGTCGCTACAACAAGGCTCTTAGTTGACCAAAGGGATATGGTTAGGCAATCGCCGGAACGTCGGTTCCCGTCCTGCGTCGTAGCGGCACCTAAGTGTTCAAGATGTGATCTAGTTGATCGACCATCGACGAAAAACTCAGCACCCATTCAGCACCTATTTTGTCGAGAATGGTAATGAATAGTGAGGCATCACCCTGAATACGATCCACTGGAATGCCTGAGATTATCCTTGTAATGTCAATGGAACCGGCAGTTTGAGTGGTTCCAATAGAGCGCATCGCATTGGCTTAGGAAACCATTGCTCTATCCCCTGAGCTACGGGAGCATTGCCCCTCTGCTCCAATCACGCTCCAATTTCTGAAGTCCGTGGAAGTGCAACGAGACGTTCCCATCGCACAAGCGTGCTCACCAGGAGCAAGTTAACGATTCAACGTTCACGCAACCGAACGACGGCCCAAGATCTGTTCCCGAACTGACCTCATTTACGATGAAGAAGAGTTCGCCGATGTCTGAGCACTCTAAGCGTCCGGCTAACCGTGTTCTCGTCGAATGGCAAGACACCTTCCTTTAGGTCATCCAAAATTGGCTCGGTGTCGGAAAGGAGACCATCGAGAATCTTGGTTGCGGCAATCTCACTTAATCCAATGGTTGACGCGTACGCGATCACAGCCCGTCGCGACAGATCGGTAGTTCTTCCTTCGAGAGCCAGCGCCATTGAATCGTCGCCGTAGAGCACCGTCGAAGGAAGGTCGTACGCGGGCGAAACCGACCATTCTCCAAGAAGCGATTTGACCACCGAGATATTTTTGGCGTGAACATCACCATTGCCGGTGAGCCAAGCAAAGCAGATCTGGCGAAACACATCGCGCGACGCAATAACTTCGGCGGCACAAACGGAAGCGACAGCGCGAGCAACGTCTTCGTAACTGACGTTGTACTTATCGCCCGGCCACCGTCCCAAAAGTTGGCACGCGTCTTCGCACGCGAGCGCGGTGGTTCCTCCATCGAGATCGCCTACGCGATCGAAGCGCTGAAGAAGTAGACCCTTTGTCCCATCGGCGTCTTGCACGAGTTGGGCATCCACTGTGGGAATGCCAATGCCTTTCGCAAAGGAGACGAAGTAGAACTCATTCTCGACGACATGGGGGTACTCGGGCGGATCGATCTTCAGTATGTATCGATTGCCTGACAACGCAACGGGTACGGAAATCATTCCCGCTGAGGCTTTCTCCTGAACTCCAGGTATGGAAACTTTGTCAATTACTCCCGCGTCAACTAGAACTTCGCGAAAACGAACCTCTTCAAAAGTTTTTTTAACGGTGATCAGCGGTTCTTGCTCGTGCGGCTGTTCATGCTCGGGAACTACTTGAACGTCACCAACTGGATCCTCACCGACCGCTAACAAGAGTGAAAATTCGTCATCAGTCGACGTCTTTACTAATCTGCGCAGCCCCAAGAGTCGACGACCTTCGGGCAAGAGACCGGCAAAGAACGGAGGAACGGATCCCGGGGTCGTGAAGCGTGGTTCACTAGATAACGGCAAAGTCGTCGCGATAGGAATTCCGTCACTGAGATATTTAGCCAGATAAGCGAACTCCGTTCCCGAAGCGGTTCGCCTTAGTTGTGCAGCCTTGCGTCCCGCTTTGTACACGTCGGCGACCTGGACTGATCGCATGAGTTCAAGGTCACTCACTGAGACCTCAACTTCAGTTCCAAATTGAGACCGAGCACTTTCAGCACGTTCGTCAATTTGTCGAGTCGGATTGACTCTTTTCCGCTCTCTACGTCCAAGACGAAGTGCGATGAAACTTCGGCAAGGTCAGCCACCTCTTGTTGGGTCAACTTGAGCGCTCGCCTTCGCAACCGGATTTGAGATCCAAGAGATTGCATGCTTACCTTCCTATATCTTCACGATTATGAAGTTTTCTTTCCCTTCAACCATTATAGGTCAAGTAATTGGTAGAAACTTCATGATAGCGAAGATATGCCCTCGAATTATTAATTCCACTCCACTATTGGAAGAAAACTTCACTATCACGAAGATACCGTGCACGTCGGTACCTCACGTCGAGCACGAAGATCGCCGCAGTATGGGCCAGCCATGACAACTCCTAATGGCGAGTGAATGGTCGAAGATATTGGCGAAGCTTTGCCACCATGCGAGGCAACAACGGCGCAGAAACCTTTTGCTCATTACTCACGGTGGCGGCGATGAACAAACGCGATTGGAATTCAGAGACAGGTCTTCCCACGACATGGGATTCGAGGAGTGAGATGAACGTAGCTGAGTACTGCCGGCTCTACATCCAAGACGAATGGAATCGGCTTTCTCCCTCAACGCGAAAGAGTTACCTCGAAGCGCTTACTTCGTTCACCATCCATTGCACTCGAAGAGGTGCCGATGCTCCCGACTCTCGGTCGTGGCTCAACGGCGAGCCAGCCGCACCATCAAAAAGAATCGACTCTCACGACGAGATTATGGTGCTCCCCCCGGTTTCAGGAGGGTGAGGCGAAACCTCTCCTTGGAGTAGCTCGATGGCGTGGGCCAGTACGTCCAGTACCGATTCGAGGCACTCCAAAGCCCCTTTCGGTGAACCCGGGCAGTTGATGATCACGCTTTGACCTGCGGTACCGGCGCGCGCACGAGAGAGCCGGCCGAGCGGATTGACGAGCCGCATGGCTTCACTCAATCCCGGGGCTTCGCGGTCGATGACTCGCAACGTGGCCTCCGGGGTGAGGTCTCGAGGCGAAAAACCCGTTCCCCCTGAAGTGACGATGACGCCTCTAAATCCTTCAACGAGCGCGCGGAGGGCCCCTTCGACCGAAGCCACACCGTCGCCCACGATCGCAAGCTCGACCACTCGGAAGCCGGCCTCGACGAGTCGCGCCCGTAGCAGTGGCCCCGAAGAATCCGCTCGGGTTCCGTCGGCCGCCGAATCCGAGACGATAAGGATTTTGGCCGCCAACTCCATCCCGTCGAGCGTAGGTGACATTGGTGTGAGACGACGAATTCCGGCGGTTCTCTGATTACTCGTCGATCGCCTCGGCACCTACTCCCCCGAGGGCCTTAGCCGCCCGCCATGGCCCCGATCACGAAAAATGGTTCACTTCCCGAAGTGATCTCATTCGGAAGCGGTGCTTCGGGATCGTCGTGAGAGATGTCCTCCTCGCAGGCGAAGAAGCGGATGAACGGACGACGCTGCTTCGTATTCGGGTCGCGGATTGTTCCCAGCAACACCGGATAGCGATCTTCCAGGGCGTCGACCACCGAACGCTGGCTGACCACCCCAACGACATCGAGTTGGATCTCGTGGTTCTCGCGTACGAGGGTCTTCAAATGTGCGGGCAACGCGACTCGAATCATGCCAGAGTCTGGACCTCGACCGACAAGACCGCGGGCAGGTCACGGACGATCGCCTCCCAGTTATCGCCTGCGTCGTTCGACGCGTAGACCTGGCCACCGGTGGTGCCGAAGTAGAGACCGCAACTATCCAGAGAGTCCACGCTCATCGCGTCACGCAGCACGTCGACGTAGCAGTCGCTCTGCGGAAGACCCTTGGTCAGAGGCTCCCACTCATTCCCCCCGCTACGGCTCCGATAGACGCGAAGTTGTCCATCGAGCGGGTAGTGCTCGGAGTCACTCTTAATCGGCACGACGTACACCGTCTCGGGTTCATGAGCGTGGACATCAATCGCGAATCCGAAGTCCGTTGGAAGATTGCCGCTTATCTCAACCCACGAGTCACCGGCGTTGTCGGTTCGCATCACGTCCCAGTGCTTTTGCATGAACAGCGTGTCGGGCTTCGAGGGGTGCATGGTGATGTGATGAACGCAGTGCCCAACCTCAGCGTCCTCGTCGGGGATTCCTTCTGAGTGCAGTCCTTTGTTGATCGGGCGCCAACTCTTGGCACCGTCATCGGTACGAAACGCCCCCGCCGACGAAATGGCTACGAAAATACGCTCCGGGTCCTTTGGGCTCACGATGATCGAGTGCAAACACATCCCGCCCGCACCGGGCTGCCACGACGAACCCGAATCCTGCTTTCGCAAGCCGGAGAGTTCGCTCCAGTTTGCTCCGCCGTCCGTCGATTGAAAGAGTGCGGCGTCCTCGACGCCCGCCAACACCGTGTCGGGATCGGTCAGCGAAGGTTCGAGGTGCCAGACCCTCGCGAATTCCCACGGGTGTGGTGTGCCGTCATACCACTGGTGCGTGCCGGGCACGCCGTCGTAGTTGAACTGGTTGCCGACCGGCTCCCACGTCTTTCCTCCATCGTCCGAACGTTGGATTAGTTGACCAAACCAGCCAGTTGACTGTGACGCGTAGATCCGATTTGGATCGACGGGCGAACCCTTTATGTGGTACATCTCCCAGCCCCCGAAAAACGGGCCGCTGACGTCCCAGTCCTTGCGCGTGCCGTCGGACCGCAATACAAAGGCACCTTTTCTCGTTCCTACCAACACTCGCACGCCACTCATTGGCCCCCCCTATTCGCGCATCGCGGACGTTCGCTTCTTCGTCAAACAGTAGTGCTCGCGACGAATCCGGGACCGAAAAAGTTCGAGCTCACAGTCGCCACGGCCGACTCCATCGAGCTCCTCTACAACGCCGATCGGCGGCACAACTCGCTCGACTACTTGACACCCAGTCGCCCAAATCGATCGCCATAGGTCCGTCAACAATCAGAGTCGATCGGCACTCCATTGCGCCACCGACGGTTTTGAATCGGTTGCAAGTCTGCATGCACTCGCAATCGAAATTGATTGAAAGTTTTCTATGCGTGTCGGAAACGAGAAAGACGGGGCTCTGATTGTCAGAAGGGGACTTCTCCATTGATTTCAATCGGTGGGATGAATGTGATTCAGTACTTCTGGCTCTAAATCCAGGATGAACGGAGACGACTGTCGCTTTCGGTCCGAAAGGGTTACGCGGAGCGATTAAAGAGTCTCGAGCGCACGAGTCGCAGTCCCAGCATCAGCGCACCTAAGAAAACCAGGGCGACGACGATGAAGTCGAATGCGGTACCTTGACCCGCGATTACTCGCAGAATCATCCCCAACGCAACCGTCGTCAGCCAAACCTCGACGCCCGCACCGAGTGAAGCGCCGTTTTGGCGGCGAACGAGCACGATGAGCCAGCCGATCGCGAGTCCGACAGCAAAGGGCCACGTTGTCGAAACCATGCCAGAAAGGCTGTCCCCGTGGTGATGGTTGGCACGACCGATGGCGACGAAGAGCACGACCACGAGAATGTCAACAACTATCCAGCGTCGAGCCATATCGAACGACCCTACCGGTATAAACATCCGTCGCCAAACCGAGCCGTCAGGAATTAATACTCCCTTCGAACCGTGCAGATGACGAAGGGCGACTACGACTTCATTCAGCCGTTCGTGTCGGCCCATGCAAAGAACCGCACCATGTTGCCGTTCGCCGTTGGAGACCGATGGCGAGTGTTGATCTAGTAGTAGTGGTGTCGACCGCCAACTGCGTGGCCCAGTGATCCGAGGATCCAGAGCGCCAGACCGACTAAGAGCACAATCACGCCAATCGTCCACACGATCGCAATACCCGTAACGAACCCAATGAGGAGAAGAATCAAACCGAAAATAATCACAATGCCTCCAGTGCTAATGCCTAAATGTTCATATTGTTGACCGCCGCGAGTCCTCGGCTTCCTAGGGAACGGACGCGCGCGGAGATCGATAACTACGTGTGACGCGGAGTGTCCTTCCCTGGGGCAGTTGAGGGGGCGCGAGCGCGACTCCGGGGAGACCCACGTCACACCTCCTCGTATCGTCGCTGACGAAATGTCGGCCGAGTGGGATGCGGGGTCTTGACGTCCTACTTCGAAGCATAACGCCCGAGTTCGCGCGTCGCGTAGAATCTCATCGCGACTCGATGCACCATGAACCATGTCCGATTAACTTCGCGTTGCGTCAACTCGCGTCGTCGTCACCACACCACGACGCGCATCATCATCGTCACCCGGGTAAGTGCGTCTCGCTCTTGAGGACAGTGCAGAGCGCCGCTCGGTGGTTGGCGTCCAAGTCCGCGTCGGGGCGGGTGTCGGGGATGCGCCCCCTGCCGACGTCATTGTCGTGTGTCGGAGGAAGCGTGAGGTAACCCTTTCCGGCGGCCGCAATTAGTTCCTTCATCGTGCACGTGGGACTCGCGACACTGTGGCCGCACCCCGCCAAGAACAGTGAACTGGCGATGATGGCGGCCGCAGACAGAGTCGTCCGCGCCGCCCAATTCCCTCGAGCCATCTCCATTGAACCCCAAGCAAGTCTTTGGTTAGAAAACCGAATCCCAGTGATCCAGCAGAAGTGTCTCGCTGCCTCAAGGACCGATTTATTCCTTTGAAAGGGATCCGAATGACAGCGAGACGTTATTACAGTACCGCTTCGCTCGTCTCAGGCAATCGTGGCTATTGCGTAACTTCATTGCGGCCGCTCTCAGGTGCGGGTCCCGATAAATGGCGAGATCTCTCGTAAGCCGAACGTAAGTATTGACGTAGCATTTTCAGGGCCGTCGCGACGATGACTACTCGAAGCGTAGGATTTCCTCTCGGCTGCCAATGGGTTCATGGTCGAAAGTACTTTTGTCCCCAGAGCTCGTTGATGACCCACTAGTAGCGTTAGAAGCCGTGACCACGTCTCTCACTCAGAAGCGTCGACCACTCCATGCGCTTGTCTCGGCGATGCGACCCACCCAGTGGGTCAAGAATGGACTTCTCGCCATCGCTCCTGCGGCAGCGCACCAGTTGACGCACGCTGATGTCTTCTTACGCACCGCCACCGCATTCATCGCCTTTTGCTTCATGGCCTCGGGTATTTATCTGATCAACGATCTGCGCGACGCGCCTTCGGACCGCCTTCATCCCACCAAGCGATTTCGGGCCATCGCCTCCGGGGAACTTTCCACGAGAGCGGCTCTGACGAGCGCCATCGTATTCATCGTCATCGCCTTCGCGATTCCCTTCGCGCTGTCGCGCTCATTGGCGTTGCTTCTCATTCTCGGTCTGTATCTCGTGATCTCTCTTAGTTATTCTCTGTGGCTGAAGAACGTGGCGATCATCGAATTGGGCGTCGTGGCGAGTGGCTTCTTCCTACGCGCCTACGCCGGGGCGGTCACGTCGCACATCATCGTCTCGACGTGGTTCCTCGTCGTCATCTCGTTCGGGGCGCTCTTCTTGGCAGTAGGAAAACGCACCAGCGAAATGAAGCAAGTTGGCGGGGTCGCGACGCGTCCGGTCCTCGCCGAATACACGCTCGAATTCCTTCGTTCGGCGCTCACGCTCAGTGCCACGATCGTGGTCACGGGTTACTGCCTCTGGGCGTTCGATACGTCGTTAACCGGTCTCTCCTCGACGCACAACGACTTCGTGCCGATTCGTCTGTCGGTTGTCCCCGTCGTCTTCGCCATGCTCTTCATAATGCGCTCCGCGGACGCCGGCGACGCCGCCGCACCCGAAGATCTACTCTTGCACAACCGCACGGTCCAGGCGCTCGCCGTGCTCTGGGTCGTGCTCTTGGTCTGGGGTGTTTACGGATGACCCGCGCGTCCCTCTCCGGATGGGGACGCGCGTCGCGCAGCGTCGCCACCGTGAAGGACGTGTCCAATGAATCAGAGATTGCGGCCGTGCTCTCGTCGTCGCGAGCCAACATCGCTCGAGGGCTCGGGCGCAGCTACGGCGACGCCGCCCAGCTCGGCGGCGGCACGGTGCTCCGTAGTCGCATGGAGGACGTAGGGACAATCGACAATCAAGGCGTCGTTACGGTTGATGCGGGTGCGTCACTCGATGAACTGCTCACCGTGTGCATCCCTCAAGGATGGTTCCTTCCGGTGACGCCCGGCACCCGACAAGTGACCGTTGGTGGCGCCATTGCCGCTGACGTGCACGGAAAGAATCATCACGTCGACGGCTCGTTCAGCCGCCACGTCCGAGCGATGCGCATCGTCACACCGAGCGGCATCGCCTCAATCTCTCCCGAAGAGGACGGCGAACTGTTCTGGGCGACGATGGGTGGCATGGGGCTCACCGGGATCGTCACCAGCGTGACCCTCGCATTGCTCAAGATCGAAACCGATCGAGTACTTGTCGACACTCAGCGCTTCTCCAATCTCGACGACGTCATGAGTGAAATGACCAGTGGCGACGAGAACTATCGCTATTCCGTCGCCTGGGTTGACTGCATGACGCGCGGCGCGAACTTGGGTCGCGCGGTTCTGACACGAGGCGAACACGCCCGAGCGATCGACGTCGATGATGCGTCGCTCCACGCGCCCGCACCGGCGAAACTCAAGATTCCCTTCGACGCGCCGAACGGTCTCCTCAACTCCTTAACCGTCAGGGCCTTCAACGAGGCCTGGTTCCGATCCTCGCCGAGGATGCAACTCGCCAAGTCGGAATCGATCGCGTCATTTTTCCATCCGCTGGATGGTATTCGTGACTGGAATCGCCTCTATGGCCGCCGCGGATTCGTGCAGTACCAGTTCTGCGTGCCCGAGTCATCGAGTGAGACGGTACGCCTGGCAATCGAGCAGCTTTCGTCATCTCGCGTCGCCAGTTTTCTCGCCGTATTGAAACGTTTCGGATCTTCGAGTCCTGGCCCGATCTCGTTCCCGATGCCGGGATGGACACTGGCACTGGACCTCCCGATTGGCCCCGCGTCGTTGCCGAAACTGCTCGACGATCTCGACGAGATGGTCTTGTCCTCGGGTGGGCGGATCTATCTCGCGAAGGACGCCCGTCTGAGTCCGGAAACAATGAGGGCAATGTATCCACGTCTCGACGAATTTCTCGAAATCAAGAATCGGGTCGATCCTGAGCACGTGATGACGAGCGACCTCGCGCGCCGCCTCGACCTCGAGGGCACCTGAAGTGGAGAACGCCTTCGGTCAGCCCCAGAGCGTGGTCGTATTCGCCGGCAGTTCGGACATCGCGCGGGCTCTCACCAAGCGGCTTTGCGCGGCGCGCACCCGCATCGTCGTGTTGGCCGGCCGCAACGAACAACTTCTCGACGAGGCGCGATCCGAAGCGCTCTCCTTTGGGGCGAGCCAGGTCGACGTCGTGATTTTTGACGCGCGGGACCCTTCGAACGCCGAACGCACCGTGAACGAGTCGTTCGAAAAGGTGAAAGGAACTGTTGACTTGGTCGTGATTGCGGTGGGTCTACTGGGCGATCAGGAGCAATTTGAAAATGACGCCGCCTTGGTCGGCGACATGGTGACCGTCAACTTCACGTGGCCCGTCGCCGCACTCGCTCAGATACGCAACCTCTTGGTTCGCCAAGGCAGCGGGCGCATCGTGGTCCTCTCGTCGGTCGCCGCCGTGCGCGTGCGGCGCGCCAAGTATCTCTACGGTGGAGCAAAAGCCGGCCTCGACCGACTCTGTATCGGACTCGCCGATTCGTTGGCGGGAACAGGCGTCTCATTGCAATTGGTGCGACCGGGCCACGTCCGCTCGAAGATGACGATCGGCGCCAAGGAGCCACCGTTCGCCACTGGCGTCGACGACGTTGCCGACGACGTCATGAAAGGGCTCGCCGAGCGAACGCCAATCATCTGGAGTCCGCCCATACTTCGCTACCTCTTCTTCGTACTGCGACATTTGCCCTCGCCGCTGTGGCGCAAGGTGACCGATGAAGTCGATCGCTAGTTCCGGTGTTCGGGCTGGGCGTGTCATCGCGCGCGCGCCTCTCTTCGAGGTTTTAACGCCGCCCACACATCGTGACGGTGCGAGACTTCGGCGTGACGCCCGCGCACCGCGTCCGTTGACGAAGGTCGATGGTCGCCAGTGAGGATTCTTGTCGCCGAAGATGACCGCACCCTCCGAGAGGTGCTCCAACGCGGTCTGCGCGAAGCCGGCTACGTGGTCGACGTGGTCGCCGACGGTGAAGCGGCAACGACCCTGCTCAAGGAGAACGAGTACGAGGTCGCGATCTTGGATTGGCGAATGCCCAAGCGCAGCGGCATCGAAACGCTGGCCCTGGTTCGAAAGAGTGGCGTCGCCACGCCGATACTGATCTTGACCGCTCGCGACGCGCCACTCGATCGAGTGGAGGGGCTCAACGCCGGCGCGGATGATTACTTGGTAAAACCGTTTGATTTCGGCGAACTGGTCGCTCGACTGCAGGCTCTACAGCGGCGTCCGGCGTTGCGATTCAACGAAGAGATCCGTTGCGGAGACCTTCAGTTCGATTCGGCGACTCGAGAACTGCGCGCTGGCGGTAAAGACGTCGAGCTCACGTCGACCGAACGACTTCTGATCGAGTTACTGCTTCGGCGAAGTCCGACCGCCGTCTCTCGGCGAACGATCGCCAATCAGGTGTGGAGCGACCAAGCCGACGCGGTCGGTTCGAACACGATCGAGGTCCATATCGCGCGGATACGATCCAAGATCGTGGGCTGCGACGCCAAGATTGAGACCATCCGGGGATTTGGTTATCGAGTGGTCGCGTCGTGACGACCGAGCGCTCCGATCGAATTCGTGCGGGCAAGGTCGCCGTCGTCGCCACCTTGATCGGCATGGGCAGTTACGTCCTCATCGCCCTCATCTTCAACTTCTCATTGATCGATCACTTGACCTCACAGGTTGACGCTCGAATGGGCCAACGCTTGGTCCTGGCCGTCAAGAGCGGAGGTCGACCTGTGGGCTCCATCACTGGGACGCCAACAAAAAGCTCCCGCGACCTCGACACCGATGACGTACCCATCTTCGTGTGGAAAGTGACGTCAGCTGGCGCGAACACCCCTATTACTGCCAGCGCGCCGCGACTTCCCTCGAAGAAGTGGGTCGCGGGCGTTAGTTCGTTGCGGCTCGGCCCTTCGACCTTCGAGGTGCGCGTGGTCAGGTTTCGATCGGGCTGGCTCGTCGCCGGTGAGAGCCTGGCTGACATCGAGCGAGTTCGAGATTCATTGATCAACGCCGAACTGATCTTCGGCGCCATACTCCTCGTCTTGATGTACGGCGCCTCATTCGTCGTAGGTATACGCGCCCTTTCACCGATTGCCCGCGCGCAACGTCGCCAACGGGAGTTCACGGCGGACGCGTCTCACGAGTTGAGGACGCCGCTCAGTGTCATCGAGGCCGAGGTATCGATCGCCCTTAGCAAAGACCGTGACGCGCAGTCGTACCGATCGGCCCTCGAACGAATCGGCGGCGAGGGCCAGCGACTACAGCGAATCGTTGAGGACCTCTTGTGGCTCGCACGTTCCGACGGCGAACGTACGCAGCACTCCGATGAGTTCGTTGATCTCGGGGCCATTGCATTCTCATGCTCGGAGAGATTCCAACCGGTCGCCGAGACGTCGCAACTTCGACTCATCTTCATGAAGCTGGGCGACGAGGACCCGATCGTACGAGCGCCGGGCGAATCCATCGATCGTCTCGTCGGAGTCCTGATCGATAACGCGTGCAAGTTTGCCGGCCCTGGAGGTCAGGTGGAAGTGATCGTGGCCACGCACGGCAATACGGTGACGCTCGAAATCGACGATAGCGGTCCAGGTATCGACCCCGAAGAACGCGCCCTCATCTTCGACCGCTTTCATCGCACCCCCACCCCCGGCGGGGGAACCGGTCTCGGCCTCGCCATCGCGGATTCGATCATTCGTGCGACCCAGGCGCACTGCACCATCGGTACCGCATCGATCGGTGGCGCGAAAATTGAGGTCACCTGGCGCCTCGTCGTCGCCAAATCAGCCGGTTACGCCACGGACGACGACCTTTTCGACGCGTGATTCGCCGTACTTTCGCATTTTGCAAGAGAATTCCGGCACCGTCGTCGAAACTTTCGGCTGAGTGCGAACATAAGAATTCATGAAGAGTCGAAAGGCCTTAATGAGGCCGTAAGGTTCGCTCCTTAGCCTCTATTACATGACGAGCAACCTTTTTGGCCCCTGCGCGTTCAAATGCTCCACTTCCCTTGAGGTCCTCACCATCACTGAGCCTTTCGAGGTCTCCACACGATGACCGTTCACGAACAGCCGATCTTCGAACATCGCCCGAGCCCATCGAACCATCGGATGGTGAGTGGCGTGCGACGTTTCGGCACTGAAGCGAACGCGCGACTCACGAGTTCGACCGCTCTCGTTTTGCTCGTGCTGCTGGCGATCGAAGGATTCACCGTGCTGCGCGTGCGCTCACTCCTCACGCTGCACGTTTTCATTGGAATGCTGCTCGTGCCACCAGTCCTCGTGAAACTCGCCAGTACCTTCTGGCGCTTCGCCAAGTACTACACCGGTTCACGCGAATACCGTGAGAAGGGCCCGCCACCAGTGGCGCTTCGCCTGCTCGGGCCCTTTGTCGCGACCTTGACCATCGTTCTGTTCGCGTCGGGGATCCTGCTCCTGTTCGTGCCATTGGCGTGGCGCGGTGACATCTTGCTACTGCACCAAGCAAGTTTCGTACTGTGGTTCGGTTGTATGACGATTCACGTGCTCGGCCACGTCAAGGAGACGGCACAACTGTCAACCAGAGACTGGGTACGGCGAACCAGGGTCCCGGTGGCGGGCTCGCGGTGGCGGCGACTCGCGATCACGACCAGTCTCATCTGTGGCGTGATCCTGGCCCTCGTGACGATCCCCTCCGTGGGACCCTGGCTGAGCGCGCGCTGATTCCATGTCACAATCAACCATCAATCGATACCGCCCCCCACGCCACGGTCCGCAGCGCCCCCGCCACATCTTTTCGGCGCGCTCCCGGCGTCGAATGCTGTTCCGACGAATCAGGGGCGTCGTCTTGCTCATCTTGATGGTGTTCCTCGTGTGGCTGACGTTCTCTCTCGGTGGCGCACTCTTGAATCCGGCACTGGGCAGTTCGTTCAGCTCGCGGTTTGCCGAATGGGCCCGCGGTCACGGCGGGTCCAGCATCGTCAATTGGACCGAAAACGAGTGGTACAAACATCATCCGCCGCCCGTCGGCGGCACGTTGCCACCGGGCTCGATCCGCACGCCGGCGTCCTCGGGCCCGTCGAACGTGATCTCAAACGCCTATCTTCCAGCCCCCAAGCCCATAGTTCCCTTCGCGTCACCGGCCATCGCCGGGGAGGGCGACTGGTCACCGGTCGGTCGTCGCATCGACGGCGTTCCGGCGATCTACGAAACCACCCTCCGGCCCGACGCCGTGCACACCAGTTACGTGGTGGGCGTCGCGTGGATGGACACGAAATTACTGCACGCGTCGCTCTATTCGGGCAGCACGATTCCCGGCGGCGGCCCCTATCCCTTGTCGGCTCCGATAAAGACGCCGGCGGCGCGCACCCTCGTGGCCGCCTTCAACGCCGGCTTCCTGATGAACAACGCCAACGGCGGCTACTACACGGCGGGTCGGGTGGAATTACCACTTCGAAAGGGCGCGGCGTCGTTCGTCGTGTACCGCAACGGTTCAGCAAATGTCGTGGCGTGGGGAAATGGCGTCACGCTGAACCACTCGATCGTGTCGGTTCGCCAGAACCTGGATCTACTCGTGAACAATGGCCAACCCGTCGCCGGTCTCGAAGCAAACGACACGACCAAGTGGGGCTACACGCTGGGTGATGCCGTCTACGTCTGGCGCTCGGGATTGGGGATCACCGCCAATGGCGCGCTGGTCTACGTGGGCGGGCCCGGACTCAACATCACCGATCTCGCGAATCTCCTCGTTCGCGCGGGGGCCGTTCGCGCGATGGAACTCGACATCAACACTGACTGGGTCAATTTCTCGGCCTACACGCCTTCGACGTCCCTGGGACTCGCGACGGCCTCGAACGGTAGGGAACTTCTGCCGGCGATGACGGGCACGCCCGCTCGGTACTTCCAATCGTGGTGGGCTCGCGACTTCATCACGATGTCCGCCGCCACCCCGACCAAGAACGGGAAGGGCTGAGCCGTGACACTGTCACTTCTTCTCCGCAGCGTCCTTCGTCCGGCGTCGTTGAAATCTCAACAGACTCATACACAATTCGTGAGGTGCCTCTTATGGTGACGCCATATCGTCCGACCATGACTGATGCCACCACTCGACAAGGTCCGGAGAGCTCCGCGTTCGAAACGAGGCCCCGTCCCTCGCGTACGCCTCGTCGCAGCGAACGTGCGCCGCGACCACGACACGCCAACGCTCTCGCTCTCAGCGCCGGAATCGGCCTCGCGATCTCGGTCGGCCTCGCGTTCGTGGGTCAGTCGATCGCGTCGTTCGGAACCGCCGGTGGGTGGTTCACCTTTGCCGGACGCTTGACCGGACTGAGCGGCACGTACTTGTTGATCATCATGGTCCTGCTCGTCACGCGACTTCCGTGGCTCGAAGAGACGGTGGGCCAGGTCCGACTCGTCCACTGGCACCGAACAGTCGGAGGATGGCCAATCGCGATAATCGCGCTGCACGTCGTGTTCATCACGCTTGGTTACGCCGAGGCCTCGCACGTGAGTGTTCTCAGTGAATTCTGGACGTTCATCATGCACTATCCCGACATGCTCACTGCAACGGTCGCCTTCGTGCTCTTAGTGGTGGCCGGCGTCTCTTCGATACCGGCAGTGCGTCGGATGATGAAATACCAAACGTGGTGGGCCGTTCATCTCTACCTCTACCTCGCCCTCGTCCTGGCCTTCGCGCACGAAATAAAGACCGGCGTGATGTTCATCGGTCATCCCCTAACGTTGGATTTCTGGATCGCGCTCTCGGCTGGCGCCCTGGGTACCGTGCTCGCCATACGATTCCTTCGGCCCCTCGCCAGGAACCTACGCCACCAATTGCGCGTCACGAGCGTGCGCGAAGAAGCCCCCGGGGTATTCTCGATCGTCATCAAAGGTCGCAACATGACGCGGTTCGAAGTTGCCGGCGGACAGTTCTTCCAGTGGCGCTTCATGGCCCGAGGACTTTGGTGGCACTCACACCCGTATTCGTTGTCGGCGATGCCTCGTCCCCCATTTATTCGAATGACGGTGAAACGACTAGGAATGCAGAGTCTCGCCGCGACGAGGCTCAAGCCAGGTACGCGCGTCTTCGTCGAGGGACCCTACGGCGTCTTCACCCGCCACGTCCGTCGAGGTGGACGCGTCGTGCTCATCGGGGCGGGCGTGGGCATCTCTCCCATTCGCGCCCTACTCGAAGACCTCCCCGAGCGAACCGACGTCACCGTGATCCTTCGCGCTTCGAAGGTCGAAGACCTCGTGCATCGCCAAGAAGTGACCCAGCTCGTGAGCGAGCGCGGCGGTCAGCTGCACGAGATCGTCGGTTCGCGTAAGAAGGTCCACCTCGATGGCAAGGCACTGCGAAAGCTCGTGGGCAACGTGAGCAACACGGACATTTACCTATGTGGTCCGCCAGGCTTCAGCGCGAACATCACCGAGACGCTCATGCGACTCGGCGCGCGACACGACCGAATCCATCAAGAGGCGTTCGCCTTCTAGGCAATTGGAGCATTGGACATGACAACACGACCAGGACGGACCATATGAAGCGCGCGCACATTGTTATCGTGGGCACCGTCGCGGGGCTCGCCGGGCTCTTGAGTTTCAATTCCACGGCAGTGAACCTGGCGCTCGGCTCGCTGACGGCTGTCACCGCGCCATCGCGCTCGACAACCACGTCACCGCCAGCCCCGACCACGAGCGTGCCTCATTCGGGCGGATCGACGCCTCCCCCCACGACGGCGAGAGTGGTACCGACCACCACGACGACCTCCGCGCCATCCGCCGCGCGCAGTGCCACCGGCACGGCCACCAACTACAGCTACGGGATCCTCTCGGTCAAGGTCACGGTGTCTGGCACCACGATCACGAACGTCTCGATCGCGTCGATCAATGATGGAGGCAACCCTCTCTCGGCCTACATCGACCAGGGCTCGATCCCGCACTTGGAACAACAGGCGATGAGCGCTCAGAGCGCGAATATCCAGGGCGTCTCCGGAGCCAGTTATACGACTGCCGGTTTCGAGCAGTCACTCCAGTCGGCGCTGTCGAAGTTGGGGATGTGACGGGCGGGTCCACAGGAGACCCCGGCACACGCCGGATCCTCCATCATGACGAGCAGGTGATGGGCACGATCGTGACCTTCGATCTCTACGACGAGGACGAACCGTCAGAGGGCGTGCTCTCGCTTCTTCGCGAGGCGATTGACGTGCTGCACCGAGCCGACGATGACTTCAGCACCTACAAGTACGACAGCCCGCTCTCTCGGCTCCGACGAGGCGACGTCAGCGTCGAGGAGTGCCCGTCAGATGTCGGCCGCGTGTTGGAACTGTGCGAAGTGGCCAGGAAACTCACCGACGGGTGGTTCGACCCATGGTCACTTCCCGGCGGCGTGGACCCGACAGGCTACGTCAAGGGTTGGGCCGCGCAACGTTCGCTCGACGCGCTTCGTCGAAGCGGCATCCGAGGCGCGATCGTCAACGCCGCCGGCGACACGGCCAGTTTTGGTGGACCGCAACCGGGAGTGCCGTTCCGAATCGGCATCATCGATCCCGCGGCGACGCAACACCTGGCGTGTGTCGTCGAAAGTCCGGGAGCGGTCGCCACGTCGGGGACCTACGAACGCGGATACCACCTCTTCGACCCTCGCACCAGACAGCCTGCGTCACGAGCGGCTTCGGCCACGGTGACGGGCACCGAACTCGGCGTGGCTGACGCCGTCGCGACGGCACTCGCCGTGGCCGGTGTTCAGGCGCTCCCACTCGTTGAAGCGCTCGACAACTTCGAAGCCCTCGTCATTGATTACGACGGAACCTTCCATACAACGACTGGCTTTCCCGCCGTACGCACTGGTTCGAAGACTTCAAACTGATCGACGCGAGATCGAACGGTCGAAGACCCGACGCAAACGCCGTCGAGTTACGCCATCGCTCGATGGATGTCGAAAGGGACCGCTCACCCCGTCAGGGAGCGTTGTTACACCGGTCTCGAATTATGACTCGTGGACGTGCAAATAGCCATCGAGCTGGGTTAGAAAATATTGGAGGTCGAGAGGCTTCGTCAAGTAGTCGCGCACGCCCGCGTCGCGGAATCGCTGGATCTGTTCGTGCGAGGCGTCGGCCGAGAGCATGACGATTGGGATGGACGCGGTACGCACGTCGTCGCGAAGGAGTTCAAGCACTTCGTAACCCGAGAGATCGGGCATATGTACGTCGAGCAGGATCAAATCGGGACCGTGTTGAAGTGCCAATTCGACGCCGAGCCTTCCTTCCAACGTGGTGATCAATCGAACGTTCGGACGATGGTCCAAGAGCCGTTCCAGCAGGCGCACATTACCGACATTGTCCTCGATGTACAACACGGTCGCCGACACGTCGGCATTTGACTCCGGTAGCCAAGAAGCGTCACCTTCGGCATCCGTAAAATCGGTCGAGGTCGTCGCGAGGGGTAATTCGAGCCAAAACGTCGAACCGACGCCCGGTTCACTTTCCACGCCAAGTGAACCGCCGATCGCCTCCATCAATCCCTTGGAGAGAGCCAGTCCCAATCCGGTTCCTTCGATACCTCTGGATTCGGCGTCGAGGCGATCAAAGGGAGCGAAGAGCCGCTCGTGCAACTGGGTCGCAACTCCGGGTCCAGTGTCGGTCACCCGCAACCGCACCCGGCCGGCATCCTCGTCGCAGGACAACGTCACCGTCCCACCTTCGTGGTTGTACTTGATGGCGTTCGACAAGAGATTGACCAACGCCTGCTTGAGGTGTTGCGAATCGGCACGAACGTAGCGTGCGACGTCACATTGATCGACGATCTCGATGCCGGCCGCGGCCGCGTCACTGGCGACGTTATTCAGACACTCACCGACCAACGCCTGGATCGGCACCAACTCGAGCGCGACAGCGATACTGCCCGACTCGACGCGTGAGATGTCGAGCACCTCATTGATCAGTTCCAACAGGTAGCCACCGGATTTCACGATGTAACCGATCATCTCGAGTTCGCTCGGCGACTCCAACTCCATTTGGAGTATTTGCGCGAAACCGAGCACCGAGTTGAGCGGCGTGCGAAGTTCGTGGCTCATGCGCGACATAAATTCGCTCTTGGCTACGTTGGCCTGTTCGGCTTCATTCTTCGCGAGTTCCAATGCCCGTTGCGCTTCCACAGATTCAGAGACGTCGCGAGAGATGATGACGGCACCCGTCGGATTTCCCTGGGCGTCGCGAAGCGCTCGACCTCGCGATTCGATCGTCACCCATCGTCCATCAGTATGGAGACCGCGGAAGCGAACCTTCATCACTTCGTCGTTGGCAAATGCGCGCTCTAGGGCCTCGAGGATCATGGCGTGATCATCGGGATGGACGAAATCGAGCGCCCCGCGCCCTTCGGTCTCCTCGCGCGAAAACGCAAAGGTCGAATCGTTCGAGGGACTGGCTTCGATGACCTTTAAGCTCTTGTCAATCACGACGATCGAATCGACGGCGGCGTCGAAGATCGCTCGCGACTTCTCGAGGCTGACGGCCAAGGCCTCGAAGGTCTCCTTGCGCAACGTGATGTCATGGCCGACCGCGTAGTAGAGATCGCCGTCTTTGCGAACCGTCCATTTCATCCACCGATAGCTGTCGTCACGACAGCGTTCACGAAGTTCCAGCTCGATGACGCTGGGCGTGATTCCATCCACCGGACCGAATGCGCTGGACACGCGCTCTAGGTCGTCGGGGTGGATCAAACTCGTGTAGGAGCGACCGATGAGCTCTTCGGGCTCCCATCCGAGAATGAGTTGGAACGCCGAGTTGACCAGGACGAAATTGCTGTCCAGATTGACGATGGACATCAGGTCCGACGAACTCCAAAAAAACTGTTCGAAGCTCATGGCGCCGCCGTCGCGACTACTCGTCATTGAGGATGGCCCGTGACCGGCCCAAGAAAAGGGAAGTGAAATACCGCATTCAGGAGAGTATTGCACTTTTTGTATGGCACGACGGTGCACGGGCCGAACCTCGTTCTGTAGAGCAAAATGGACCGACGGAGTACCGTCATCCCATCAAATACTCCTCGTCACGACGAAGGCGCGACGACGTCAAGGTTGCGGGGATGATGGCGGGCCACGAACCGGCCCGGGCGAAGTTCTACGAACGCGGGCTTTTCGATCGCGCAAAGGTCAGTCGCCGCGGGGCAACGGGGATGGAACGAACAGCCCGTCGGTCGATCGGCCGGATCGGGCACGTCGCCGCTGATGATGATCCGCTCTCGCCGGGGTGCGTCGGTGTCGTTCAGTTCGGGCACGACGGACAACAGTGCTTCGGTGTAGGGGTGCAGTGGCTTCTCGTAAAGCAACTCGGCCTCGCCAAGTTCGCCGATCTCGCCGAGGTACATGACGCCGACGCGGTCCGACACGTGGCGCACGACGCCGAGGTCGTGGGGATGAAGAGAGACGTGAGTTTGAACTCGTCTTGTAAGTCAGTCATGAGGTTCAACACCTAGGCCCGGACCGAGACGTCGAGGGCCGAGACCGGTTCGTCAGCCACGACGAGCGACGGGTTCAGTGAGAGCGAACGTGCGAGGCCGATTCGCTGACGCTGGCCACCGGAGAACTCACGCCACCCTTCAGCGTGCAGGTCGCCGGAGTGCTCACGCACTGTTGATACCTCTTTACTACAAGTTCACTGGTCGTACTTCGCCAGAAAACCCTCCACGATGTCGAGGTAGCGTTCGGGCTCCTCGATGAACGGCATGTGACTGGAGTTCTCGAAGATCTCCCAGCGCACGTCCGGGATGTTGTCGAAGAACGGTTGCACCGTCGCGGGCGTGGCTTCGTCGAAACGGCCCGAGGCGAGCAGCGTTGGCACGGTGATTTTGTGAACATCGTCCACGACGCTCCAGTCGCGCAAAGTGCCGATGCAGAAGAACTCGTTGGGGCCGTTCATGACGTTGTAGACCGTCGGGTCCTCTTGCAACATCTCGAAAGTCGCCACCACCTCGGGCGGGTTCGGCACGACGCGACAGACGTGAAGGTCGTAGTACACCTGCTGGGCCGCGAGGTACTCGGGGTCGTCGGTCGTGCCGGCGGCTTCGTGGAGATCGAGAGCCGCTTCGACGTCGGGATCGAGCTCGGCGCGAAGGACTTTCGCTTCGCTGGCCCAGAGCGCCATGGAGGCCGGCGAGTTGCTAATGACGAGTGCCTTTAGGCCCGCGGGCTGGCGGATACCGTGCTCGGCGCCGAGCATCCCGCCCCAGGACTGCCCGAGCAAGAAGTAACGATCGTTGATGCCGAGGTGCACGAGCAGGTTCTCGAGTTCTTCCAAGAATAGGGCGACGGTCCAGAAGTCACCCCCCTTCTCGGGCATGTGCGTCGAACGTCCGCCGCCCAGTTGGTCGTAGTGCACGACGGGGCGACCTCGATCACCGAGTTGAGCTAACGCGAGCACGTAATCGTGCGTGCAGCCCGGTCCGCCGTGAGCCACGACTAACGGCGTCGGACCAGAAGTGAGGTCACCAGTGACTCGGTACCACGTCTGCCATTCACGGAATGGTGCGAAGCCTTCAACCACACTTGTCGTTTCCATGAATTGACAGTAGATGACGCCAAACAGTCGTGCAAAATCGAATCACTTGATCTCAGCCACGGCGTCCTCATCATTGAGATTGCGAGGCGTCACCCGACTAGCGTTGAACGTCCATGGCACTCTCAATCGGGATCGTCGGACTTCCGAACGTCGGCAAATCAACAGTGTTCAACGCACTGACGCACAACAACGTGCTCGCCGCCAACTACCCCTTCGCGACGATCGAACCCAACATCGGCGTCGTGTCGGTGCCAGACCCTCGACTGGCCCAACTCGCCACGATGTTTGCCTCGGACAAGATCCTTCCGGCGGCGGTCACCTTCGTCGATATCGCGGGCATCGTGAAGGGCGCCTCCGAAGGTGAGGGACTCGGCAATCAGTTCCTGGCCGCGATCAGAGAGTGCGACGCGATCTGTGAAGTGGTGCGCGTCTTTGTCGATGATGACGTCATTCACGTCGACGGTCGCATCGACCCGGCCAGTGACGTCGCCACCATCGAAACGGAACTGATTCTCGCGGACCTGCAAACGGTCGAGAAAGTCGTCTCCCGACTTGAGCGTGAAGCGAAACGCGGCGCAGGTGACGCGCAGTCGCGTCTCACCCAAGTCAAGAAGGCCCAGGCCGCGCTCGACCAGGGTCTGGTCATCTCCAAAGTGAAGGACCTCGACCGCGCCGTGCTCGCCGACATGCATCTCTTGACCGACAAGCCATTCATCTACGTCTTTAACGTCGACGAGGAGACGCTGGCTGACGAGTCACGCCGCGCGACGCTCGCGACGTCGGTCGCCCCGTCGCCGTCGGTCATCCTCTGCGCCAAGGTCGAGGCGGAGTTGTCGGACCTCGACGAGGACGAGGCCCTCGAGCTTCTCCAGTCCTACGGACAAGAGGAGTCCGGCCTGGCCCTGCTGTCGCGCGTGGGCTTCGCGACACTCGGTCTTCAGACCTTCCTCACGGCCGGCCCCAAAGAGACTCGCGCGTGGACGATTCACCAAGGCGCCACGGCGCCCGAAGCGGCCGGCGAGATTCACACCGACTTTCAAAAGCACTTCATCAAGGCCGAGGTCGTCTCCTTCGATGACCTCATGTCACTCGGCTCGATGGCGCAAGTGAAGGCGGCGGGTAAAGCGCGCATCGAAGGCAAGGAGTACGTCATGCGCGACGGTGACGTCGTGGAGTTTCGCGTCGGTGTTTGACGCGATACCATATTCCTAGGCGTGAGCGACAGAGGTCGGCGCCTGGAAATCGCTAACTCCTAGGAGAACCATGACCTCTGCCACCTTCAACTTCAAAGTTGCCGACCTCTCGTTGGCCGATTTCGGACGCGCCGAAATCACGCTCGCCGAACACGAGATGCCCGGGCTCATGGCCATGCGCGCCGAATTCGGCGCCACCAAGCCACTCAAGGGATCACGCATCGCGGGATCGCTCCACATGACGATCCAGACCGCGGTCTTGATCGAGACCCTGGTCGCCCTCGGGGCCGACGTTCGCTGGGTCAGTTGCAACATCTTTTCGACCCAGGACCACGCCGCCGCCGCGGTCGTCGTCGGACCGAACGGCACGACCGACAGTCCTCAGGGCGTCCCGGTCTTCGCCTGGAAGGGGGAGTCGCTTGAAGAGTACTGGTGGTGCACGGAGCAGATGTTGCGCTGGCCCGATCACGCCGGAGCGACGATGATCCTGGACGACGGCGGTGACGCCACGCTGCTCGTGCACAAGGGTCTCGAGTTCGAGCTCGCCGGTTTCGTGCCGGCACCCGAGAGCGCCGACTCCGAGGAGTATCGCGTCATCTTGGGGCTACTCGACAACATCATCTCCAGCGGCGAGAAGCTCTTCGAGCCGATGGCCGAAGGGCTCATCGGCGTCTCGGAAGAGACGACGACGGGCGTGCACCGTCTGTACGAGATGGAGCGCGACGGGACGTTGTTGTTCCCCGCGATCAACGTGAACGACGCCGTCACGAAGTCCAAGTTCGACAACAAGTACGGCTGTCGCCACTCGCTGATCGACGGCATCAACCGCGCCACCGACACGCTCATCGGCGGCAAGGTCGCCGTCGTCTGTGGCTACGGCGACGTCGGCAAGGGTTCGGCCGAGTCGTTGCGCGGTCAGGGCGCGCGCGTCATCATCACCGAGGTCGACCCCATCTGTGCGCTGCAAGCTGCGATGGACGGCTTCCAAGTGACGACGCTCGAAGAGGCCCTCCCCTACGCCGACATCATCATCACCGCGACCGGCAACCGTGACATCGTCTCGGTCGACCACATGTTGATGATGAAGCACCAGGCGATCCTCGGCAACATCGGCCACTTCGACAACGAGATCGACATCGCGGGGTTGACGAACCTACCGGGCGTTCGACGAGAGAACATCAAGCCCCAGGTCGACAAGTGGATCATGCCCAATGGCCGCGCCATCATCTTGCTGTCCGAGGGACGACTGCTCAACCTCGGCAACGCGACCGGACATCCGAGTTTCGTGATGAGCAACTCCTTCACCAACCAGACGATGGCCCAAATCGAACTGTTCGTGAACAACGCGAACTACGAGAAGAAGGTCTACGTCTTGCCCAAGTATCTCGACGAGAAGGTGGCGCGACTGCACCTCGACGCGCTCGGCGTGAAACTCACGCAACTCTCCAAAGAGCAGGCTGACTACATTGGCGTACCCGTAGAAGGTCCCTTCAAGCCGGACTCGTATCGCTACTAACAACAGTGCCATCGAGTTGTACCGTGGAAAGCGTGACGTCGATGTCGTCATGCGCGAGGAGACGATGCGGTGGATGAAACCCAGGTCACGTGTCCTTCGTGCGGTGAGGTTCAGTCCAGTCCGAACGTACGGTGCGCTCGATGCGGCACATCCTTGGAGACTAAACAACAGCGCACACTGCGCCTCGCGGAGTTAGAACGATCTCGGCGCGAGGCTGAACGAAATGACGTGTCGATCCAGCGCTTCCCCGGATTCGGCACGAATGGCACGCCGATCGCGAAGTGGGGCACGCGTGAGTTCTTCGCCCAAATGTCGAATCAGTTACGACGGCGCTACTTTTTCGTTCTCATGATCATCGTCATTGGCTTCGTCTTCCTATTGGTGCGGTGAGGTCGGTGGATCCTCAACCGGCGATCGTCGCACCTTCCGACGCGGCGCTGCACTGGGTTGCGCGGTCGATCGCTCCGGGCGCGAGCGTGACGTCCGTCCGAAGACTGACCGGGGGCGTCACGTCAGCGATGCACGCAATCTCGGTCGCTGACGCGCAAGGCCGCCACCATCGTTGCGTGTTGCGACGTTGGGTAAGCGATCACGCGAACGATGGACCGCAGCGTGTTCTACGCGAAGCGCGGATCCTCGAAGAGCTCGAAGGTACCGACATCCCCGCTCCACGGCTTCTCGGTACAGATGCGAGCGGTGATGAGTGCCAGGAATCTGCGCTTCTCATGTCGTACGTCGACGGCCGCATGGAACTAACGCCCAAGAATCCGAGGGACTGGTTAGTCCAAATCGCTTCAATGTTGGTTCGAATACATGAAAGCGAGATCGAAGCTCCGGTGGCCGAGTCGTGGCTCAATCGGGAACGATTGGTCGTACCGGAATGGACTCGACGACCAGATCTCTGGCGAGAGGCGTTCTCACTCATCGAAGAGAGTGCCCCGGTCTCCAAGCCGTGTTTCATTCATCACGACTACCAACAGTTCAATTTGCTGTGGCAACGCGGGAGGCTTGCGAACGTCGTTGATTGGGTTTGGGGATCGTCGGGATCACCGGGAATGGACGTTTCTCACACTCGGTTGAATCTAAGCGTGCTGTATTCCAGTGAACTCGCCCAAGAGTTCCTTGACCTCTATGAATCACTTTCGGGCCGAACGGTGGAGCGATGGTGGGACGTCGAGGGCATGATGAAATATCTCCCCGGCTGGGGCGGCTTTCTACAACAACAAGCCGGTCGACGATTGACAATCGACTTCGAAGGAATGCACGAAAGAGTGGAAGAGACGCTGCTCTTGGCGCTGCAGCGCGACTGATGCGTGGACAGAGTCGCTCGAAGCAATTCTTTCGAGGACCGTGACGCCCACGCGATGCCGACATGAGTCGTGATGGACTTGAACCATAAAATGACGAGATGGCACTTCGTATTCAAAACATGAGCATCGATTCTCACGACCCTCTCCGGCTTGCCGCTTTCTGGGCCGAAGTCCTCGGTTGGCGAATTACCTCCGTCGAATCTGAGGAAGTGGTTCTCGAGCCGCCTGCCGATTCACGTGAAGAAGGCGTCTCGCCGGACATCGTCTTTCTCTGAGTCCCCGACGACCGGGTGGGCAAGAACCGACTGCATCTCGACCTTCGTCCGAGCGATCAATTCGTCGAGGTCCAGCGACTCATCGGACTAGGCGCCACCCACGTGGACGTCGGGCAGTCGTCCGAGTGCACCTGGGTGGTACTCGGCGACCCCGAAGGCAACGAGTTCTGCGTGTTGCGTCCATTCAGCGACGAAGAGATCGCGTCGTTGGGCTGACGCGCCCTCCGCAGTCCTAGCGATAGCCGGCGAAGATATCGTCGACGTTGCCTTCAAGGTTCTTCGGATTGGTGATTCGAACGAACCACTCGGTGCGCATGGTCTCCATAAAGCGTTCGCGACCCATCTTCATCCAAAACGAGTCGGCGATCTGTGAAGCGTGAGCTTCGAGGGCGTCGAACTTCGCACCGCTCACTTGGCTGACGTCGATGGTTGCTGAGATCTGATCGTCCGGCGTACCCATCTCGAACGCTTCTTCGTCGGGATCGGGAATCTCCGGTTCGCGCACGATGCCCTTGGCCGCGTCGGCCTCGGCGCGCTCGCGGTCCTCTTGCTCCCAACGCTTGCGCCACTCCACAAAAACTGAATCAGGAATTGCGTTGAAGTACAGCGTCGGTTCGTAGTCGATCATCTCCAACGCCGCCAAGGTGATGCGGTGCGCCTGGATGTGATCGGGGTGTCCGTAGAAACCGTGCTGGTTGTACGTCATGATGACCTGCGGTCGCTCGTCCATAAGGACTTCGGCCAATTTCGCCGCCGCCACTTCGACCGGCGTGGCCCAGAACGATTCGGGATCGTCGTTCTGCGGCCAGCCCTTCATGCCCGAGTCGCGGAAGCCCAGTCGCACGAGTCGACTGATACCGAGGATCTTCACGGCGTTGTCGAGTTCGACCGCCCGAATCGCGGCGACTTCGTCACCGTCATGATGACTGGCGTCGGGCTTGGCCCCGTCGGGCGCGTCGCCGCATTCGCCGTTGGTGCACGTGACGAGCACCGTGCGCGCGCCCTGGTCGGCGAGCAACCGGTAGAGGCCGCCTGAGGAACTGGCCTCGTCGTCCGGATGGGCGTGTACGGCGAGAAAGGTCAGCTGTTCCATTTACAATCCTCCAAAGAGATCAGTCTCATCGCCGGATGTCACATCACGGCTCCAGGCACGCTGGTAGTACTCGATACCAAAGAGCAGCGTAAAGAGTTCTTCGTCCATCGTGACGAGGTCGGCGTTGTCCACTTGTGAAGCGTGCGTCGCGATCGCCTGGTGCTTGCGTTTGGCGAATGATCGAACGTCCATGGTGGTCGACACCTTGTCGTCGGACACCGCGTGAGCGGCCCCGAGGATCCACGCGGGGAGGAACACGCCCTTGGCTCGGGCGCCCATCACGAACTCTTCGAGCACGCTCTTCGGGGCGACCGGGTAGTAGAGACGCTGGGGGCTCGTCGCCAGTTCAATTGCGGCACGCGTCACCACGTTGGCCATGATGTGATCGGGGTGTCCGTAGAAGCCCTGTTCGTCGTAGGTGACGACGACCGACGCGTGCTCTTCATCCACGATCGACGCGATCGTGCGCGCCACAGCGTTCACGTCGGCGTTCATGAACGACTTCGACGATTCGTTCTGCGTCCAGCCCGGCATGCCCGAGTCGTCGTAGCCCAGCGTCACGACTCGCGAGAAGCCGGCGACGAACGCCGCGCGCTGCAACTCGCTGGCTCGCGTGGCCCGTGTGACCTCGACGTCGTGCAGCGGGTCCGAGCCCGGTCGCGCGTTCTCATCAAATCCGAGCCGTCCGTTCGTGCAGGTGATCAGCACGACGCGGTATCCGAGATCGGCGTAGTGCGACGTGATGCCCGCGGTGAAGAGCGCCTCGTCATCGGGGTGCGCGTGGACGCACACGAGTGTGGGGACGAATGTCACCATGTGAGACTACGAGGTCGCCAATTGGATGATTCGCACGACGAGCAGTGTCCCCGCGACCGCTAAATAGGTTCCATTCGCAATAAGGAGCCAATGGCGCGCTCGTGAACGCTTCGGTCGCTCCAACAAGGCCAGTCGCGGCATGCGCCAGTCGAGTCGATCGACGTCGTAGGTGACGCGCGAACCTTGGCGACGCAGTCCGATTGGTAATCCGATGGCGACGGCGAGTCCCACGATCGAGCCCAGCCATTCGAGCATCGCCACCACGTTGACCGACGTGAACAGAGTCGAGACCATCATCGTCACCGACAGCACGACGAGGATTGAGATGATGACGACCGCGACGGCGTTCAGCCAACGCGCATTCACCCACGGGCCCAAGGCCTCACGATCATTCGCCAACAACAACACGAAGATCGACGTGCTGGGCAACATCAGCCCGCACATCGCCTGCACGGCCAGGGTGATCAGCCCCAGTGGCGCGTGGGGCAACAACACGACGATGCCGGCGACCACCAACAGTCCCCCGAACACGCTGTAAAAACCTTTGGCGTCGCGAAGGCGCGCGTTCAGTCCCTGATTGAACCGATTGGAGAAGTCGCCCACGGCGTAACTGCTCGCCAAAGTGACCGCGGCCGCCCCGATGATCGAGGCGTTCAATAGGACGATGGCGAAGAGATCACCGGCGCCGTGGCCGACGTAACGCGTGAGGCTGTGCGCGACCGTCAACGCATTGACGTAGCTATTCGTGCCGCCATGATGCGAAAGCCCGGCCGCGGTGATGCCCATCAACAGGGCCGCCACGATCACCACGATGAAGGAGCCGAGGATCGTGTCGATGCGTTCGTAGTTCAGCCAACGCGGCGAGATCTTCTTGTCGACGATGTTGCTCTCCTGGAAGAACAGTTGCCACGGCGCGACGGTCGTGCCGATGATCGAGATGATCAGCAACACGCCGGCCGAAGACGTGCCGCCGCGTAGACCCGGGACCACGAGATCGCGAAAGAGCGAGTGCGTGGCGACGTGGGCGCGAAGCACGAGCGGGATCATCACGAGGTTGACTGCGACGAAGAGCATCATGAAGCGTTCCCAGCGCTGGAACGATCCCGTCGCGGTGACGCCGAACAGGGCCGCCACTGCGATGGGCACGGACACGTAGGCCGACACGCCGAAGTACTCCATCGACAGCGAGATGCCGATGAACTCGGTGATGATGATCAAGAAATTGAGCAGGAGGATCGAACCGATCGAGACGTTGCCCCAGCGCCGTCCGATGCGCTCTCGGATCAGGCGGCCGTGACCGATACCGGTGACCGCGCCGAGTCGCACGACCATCTCCTGGTTCACGATCAGCACCGGGATCAACAGGGGCAACGTCCAGAGCAGCGAGTACCCGAAGTTCTGGCCGGCTTGGGCGTAGGTCGAGACACCGCCGGCGTCGTTGTCGCCCACCATGACGATGAGCCCCGGTCCGATGATCGCCAGGAGAGTGAGGAGGCGCGCGCGCGTACCGTGCCGGGTTCCCGGTTCGTACTCCTTGACGGTACCGAAGGCACCCTTGATTTGATCCTTCGTGACTTCGCTCACGCTTCCTCCTTTCTGATCTCGTAGTGGTGCGCCACGCCCACGACGAGATTCGAAGGAGGGCTAGGGGCCTACCGAAGAGTTCGTGTGCAGTCGTGCCGTGACGCAATGAATGAAGGTGGTACTAGGGGGTTTCAGTGAGCCCCCTTTGAACGTGACCCGACGGGATACGGCGCGTCACTCTTCGACCGCCGTCATACCGAACTCGCGTCGCCAACCG
>Ga0208357_1000358_pt1 | contig 36917 bp, 29 predicted proteins | sample NGESurdeep092012_6_FD_184487 | JGI IMG/M metagenome (GOLD analysis project Ga0208357, IMG submission 184487) | Arctic peat soil microbial communities from Barrow, Alaska - NGEE Surface sample F52-2 deep-092012 (SPAdes) | ecosystem: Environmental > Terrestrial > Soil > Wetlands > Peat ...
CAGGCCCGCGACCAGGGTCCGCTTGCCACCGATCCGGCTGGATACCCAGCCGGTGATCAGCATGGCGACCGCGGTGACGACGAGGTAGCTGGTAAACAGCAGCTCGACGGAGCTTGGCGTGGCGTGCAGCTGCTTGGACAGGGCCGGCAGGATCGGGTCCACCAGTCCGAGGCCCATGAACGAGACCACGCAGGCGAAGGCCACGGCCCACACCGCCTTGGGCTGGCGGAATGGGCTCGGCGGACTTCCGTGATGGCTGGCCCCGTGGTTAGTGGCCCCGTGGTTAGTGGCCCCGTGGTTAGCGGGACCGTGGTTGGTGGCCCCTTGGCTGGTCGTCACAGCGTGGCTCCTTCGCTCTCCCTGGCTGCCTTGCTGTCCCGGACGGCGGTCCGGCGCTGGGTATCGAGATCTCGCAGTCCGACCATCGCGGGTACGGCGTCTGCCAGAGCGGCCACCTGCGCGGCGGGAAGCTGCCTGATCAGATCGGCGAGCTTCGCGGCCCGTGCCCGCCGCCTGGCCGTCAGGTAGTCGGCGCCGGCCGGGGTCAGCGCCACGAGCACCACCCGGCCGTCGTCCGGGCTGGGGCGGCGCTCGGCCAGCCCGGCTCGCTCCAGCCCGGTGACGAGCGTGGTCATCGACGGCTGGGCCACGCCCTCGATCTCGGCCAGGTCCGTCAGCCGGCAGGGGCCGCTCCGGTCCAGCGTGGCGAGGGTCGAGGCGGCGGTCAGGCTGATGTCGCGGGGGGCGCTGCGGATGGCCACGCCCGCCAGGCCGTCAATGGCCGCGGCGATGGCGTCATCAGGATCCGGCTGCCCGGCGGCGATTACTCCCAGATGCACGTCCACCAGAGAACTATAGCTCATCTATATAGTCTTCCTATGTAGATGGGTAGCGCAGATGAGTCGCCTAGGCTGGGCGGCGTGTCCCTTCAGGCGGATAGCCCGACCGGCCGGGCCCCTGGCCAGCAGGGGATGCGCGGCCCGCGGTCGCGGTCATCGTTCGTCGCCGACCTGCGGTCCGTCCTGGCCGAGCCCGACTTCCGCCAGCTGTTCGCCACGCGGCTGGTTTCCCAGGCTGGCGACGGGGTCTTCAACGCCGGGCTCGGCGCGTACGTCTTCTTCAACGCCACCAGCTTCCCTAACCCAGGAGCGGCCGCGGCGGCCTTCGCCGTCCTCTACCTGCCGTACTCCCTGGTCGGACCGTTCGCCGGGGTCTTCATCGACCGCTGGTCACGGCGGCAGATCCTGGTCTGGTCAGCGCTGCTGCGCTTCGCCTTCGTCATACTGACTGCCGTCTTCGTGGCGGCGGGGGCGCTGGGGATCCCGCTCTACGTCGGAGCCCTGCTGGTCCTCGGCGTGAACAGGTTCTTCCTGTCCGCGCTCTCGGCCGCGCTGCCGCACGTGGTCAGCTCCGACAAGCTAGTCATGGCCAACTCGGTCGCGCCGACGTCGGGCACCATCGCGTCCTTCATCGGCGGGATTACCGGCATCGGCGTGCACCTGGCCACCGGCGGAGGCCAGGTGGGCTCCGCCATCACGCTCATCGCGGGCGGCCTGTGCTACGTCGGCGCCGGGCTGCTGGCCACCCGGATCCCGCGGCAGCTGCTGGGACCATCGGCCGACCTGGGCGACCCCGCCCCCGGCGGCCTGCGCACCGACCTGGCCAACGTGGTGCGGGGCCTGACCGCCGGGACCGCCCATCTCCTGCGCCGACGGCGGGCCGTTGGCGCGCTGGTCGCGACGGCGAGCCACCGGTTCCTGTACGGAATCCTGCTGCTGATGTCGGTCTTGCTGTACCGCAATTTCTTCTACCGCAGCAGCGGCGGCAACACGGCGCTCGGGCACTACCTGGTGATCATCGTGGCCTCAGCGCTTGGCTACGGGGCCGCCGCGCTAGTGACGCCTATCGCGACCCGGCGGATGACCAAGACGACCTGGATTACCGTCCTGCTGGCCGGGGGCGGCATCGCCAGCGGCGCGCTGGGCGCCGGCTACCGCCAGCCGGGCTTCCTGGTCATCGGGTTCCTGCTCGGCGTGGTCGCGCAGGGGGTGGCCATCTGCACCACCACGATCGTCCAGCAGGAAGTCGCCGACGAGTTCCTCGGCCGCGTTTTCTCTATTAACGACATGCTCTACAACGCCGCCTTCGTCCTCGGCGCCGCGCTCAGCGCACTCTTCATGCCCGCCACCGGCCGGTCCTACGCAATGCTCGCGCTGGTGACCGTCGGCTACCTGCTCGCGGCCGGGGGCTACTGGCTGCTCAGCCGTCAGCCAGCGGACGAGTCGCCGGGCGGCTCGGGCTCGGACGGCGCCGGCTCGGGCCCCCCCGGCTCAGAGGACGATGGCTCGGGAGGCGATGGCAGGGGCAGTCCCTCCCCCGCGACCCAGCCCAGCAGCTCATGAGTGGCGCGGTCCCGGCCGAGCGGGCCGTACTCCAGGCGGAGGTCCAGCAGGTAGGCCAGGGCCCGGCCGATCACCGGCCCGGGCGGCACGCCGAGAATCTCCATGACGTCGTTGCCGTCCAGGTCCGGCCGGATGGCCGCCAGCTCCTCGCGCTCGGCGAGCTCGGCGATCCGCTGCTCCAGGCTGTCGTAGGCGCGCGCCAGCCGCTGGGCCTTGGCCTGGTTCCGGGTGGTGCAGTCGGCCCTGGTCAGCGCGTGCAGCCGGGGTAGCAGCGGCCCCGCGTCGGTGACGTACCGGCGCACTGCCGAGTCGGTCCACTCTCCCGTCCCGTATCCGTGGAACCGCAGGTGCAGCTCGATGAGCCGGGAGACGTCCGCGACGACCTCGCCGGGAAAACGCAGCTCACTCAGCCGCTTGCGGGCCATCTTGGCTCCGACCACCTCGTGGTGGTGGAATGCCACCCGGTTGCCCGGCAGCCTGGACCGGGTTTTCGGCTTGCCGATGTCGTGCAGCAGCGCGGCCAGCCGCAGGACCAGGTCCTGCCGGAGGCCGTACTGCTCCTCCAGCTCGATGGCCTGGTCCAGCACTGTCAGCGAGTGCTGGTACACGTCCTTGTGCCGGAAATGCTCGTCGGTCTCCAGGCGCAGCTTCGGGGTCTCCGGCAGCACCTGATCGGCGACGCCCGTGTCGACCAGCAGCCTGATCCCGGCGGACGGACCGCGAGGCAGCGGCGACTGCAGGAGCTTGGCCAGCTCCGCCGAGATCCGCTCGGCCGAGACGATGGCCAGCCGCGGCGCCAGTTCGGTCATGGCGTCGCGAAGCCCGGGCCGCGGGATGAAGCCGAGCTGGGCGACGAACCTGGCCGCGCGCAGGATGCGCAGCGGATCGGCATCGAAGGACTCCTGCGGGCTCGCGGGCGTGCGCAGGACCCCCGCGCGGAGGTCGGCCAGGCCGCCGAACGGATCCACGAGCTGGTAGCCGGGCAGCCGCGCGGCCATCGCGTTCACGGTGAAATCGCGCCGCGACAGGTCCTCCTCCAGCGACGCGCCGTACTCGACGTCCGGCTTTCGCGAGCCGCGGCTGTAGTGCTCGCTCCGGTAGGTCGTGATCTCGAAGACGGTGCCGTCCCTGGTCATCCCGACGGTGCCGAAATCTATCCCGATGGTCCAGACCTGGTCGGCCCAGCCGCGGGTGATCTCCAGCACCTGCTGCGGCGTGGCGTCAGTCGTGAGATCGAGGTCGCCGGGCCGGCGGCCGAGGAACATGTCCCGCACCGGGCCCCCGACCAGGGCGAGTTCATGTCCCCGGCGGGCAAACAGGCGCCCGAGATCATCAGCAAGCGGAGATACAGTAGCCAGCAGTGCGGCGGCTGCCTGCAGTTGCTGCTTGCTCATCGGCGCTGAATCGGGCACGGGCATTGAGGGTAAGCCCTGACTATGAGCTGGCGAAAGCCGGGGAGGCCGGAGAGGTGATGCAGGACATTCTCGCGGCAGGGTGCGGCTGCGACCGGCTACGCGCCAGACTGCCCGATGCACCCGCCCGACGGCAATAGCATTTCCGCCATGCCATCTCGCCGCGCGGCAGCCACGCGACTGATGCTGGCCGGCGGCGTCCTGGCCGCGCTGGCGCTGCCCGCGGCGCTGGCCGGACCGGCTGCGGCCAGCACCGAGCAGGCCGGCACAGGCCTGGCGGGGCAAGACGCCGCTATCACGGCCAGGGAGCACAGCGGCGCGCAGCACAGCGGATCGCAGCACGGCGGATCGCCGGTCTCGGTGGTCATTACCTCCGTCAGTCCGGCGTACGCCCGGCCCGGGCAGAAGGTCACGGTCCAGGGATTGGTGACCAATGCCTCGCCGGCGGCGGTGACCGGCCTCCGGGTCCAGCTGGGCTCCTCCAGCGCGTGGTTCATGAACCGGGATCAGCTTCAGCAGTTCGCCGGCGGCAGCGATCCGGGCGCGGCGTCGCCGGAGCGGGGCGCCGTCGCAGTGATCCCGGGGACGCTGCCGCCGCGCGCCACCGTCAGGTGGACGGCAGTGCTGCCAGTCAACGAGGTCCACATGACGGTCTTCGGCGTCTACCCGCTGGCCGCGCAGGCCACCAGCGCGGCGGGCACGCTCGGAGCCAGCTATACCTTCCTGCCGTTCTGGCCGACCGGCAAGGGCAAGGTGCGCCCCCGGGAGGACATCTCCTGGATCTGGCCGCTGATCGACGTTCCCGACCAGGGCCCGTGCGCGGGCCTGCTGAATAACAGCCTGGCCGGCAGCCTGAGCAGCGGGGGACGGCTAGCCGGACTGCTCAGTGCGGGCAGCTCGGCCGCGGGCCAGGCCGCGCACCTGACCTGGGTCCTGGACCCGGCTCTGCTGTCCAGCGCGAAGGTGATGACGGCCCAGAACGCCGCGCACACCTACACCGTGGGCGCGAACGCCAGCTGCCACCAGGCCGCCACCAGGCCGGCCAGCGCGGCCGCCGCTGCCTGGCTGGCCCGGCTGCGGTCGACGGTGTCCGGCCAGCCGGCGTTCGTCACCCCGTACGCGGACGTGGACATCGCCGCCCTGACCCAGGACAACCTCTATGGCGACGTGGACCGGGCCTTCACTGTCGGGCGCTCGGTCGCGGGCAGGATCCTGGGGCGCAGTTTCATGCCGACCACGCCCGCGTCGGGCCCACAGTCGGCGGCGGGCCTGACCAGCGCCGCGGCCTGGCCCGCCAGCGGCCTGGCCAACTACGCGATGCTGGAGAACCTGGCCGCCGTGGACGGCATCCGGACGGTGGTGCTCAGCACCGCAGCCATGCCGCCGGTCTCGCCGCAGCCGGCCACGCCGAGCGGGGTGTCGGCCACGGCGGACGGGGAAGGCGGCAACATGCATGTCCTGCTCGCCGACGCCACCCTGACCGCTCTGATCAGCTCGCTGCCACCGGGCTCGGGGCCGGGCGCCACGTTCGCGACACGGCAGCGCTTCCTGGCGGAGACCGCGATGATCGCGGCGGAGGAGCCTAACCTGCCGCGGGCCATCGTCGTGGCCCCCCCGCGGCGCTGGAATCCGGCGGCCGGCCTGGCCGCCGGCCTGCTGACCGACACGACCACCGCGCCGTGGCTGTCGCCCGTCAGCGCGGGCAGCCTCGCTGCCCAGGCCCGCGTACCGGGCCAGGTGCAGCGCAGCGACCCCGCCGCCATCGGCCCGCGGCTGCTCAGCCAGTCGCTGCTGCGGGGCGTCCAGGCGGCCGAGCGGGGCGTCCAGCTCCTGCAGAGCATCCGCCCCAGCTCCGCACCGCAGCTGGACCGGGCCATCGCCGGGATCGAGTCGTCGGCCTGGCGGGCCGGCCCCGCGCAGCAGCGCCGGGCCCGGTCGCTGCTCAGCCGGGTCAACGACTACGTCGCCCGCCAGGGCAGCGGCGTGTCCATCATCGGGCCCGGACGGGTCACTCTCGGCGGCCAGACCGGCCTCGTCCCAGTCCCCATCGACAACAAGCTCCATTATCCCGTCCGGGTCCGCGTGCAGGTCAATGTCAGCCACGCCGCGGGCGGGTTCACGGTAATCGACAAGCCCGCAGTGGTGCAGATTCCCGCCGACACGATCGTCACCGAGAAGGTGAAGGTGCGGGCGGCCGACGTCGGCTCGACGACCATCGGCCTGAGCCTGGTCGCCCCCGATGGCCAGGCGCTGACCAGCAGGCCTATCACCATGACGGTGACGGCCACGCACTTCGGCACGCTCGGGCTCACGGTCCTGGCCCTGGCCCTGGGCGTGTTCGTGGTCACCTCGGCCATGCGCGCCATCCGCCGGGGCCGCACCCCGCCAGGCGGCGGCCCGGTGGGGGCCCCCGGCCAGGACGCGCCGGCCGGAACCGGCACAGCGGGGCACGAGCAACCCGAAGAAACCGATAACGTCGGTCATGACCGCGCCGAGTCCGGGGAGGCCGGCACCGACCACGTTCTGACGGAGGACGCGGATGACTACGCCCGGATCCCAGGCTGGGCAGACCGCCGCTGACGGCGGCTCCGGGCCCAGCTCTCCGGACCGGGCCGCGCCAAAGGGCCTCGCCAGGCCCTACGCGGACCCGGCCCGCGGCTACGTCACCGCTGGTAAGCCCGAGTACAACTACTCGCCACCCGGCCAGGACCCCGACGGCTTCGGCTATGCGCCGCAGCTGCCGCCCGGCTGGCCCGGCGTTCCCGGCGACGGCCCTTCCGGCGACGGCGCCCCCGACCACGGCGTCTCCGACCACGGGGCCCCCAGGTCGGCGGCCGTGGGCACGCCGGTAGCCGGCGACGAGCCAGCGGAGCTGTTCCCGGCCGACAGCCAGGGCACGGCGAGCTGGCCGGAGCCGGATCTGGGCAGCGAGGAGCAGATCGCCGCCACCGAGGGCACCGGCCCCGGCTGGTCCGGACCAGGGCACGCGGCATCGCGCGCAGCCGGGCCGGATGAGGTCGCGACCGGACCGGCCCAGGCCAGGGCGGACCGCCCGCCGCCAGCTGACCCGGATCAGGCCGGCCCGAGCATCATGCGATCCAGCGGCGTCATGGCCATCGGGACCCTCGCCTCGCGCGGCAGCGGGCTGCTGCGGACCCTGGTCCAGGCCTACGCCCTGGGCGCCTTCGCCCTGGCCAACGCCTACAACAACGCCAACACGCTGCCGAACGCCGTCTACAACCTGGTCATCGGCGGCATCCTGACCAGCGTCATCGTGCCGCTGCTCGTGAACGCCGCCAAGCGGGACACCGACCGCGGCGAGGCCTACGACCAGCGGATGTTCACGCTGGTCACGGTCTCGCTCCTGGTCCTGACCGTGGTGGCGACCGGGGCGGCCGCGCTGCTCGTCGACCTGTACAAGGGCGCCATCAGCGGCCAGGAACTGCACCTGATGATGATCTTCGCCTATTTCTTCATCCCGCAGATCTTCTTCTACGGGGTGAGCTCGCTGGCCGGTGCCATCCTGAACGCGCGGGGCAGCTTCGCGGCGCCGATGTGGACGCCGGTCGTCAACAACATCGTCGTGATCGTGGTCCTGCTGATGTTCATCGGCGTCGCGGGATTCCACTCGAGCCCCCAGACCATTACCGGATCCCAGGTCGCGCTGCTGGGCCTCGGCACGACACTGGGCATCGTGGCGCAGACGGTGGCTCTGGTCCCGTCGCTGCGCCGGGTCGGCTTCAAGTGGCGGCCGCGATTCGACTTCCGCCGCGACGAGGTCAGCGAGATCGGCCGGATGGCAGGCTGGATGTTCGGCTACATCGCCTCGACCCAGATCGCCTTCCTCGTGACGACTCGCGTCGCGAACACCGCCGGCGTGGAGGCCGTCAAGGCCGGCGTCCACTACGGCGCAGGCTTCACCCCCTATACCTACGCCTGGCAGCTGTTCCAGATGCCCTACGCTATCGTCGGCATCTCGGTGATTACCGCCCTGCTGCCGCGGATGAGCGCCCACGCGGCCGAGCGGAAGGTCGGCCTGGTCCGGGACGACTTCTCGGTCGGGGTCCGGCTCTCGTCGGTCATCGTGGTCCCGTCGGCCCTGGTCCTGGCGGCCCTGGGCCCGGCGCTGGCCGAGACGTTCCTGGCCTACGGCTCCACGAACATCGCCGATGCCCACTACCTGGGCGAGGTCTTCGCGGTCTTCTGCCTCGGGCTGCTGCCCTACATGTTCTTCCAGCTGCAGCTGCGGGTGTTCTACGCGATGCACGACAGCCGCACCCCGGCGCTGATCGGCCTGGCGGCCATGGTCACGAACATCGCCGCCAACGTCATCGCGCTCAAGATCCTGTCCCCCGGCCAGGTGGTGGCGGGCCTGGGAGTGGGATTCGGGCTGGCCAACGTGGTCGGCATGGTGCTGGCCTCGCGCGTGCTCGGCCGCCGGATCGGCGGCCTCGACGGCAGGGCCGTCACCCGCAGCCTGGTCCGGATGCACGCGGCCGCGATCCCGCCGGCCCTCTTCGCGCTGGCCGTGTCGGTGACGGTCGGCGTGGTGCTGCCGGCCGGGCATCTCAACGCGGCGGTGACGGTGGTGCTCGCCGGGGCGGGCGGGCTGCTGCTGTACGTGATGTTCGCCAAGGCGTTCCGGGTGCAGGAACTGGCCGACGTGACCGACTCGGTGACCCGTCGTTTCCGGCGCTAGGGGGCCGCGGCCGTCCGCCCGGCAGCGACCGGATGCGCGCGGCACTGGCCGGACCGCGGCCGCGACGTGACATCCTGGAGCAAGTATCCGAGGGGTAACGGTTTGCGAAGCTGCGGTGTACAGGACTGCCGGCGGTTCGCGCGCCGCCTAGCATGTTGTGCAGCATCATTGTCTTATCTGGTCTTGTTGATCACTTACGGCCCAGGAGGGAGTCAGGGGTCAGTCGGCCGGCCCTTGAGTCGCGACGTATGAGCACGTTCACTTCTGAACCGGGCACGAGGCTGGGCGGCCGCTACCGTCTTGAGGACAGGGTCGCCGCTGCCAGTGGCTGGGCTGCCTGGAAGGCGATCGACGAGACGCTCGCCCGGGCCGTGACCGTCGTCACCTTCGCGGCCGGGTTCCCGCGCATCCGTGAGGTGCTCACCGCGGCCAGGGCCGCGAGCCGGCTGACTGACGCCCGGCTGGCGCAGGTCTTCGACGTGGAAGACGACTGGGATAACGCCTACATCGTGATGGAGTGGGCGGCCGGGGAGACGCTGGACGACCTGCTCGCCAACGGCCCCATCGAGCCGGTCGCGGGGGCCCGGATCATCGCCGAGGCCGCAGCCGCCCTGTCGGTGGCCCACGCCGCCGGCCTGCCGCATCTCTGCCTGACTCCCGAGTCGCTGCGCTGGACCTCGGGCGGCGGCGTGAAGGTGACCGGGATTGGCATTGACGCGGCACTGTCCGGGACGACGGCCGAGGACCCCGCCCTGGCGGATACGCACGGCCTGGGACGGCTCCTGTACGCCGCGATGACCGGCCTGTGGCCAGGCCCCGACTATCCGGCGCTCCCGCCAGCGCCATTCGCCGACGGCCAGCCGCGCAGGCCGCGGCAGATCCGGGCCGGCGTCCCCGCGGTACTGGACGAGGTGACCTGCCGGGCTATGCAGATGCCCGGCCGCGATGGGGGCATCCTGGCCACGCCCGGCCAGCTGGCCGGCGCGCTGGCGGCCGAGCTCCCGCCCGAGGAGGTCCCGCCGGCCGGCCCGGCTGACGAGGGGTCGAGGTCCATGACCCGGCCGCGCCAGCAGGCGAACGGTAACTACTGGAGTCCGGAGCGGACCTCCCCGGCCGGGCCGCCGCAGGACTGGCGGCCCCCGCGGCGCCGCCGGGCGGCATCCAGGGGCCGGGCCGCCATCGTCGTGCTGCTGGCCCTGGTCGTGGTGGCCGGCCTGGCTGCCGCGAGCTACCCGCTGTGGCACAAGTCGGCCGCCCCGGTCCAGGCCAAGGGCGGCAGCCACTCAAGCTCTCCGCCCGCGCCGCAGTTCACCCGCCTGACGCCGACCTCGGCGCAGGGCTTCGACGCGCTCAACCTGGCCGACAGCGGCGACGAGAACACCAGCCAGGCCCAGAATGTGCTCAACGGCAACCCGCAGGGCTGGAGCTCGCAGGAATACGCCAGCGCCGCGCTCGGCAACCTGAAGGCGGGCACGGGCCTGATCCTGGACATGGGCCGCGTCATCAAGATGCACTCCATCACCGTGCAGTTCGCCCCCGGCGTGGGCGCGGACGTGCAGATCAAGATGGGAAATTCCGCTACCCGCAGCGCCGCCAACCTCAACTCCATGGCCACCGTGGCCAGCGCGAGCAATGTCGGCGGCACCCACGCCTTTGCCGCGAGCAGCCGGGCCACCGGGCAGTACGTCGTGATCTGGTTCACGAAGCTGCCGCTGGCTACCAGCGGTCACTACATGGCACAGATTTTCACTATCATCGTGCAGGGCGCAGCCGCGTCCAGCTAGCCGGGCCACCCCGCTACGGCGCGAGCCGGGAGGGGAGGAGCGACGGAACGCCATGATGCGGGCGGCCCCCGTACCGGAGCTCCGCAGCCTGACCGATCACGGCCGGATACCGCGGTCCCGGAGACCACGATGCCGGAGCCCAGAGGGGCAGAGGAACCAGAAACTACGCTGCCGGACGCCGAGCTCCTCCGCCAGCACGTGGCCGGCGACCCGGATGCGTTCGGGCAGCTCTTCCGCCGCCACCGGAACCGGCTCTGGGCCATCGCCATCCGGACGCTCGGCGACCCGGAGGAGGCCGCCGACGCGCTGCAGGACGCCATGATCTCTGCGTTCCGGCGCGCGGGCAGCTTCCGCGGTGACTCGGCGGTGACCACCTGGCTGCACCGGATTGTCGTGAACGCCTGCCTGGACCGGATGCGGCGCAAGGCCGCGCGGCCCGCCGCGGCCGGCGGCGACCAGCAGGCGCTGGAGAACCTGGCCGGCACCCGGGACCGGCCCGACCCGTCGGCGGACAGCGATACCTCGCTGGACGTGATGTCCGCGCTGCGCAGGCTGCCGCCCGACCAGCAGGCGGCCCTGGTCCTGGTGGACATGCTCGGCTACCCGGTCGCGGACGCGGCCGAGGTCCTGGGGGTGTCGGCCGGCACGGTCAAGAGCCGGTGCTCACGGGGCCGGGCCCGGCTGCTGCCGCACCTGGCCCACCTGCGCCAGCGACCGGGCGGGGACGATTCCGGCCAGGGAGGCCGGAACCGATCAGCGGCCCGGCGCGTCGAACCTTCGCAGGAGGGGGGTAGCGACCAGTCATGACGCGCCATGTCAGCACCGAGAAACTGGCCCGGTTCCGGGACGGCGACCTGCGTCCCGCGGCCGCCAGGCGAGTCACGGCGCACCTGGCGGGCTGCACTCGCTGCCAGGAGGCCAGCGCCGCCCTGGCCGAGCTGCCTGCCCTGCTGGCCGCGGCCGACGTCCCGCCAATTCCGGCACACCTGGCGGCCAGGATTGAGATGGCGCTGGCCACGGAGTCGGCGCACCGGGCCGCGGGCTCGCCGTCGATGCGGACGGCCAGCCCTCGGTCGGCCGGCCATGCGACGCAGCGGCGGCGCCGGGGCCCGCTGCCCTTCCCGGCCCGGCGGATCCTGGCGGCGGCCGCCGTGCTCGTGGCCGTGGCCGGCGGCTACGAGCTGGTGAGCCGCGTGGCCGTCCCGCGCACGACGTCGGGAGCCTCGTCCTCCTCCGCGGGCCGGGCGCGCTCGGCGGCAGGCCAGCCGGCGGCAGGCTCAGCGGCAGGCTCGGCGCGATCGTCGGCAGTGGCCGGCCCCGCGGTGCCCGGCGTAGCCGGCGTCCCCGCGTTCGGGCCGCCGCTGCGCTACCAGCATGCGGGCCATGCCGCCGTTATCAGGCCGTTGCGCTCGGCCACGGACTACCAGCCCGCGCTCCTGGCTCAGCAGGTGTCGGCCGCCCTGGCCAGGAACGGAGTGGCGGCGACCGCGGCTCCCGGCCGTCAGGCCGGAGTCAGCCCGCAGCATCTGGCCACCTTCGGGCCGGCCCAGCTCACCCAGCTGGCGGGCTGCGTGAGCCGGGTCGCGGACGGACGGCTCGTGCTGCTCGTCGATGTGGCCCGGTACCGCGGCGCGCCCGCCACGGTCATCGTCACGGCCGGCCCGGCCCGGGCGGCCACGCCAGGCTCCGCAGCCACCCCGGGTGCGCTGCCGGGCTCAGCCACGACGCGGGCCTGGGTGGTCGGTCCCGGCTGCTCGCAGTCGGGCCGCGACATCCTTGCCCGGCAGGCGCTCCCCGGTCGCTGAGGTGCGCACGACGGGAATCTCCCAGCCCTAGGATCGGTTGACGCCGTTGCAGCCAAGAGGGGCAGGAAGCACGTGACCGAGGTTCGGGACGTCATCATCATCGGGTCGGGGCCGGCCGGCTACACGGCGGCGCTGTACGCGGCGCGGGGCAAGCTCAGCCCGCTGCTGTTCGAGGGCTCGGTCACGGCGGGCGGCGCCCTGATGAACACCACCGACGTCGAGAATTTCCCCGGCTTCCCGGACGGCATCCTCGGACCGGAGCTAATGGACAGCATCCGCAAGCAGGCCGAGCGCTTCGGCGCCGTGCTGGTCCCCGAGGACGTCACCGAGGTCGACCTGACCGCCAACCCCAAGGTCGTCCGGGTCGGCGACGACACCTACCTGGCCCGCACCGTCATCATCGCGACCGGCTCGCGCTACCGCGAGCTGGGCGTTCCTGGCGAGAAGCGGCTGGCCGGGCATGGCGTGTCCTGGTGCGCTACCTGTGACGGGTTCTTCTTCCGCGAGACCGACATCGCGGTGATCGGCGGCGGCGACTCCGCCATCGAGGAGGCCACCTTCCTGACCCGGTTCGCCCGCAGCGTTACCGTCGTGCACCGCCGGGACAAGCTGCGCGCATCCAAGATCATGCAGCAGCGTGCCTTCTCCAACCCCAAGATCAAGTTTGCCTGGGACAGCGAGGTCACCGAGGTCCTCGGCCAGGACCGGGTGTCCGGGGTGCGGCTGCGCAACGTCAGGACCAGCGAGGAGAGCGAGCTCCCGGTGACGGGCATGTTCGTGGCCATCGGCCATGACCCGCGCAGCGAGCTGTTCACCGGGCAGCTGCCCGTGAACCCCGAGGGTTACCTCCTGGTGGAGCACCCGACGTCGCGCACCGCCGCGGACGGCGTCTTCGCCGCCGGCGACGTGGTCGACCATATCTACCGGCAGGCAGTGACCGCCGCCGGGACTGGCTGTGCCGCCGCGCTTGACGCGGAGCGGTGGCTGGCTGATCACGAGGCCTAGATCCGCGCCAGCGCACGCCAGCACCGGCGTGCAACCTATGAGGGAAGGAAGTCCTGAACGTGGGCGTAACCAAGACCGTGACCGATGCGACCTTCGAGGTCGACGTGCTCAAGAACTCCAAGCCGGTCGTCGTTGACTACTGGGCCGAGTGGTGCGGGCCGTGTCGGCAGGTCAGTCCCGTGCTGGAGGAGATCGCCAGCGAGCACAGCGAGATCGACGTGGTCAAGCTGAACGTCGACGAGAACCCCGCGATCACCCAGCGGTACGGAATCATGAACATCCCGACCCTGAGCGTCTTCAAGGGCGGTGAGGTGGTCAAGGAGATCGTAGGCGCGAAGCCGAAGTCCGCCCTGCTCCGCGAGCTGGCTGACTTCCTGGCCTGAGACCGCTAGCAGGCCGGCCGGCCCCGTTCCCCGCCCACGGCAGGGGGACGGGGCCGAATCGTCTGCTCCTTCTGTCATAACGGACTTACGGGCTGTCTGATAGCCATGAATCGATTATGAGTTCGATCTGGCGGCCGACGCGCGCCTACCGGTACGGTCAGCTTCCGGCAGCTACGCCAGGCGCAGGGCTCGCTCCGGGGACATCGAGCCCAGCAGCCGCTCCAGGGCCACCTCGACATCCTCGCGCCAGGACAGCGCGGTCTTGAGCTCCAGCCGCAGCCGGGGGTAGCGGGCGTGCGGGCGCACCGTCTTGAACCCGACGGCTAGCAGGTAGTCGGCCGGCACGACGCAGGACGGTCCCGACCACTTGAGGTCCCCGAAGGCCTCGATCGCCTTGATGCCACGCCGCGTCAGGTCCTTGGCCAGTCCCTGCACGAGCATCCGCCCCAGGCCGCCGCCGGAGAACTCCGAGAGCACGTGGGCGGTCATGAGCAGGACCGCGTCCGCGCTGACCGGGCTGGTCGGGAAGGCCGCAGACCGGGGCACGTACTGCGGCGGTGCGTACATCATGTGCCCGGACGGGATGCCGTCCACGTAGATGATCTTCCCGCAGCTGCCCCACTCCAGCAGGACCGAGGAGATCCAGGACTCCTTCTCCAGGGCCGGGTCGCCCTCTTCCAGCGCCCGCGTCTGGCTGACCGGATCGAGTTCCCAGAAGACGCAGCGGCGGCATCGGGGCGTGAGGTCATCGAGATTGTCCAGCGTGATGCTCGCAAGCCGACGCGACACGTGGCACCCCTATGCTCGAACCCGACTGACCCAGCATGGCCATAGCGACCTGGCCCCGGCCAGGGTCGCGGCTCTCGCCGCGGCTGGCCACGGGGGACATCGTACCCATCGTGGCCCGTCTGACTCCCGCGGATCCCCGGGCCATCAGGCGGCCGGACACTCGCTAGGCTCGCCTCGTGACAAGCCCGCAGCGCAAGAGCTTTGGCAGCGATAACCATGCCGGCGCCCACCCGGCCATTCTCAGCGCCGTGCTGGCGGCGAACGCCGGGGATGCGACCGCGTACGGCGATGACCCGCTGACCGAGCAGACCGTCAGCCGCCTGCGCGAGGCGTTCGGCGCGGCAGCTGCATTCCTGGTCTTCGGCGGCACCGCCGCCAACGTGCTCGGGCTAAGCCTGCTGGTGCGACCCTTCGAGGCCGTGATCTGCGCCGAGTCCGCTCACCTGAACGAGAACGAGTGCGGGGCGACCGAGCGGGCCCTCGGCAGCAAGCTGCTGGCGGTGCCCACGCCCGACGGCAAGCTCACGCCCGGGCTGATGGCCGCCCGGCTGGCCGGCCGCGGTGACGCTCACCATGCCCAGCCGCGCGCGGTCGAGATCGCGCAGGCGACCGAGGTCGGGACCTGCTACACGCTGCGCGAGCTGCAGGAGATCCGCGAGTTCTGCGACGAGCACGACCTGCTGCTGTACATGGACGGCGCCCGGCTGGCTAACGCCGCGGCCCACCTGGGCTGCACGCTGGCCGAGCTGGCCGGGCACGCGGACGTGCTGAGCCTCGGCGGTACGAAGAACGGCGCCCTCGGGGCCGAGGCCGTCATCGTGATGAACGAGGCCCATGCGGTGGCTGCCCCCTATCAGCGGATGCAGCTCATGCAGCTCGCCTCCAAGATGCGCTTCCTGGCGGCTCAGTTCGGCGCGCTACTCGATGACGGGCTCTGGCTGCGGAATGCCAGCCAGGCCAATCGCATGGCCCGGCGGCTGGCGGACGGGCTGGCGGGGATGCCCGGGTTCCGGCTCGCCTACCCGGCTGAGGCGAACGGGGTATTCGCGGTCCTGCCCGCAGCGCAGGCCAGCCGGCTGCAGCAGGACTGGAACTTTCACGTCTGGGCCGACCTCCCTGGCGGCGAGTGCGTGGCACGCTGGATGACGGCATTCGACACCACCGAGGCGGATGTCGACGAGTTCATCGCCGCCATCCGGGTTACCGCCGGGCACGGTCATCCCGTGGCCTGACGATTCATCAGCGATGGCGGCCGCCGCCTCGGCCGGTCAGCCCAGGCGCAGGGCTGGCGGGAGCTGTTTCACGTGAAACCAGGCCGCCCAGGACCGGGCGGGCGGCCTGGGCTCGCTGGCTAGCGACGGCGGTCAGGCTCCCCGGCCGCGGGTGATGCCCGGGGACATGCTCCGGACGATGCGCTCCAGGTCGTCGAGTGAGGCAAACTCGACCACGATCTTGCCCTTGCGCTGTCCGAGCTCGACTTTGACCCTGGTGTCGAAGACATCGGAGAGCTTGTCCGCCAGGTCCTTGAGGGCAGGCGCGACCGGCGCCTTGCCCGTCCGCCGCCGGGACGAGGGGGCAGACTGGTTTCCGGAGGTGCCCAGGGTCACGATTTCTTCCACGGCCCGGACCGAGAGTCCCTCGGCCACGATCCGGTGCGCGAGATGCTCCTGGACCGCGGGGTCATCCACCGACAGCAACGCCCGCGCGTGCCCGGCGCTCAGCACGCCGGCAGCGACCCGCTTCTGGACCGCGGCGGGCAGGTTGAGCAGCCTGATCGTGTTGGAGATGTGCGGCCGGGACCGGCCCACGCGCCGGGCCAGCTCATCGTGCGTGGCGGAGAAGTCGTCCAGTAGCTGCTGGTAGGCGGCCGCCTCCTCGAGCGGGTTGAGCTGCTCGCGGTGCAGGTTCTCGATCAGTGCATCGCGGAGCAGGTCAGTGTCGGCCGTCTCCCGGACAATGGCGGGCACGAACTCAAGCTGGGCTAGCTGGCAGGCCCGCCAGCGGCGCTCCCCCATGACGATCTCGTAGCGGCCCTGGTCAACCTTGCGCACCACCACGGGCTGCAGCAGGCCCACGATCCTGATGGAGTCCGCGAGCTCGGCCAGGAGCTCAGTGTCGAACACCTGCCGGGGCTGGCGAGGGTTAGGGGTAATCGCCGCGACCGGGATTTCCTCAAAGTAGGCGCCCGGGACCGGCTCCGCCTGCTGGTTTCCCAGCAACGCGGATCCGGCCGGGTCGTCGGGTGCCGATGCCGACGGCAGTGTCGTCGGCGGAGCAGTCGGGATCAGCGCCCCGAGTCCCTTGCCGAGTCCTCGCCTAGGTTGCGGCATCTTCTCTCCTCGCCTCGCGCTTCGCCACGCCGGGCGCTGGACAACACTGGCTGGCGCGGCAAAGCCTCCCGCCCGTCCGCCGGGCGTGCGACACCATCCTGCCAGCTACGGCGGTCCAGGCGAACAGGATCGGCGGGCGCTCGCCGTTACCGAGAATGATGGGACGTCACCGGATGCGGCGGCCGGCCGGTGTGGGGGCCCCAGTGCCGCGTCACGTAGTGTTTCGCCCTGGCGACGACCTTGCCCGGGCGCGGATCGGTGATGCGTCCGTTGCGCCAGGCGACGTAGCCGCGGATCATGCTGGCTTGCACCGGTGGCTGGGGGTTGGTCGGCGCCGCCCAGGGCGAGGTACCGCAGCGCGGTGATCGATCTCCCGGACCTGAACCCCTGTCGGCCATGCCGGCCAGTGTGCGCTGAACGCGCCGGCCGGGAGGGGGGTCCCGGCCGGCGCGTCACGGACGACAGGGGTATCAGCCCAGGTGCCGGGTGAAAAACCGCAGTGCGCTGTCCAGCTCGAACACCGGGAGGTCCCCGTGCTTGCCGGGGTTGGCGTGCAGCGTCTTCTCCGCTGAGGCGAAGGCGTCGAACAGCGCCAGACTCGCCGCCCGCGGCACCTGTTCATCGTCCCACTGCACCAGGAACTCCACCGGGACGGTGATCTGCGCGGCGGCCTCGGCCGAGGTCTCCGCCCCGTTCAAGCCCAGCACCGCCGCGCGAATGCGAGGCTCGGCGGCGATGAACGGAACGCCGAGTCCGCAGCCCATCGACATCCCCCAGTAGCCCGCCGGACCGGCGCCGACGTGGTCGAGTTGCTGGACCGCGTCCAGGACCGCCCGCCATTCCGGGACGGTCTGGCCGGCGAGGAGTGCATGGAACCCGGCGACCAGCGGAGTCAGTTCCCCTCCGGTCTGCGCGCGGGTCCGCATCTCGGCGATGATCCGGCCGTGTTCCTCATTCCCCGGCCGGTCGCCATGGCCGGGCACGTCGACGGCCGCCACCGCGAAGCCGCACTCGGCCGCGAAGCGGCGGGCACGCGCCACGATGCCGGGGGCCTTCTTGTGCTGCCCGCCGCCGTGTCCCATCAGGATCAGCGGGCGGGCCCCGGCGGCGCCGTCCGGCGTCCACAGCACGCCGGGGATCTCGCCGGAGGTGAAGGTGAGGGTGAGGGTGAACAGCTGCTCGGTGACGCCGTCGGACGACGTCCGGGAGGTGAAGCGCATTGCGTTTTCAGGCCTTTCGGGATGCCTTCTGCGGGCACTCCCTAGGCCATGCGAAGGAGGGAGCCCCGACCTGTCACAGCGTTGATCGGTCTCACCTCCTCAGTTCGCAGCACCGCACTACGACGATGAATGTATCAGAACGGGCTTCACCCGCATCTCGCCAGGGCGAGCGTTACCTGACACGGCACTAGCTCACGGCGAGCTGGCCGTCGCGGTAGGCCAGCTCCCGCGCCGCCTCCAGGTAGGCCTGAGCACCGGAGGAGCCCGGATCGTAGGTCATCACCGACTGCCCGTAGCTGGGCGCCTCGGACACCCGCACACTGCGCGGGATCACGGAGGTGAGCACCACGTCACCGAAGTGCTGGCGAACCTCGTCGGCGACCTGGGCGGCCAGCCTGGTGCGCGCGTCGTACATCGTCAGCACGATGGTGGTGACCGTCAGGCCCGGATTGAGGTGGCTCTTGACCAGCTCCACGGTGCGCAGCAGCTGCTCGAGTCCTTCGAGCGCGTAGTACTCGCACTGAATCGGGATCAGCACCTCGGGGGCGGCCACGAGCGCATTGACCGTGAGCAGGCCGAGCGAGGGCGGGCAGTCGATGAGGATGTAATCCAGGCCGGAGGCGTCGTACTGCGCCAGCGCCCTGGCCAGCCGGGACTCGCGGGCCGCCAGGGGTACCAGCTCGATCTCCGCGCCGGCCAGGTCGATGGTCGCGGGGGCGCAGTACAGGTGCGGGAAGCCCGCCACCCGGCAGACCACCGTCGACAGCGGCTGCCCCTCGACCAGCACGTTGTAGACGGAGCCGACACCAGAATGATGGTCCACGTCCAGCGCCGTGGACGCATTGCCCTGCGGATCAAGGTCCACCACGAGCACCCGGGCCCCGTGCATGGCCAGGCTGGCCGCCAGGTTCACGGCAGTGGTGGTCTTCCCGACGCCGCCCTTCTGGTTGGCGATCGTCATGATCCGGCAGGAGCCGGGCCGGGGCCACTGCTGGCCGCCCGACCTGGCCACGACAGCCGCCTGCGCCGCCCTCGCGATCGGCGTGTCCGCCGAGCCATCCGGTCCAGCCGCAATGGCCACATCGTCCTCGCTCTCGCCAGCTTCATCGTGTGCTTCGCCCGTGCTCGGCCCGGCTGACCGGGCCGCCTGCTGCCGACCGTCCGCTGCTGCGGTCGCCATCGCCAGGACCGGTGCCATGCGCGTGACGAGAGGCCCGCTGGCCGGAGCCGGGCCGGTCATGAGGTTCCCGGGCGGGCGCGGCGAGGCATCAGCGACCCGAGGCCGGCCAGCAGCCGCCCCAGGAAACTGTGTTTCACGTGAAACGGCTGCCACCGCCTGCCGGAGCCGCTCGGGCGGCCTCGACGGACCGGGTGCCTGGTCCTGCGCACCGGGAGCCGGCGGCCAGCCCAGGCCGACCGTCACGGCACCTGCCACGGGCGGGCCAGCGGTACCGGCGGTCAGATCCGGTCGCGGGACCTGGGCTGCCCGATGTGGCCAGCCCAGGCCGGCCGTGGCCGCCATCATCAGCAGTTCACCTCATCCCCGCCGCTTCCGCGTCCCGGCCCGCCGCATCCCACCGCGCCCCATCTCCATCATGAGTCCTTGCCGGGCCGTCCGCACCCCGACTGCCGCGACTAGGTCGTGCCTAGCCGTCACCCCGTCGTTTCTCCGGCTCGCGGCTTCGCCCTGAGCCGCCCGGCGCGCCAGCCGCCCCGTGTCCCGACAGCTTCCGGCCCGAGCGCTTGTCGCCCGCTCGCGGCCCGCGGCCCCCTACAGCGAGGCGCTGTCGCGCCGGGGCGGCGAACTTCACCACCGTGACCGGCGGATCGACCTTCCCGCTGCCGACCTCGACCAGCGCCACATCGCTGACCCCGAGTCGCCGGAGTGCCAGCCGGGCCTGCGCCACCTCGTCTCGCGCGCTGGCCCCCTTGATGGCCAGCACGGTGCCACCCGGGCGGCACAGCCCGACCGCCCACCCGGCGAGCTTGCCGAGGGGGGCGACAGCCCGCGCGGTCACGATGTCGGCGGATAGCTGGCCGGCCAGGTCCTCCGCTCGCCCGCGGACCACCCGCACCCTGGCCAGGTCGAGGGTGTCCACGCACTCCTGCAGGAAGGCCACCCGGCGAGCCATGGGCTCCACCAGCGTGATGTCGGCCTCCGGCCGCAGCAGCGCGAGCACGATCCCGGGCAGGCCGGCACCGGAACCCAGGTCGATGAGCGTGCACCGGCGCGGTACCAGGTCGGCGATCGCCGCGCAGTTGAGGATGTGCCGGTCCCAGATCCGCCCGGCCTCGGCTGGCCCGACGAGCCCGCGTTCCACGCCGGGGCCGGTGAGCAGTTCCGCGTAGCGCACCGCGGCGGGTAGTGCGTCACCGAACATCCCGGCCGCACCCGGTGGGGTCACCTCCGGCACCATCTGCTCCGTTCCGGGACGTCAGCCAGCGGGCAGGACGACGACCCGGCGATCGGGCTCCTCGCCCTCGGACTCACTGCGCAGGCCGGCCGCCGCCACCGCGTCGTGCACGATCTTGCGCTCGAACGGGTTCATGGCCCATAGGCGCTTGGGCTGACCGGTCCGCTTGACCTCGTCCGCGGTGTCCTTGCCCGTCTCGGCCAGCTCGGTGCGCCGCCGCCGCCGGTACCCGCCGACGTCCAGCATCATCCGGGTGCGCACGCCCGTCTGCCGGTGCACCGCCAGCCGGGTCAGCTCCTGGAGCGCCTCCAGGACCTCGCCCCGCTGGCCGACGAGCTCGTCCAGGGTGGCACCGACCACCGAGACGAACGCCCGCTCGCCCTCGACGTCCATGTCGATATCGCCGTCCAGGTCCGCGACGTCCAGCAGGCCCTCGATGTAGTCGGCCGCTATCTCGCTCTCGGCCTCGAGATCGGCCAGGCTCGGGCCGCGCGCGGCCTCCGCGTCCGCCAGGTCGGCCTGCGGGGCGCCATTGTCTGAGCCCTCGTCCTCGAACTCGTCATCCCCGGACTCAGTGTCGTCCGCGGACTCAGTGTCGTCCGCGGACTCGCCGCCCGCATCGGGTGCCTCCGCGACCATCACATCACCCGGGTCGGCTGGCTCGGCCACGGCCTGGGCCGACGCCTCCGACTCGCCGGACACGTGACGCTCCTCGTCAGGCTCGGCCACCACATTCTCCCCTTGCCTCACGCCAGGCCCTCCTCAGATCTGCATCTCCATGTGCTGGCCACCTCCGCGCGCGCTCACAGCCAGCCACGGCTGTCGGCAGGAGAGCGAAACTCTCCGCCGTCAGCCAGCTGGCCGGCCAGCGCCTCAGCGCTTGCCAGATCGCTTGCTGCGAGACTGGCGCTGCCGCTGCTGCCTCACGAGCTTAGCTTCGGGTGCCTCCGGCGGCGGCTCGGGCTCGGAACGACCCCGGCCAAGCTTGCGGAGCATCCCGCCACCCGAGGTACCGCCGCCGGCAGTCGCGCCGCCCGTGGCCGCACTCGGGGTCGTTGCGCCCTGCACCTTGCTGCTTTGCACCTTGCCGCCCTGCGGCTTGCCACCCTGCACCTTGCCGTTCTGCACCTTGCCGTTCTGCACCTTGCCGCCGGGGGCCTTGCCATCCTGGGCTACGCCGCCATTGTCGCCGGCCTGGCCTGCTCCGGACCCGTTGACGGCCGGGGATGCCCGGCCTGCGCGGGGCGCGAGCGCCCTGGCCCCGACGCCGCCCACCGCGGGGGCCGGGGTCACCGTGCCGTCGGCGGACGGCGGGGTGTAGGGGTAACGCTTGAACAGCGCCCACTGCTGGACCAGGGTCCACAAGTTGGTGGTCACCCAGTACAGGACCAGCCCGAACGGCCAGTACAGACCGGTCAGCGCGAAGAACGGCATGATGTAGGCCATGTACTTCTGCGACTGGCCCATCGGGTTGTCCGGGGTCGCAGCCGGCATCATGCCGCGCTTCATGCTCTGGCGGACGGTCAGGTAGGTCGTGATCATGCTGACCACGACCGCGCCGACGATGACCACCTTGGCGTGGAAGGGCACGTACAGGCCATGCGCGAACAGGACCTTGTCGGCGATGCTGACGCCCAGGATCTTGGCCTGCTTGGCGCTGCGCACCATGGCCAGCGGCATGCCGTACTTGGGGACCTGACCCGGAACCCAGTAGGCGATCGCCCGCAGCACGCTGAACAGCGAGAAGAACAACGGCAGCTGCGCCACGACCGGGAGGCACCCCATCAGCGGGTTGACCCCCGCCTCCTGGTAGAGCTTCATCGTCTCCTGGTTGAGCGTCTGCTTGTCGCCCTTATATCGCTTGCGCAGCGCCGCCATCTGCGGCTGCAGGGACGTCATCTTCCGGGTGGTGTGCATCTGCTTGATGAACAGCGGCACCATGATCAGCCGCATGGCGACCACGAGGATGACGATCGTCAGCGCCCAGGTCCACCCGCTGGTCGGACCGAAGATGGGGCTCAGGAAGTTGTAAATCTGCGTCAGGACCCAGGCAACGGCCTGATACAGGGCGTTCAGTGGATTACCCACCTGCTAGCTCCCTTGCGCTCTGTTCAGAAAATTCCGGGTCCGCAGCGTCCGCGCCGGCGGCGGCCCGGCCCCTGGCCGGCCTGGCGGGCGGGACCGGATCAAGGCCCCCGGCGTGGAACGGGTGGCAGCGGCCGAGCCGCCGGGCCGCCAGCCAGGAGCCGCGCAGGGCGCCGTGCACCTGCACTGCCTCCAGCGCGTAGGCGCTGCAGGAGGGGTAGAAACGGCACGATGGCCGCAGCAGCGGGCTGATCAGGCGCCGGTACCCCGTGATCAGCAATACCAGCACCCAGGCCGCGGCGGACTGCCTGCCTGGCGCCTGCCGGCTGCCTGTGCTTGTCCTGCCTGCGGTCGTCACCGACACAGTGCCCTATCCTGCCGCCGGAGCAGTGCTGTGATTACCAGGTCGAGTTCGGCGGCGAGATCCTCCTGGCGTGCCGTCGCGGCGCGGGGATTAGCGCGCAACACAAGCAGGCTACCTCCCGGAAGCGACGCCAGATGACCACGGGCCAGGTGCCTGAGCCGCCGGCGCACCCGGTTTCGCACCACAGCCGGGCCGACAGCGCGGCTGACGACGAAACCGACCCTGGCCGGCTCACCCGCCGGGCGGACCAGCAGATGCCCGGAGATCAAGGGCTTACCGGCCCGACTGCCCCCGCGGACGGCAGCGGAGAACTCGCGGCTGCGCCGCAGCCGGGCGGCCGCGGGAAGCATCGGCAGTCACCGTTCCGAGCCAGCGTCAGTCAGACGCTGACGCGCGCGCGGCCCTTCCGCCGCCTGGCGGCGAGGACAGCCCGGCCTGCCCGGGTGCGCATACGCAGCCGGAAGCCATGCGTCTTGGCACGGCGACGATTGTTCGGCTGGAACGTACGCTTACTCACCAGAACTCCAGGTGCTGCGGGTATCTAGGCTGCGGGTCAACCTGCGGGTCTACTTCAGGGCCGGTCCCCGGGCGGCATGAGGCCATGCTTCACCTGCGCGGGACTAGCCGGGCTAACAAACGCTACTCACCCCGGCCGCCCCGGTCAAACTGGCCGGGGCGGCGGCCCGGTGCCGGCTGGCCGGGGCAGTTTGACCGGGGCGGCTATTACCCCTGGCCGGCTATGACCCTGGCCGTTTGCCAACCGAGCCGGGAAAGGCGGCCCTAGGCTGTGGATAGCGGGGCCGGGCGCAGGGAGCAGTCATGTGTCCCGTGGCGTCAGCCATGTCCAGCCGGACAGCGCGCGCCCTGCTGCAGCAGCGCACCTCTGCAACGTGCACATGCTGTGGAAAAACCTGTTGATCATATGTGGGGGCGCGAGGTGAGCTGCTAGTGAGAGAAGACGACCTCGCGGAAGTCTGGGCCCGGTCCCTGGCCGATCTCGCGGACATGCAGATTGAGCCGCACCAGCGAGCATGGCTCCAGCTCACCCGGCCGCTGGGCCTGGTCGAGAACACCGCGCTCATCGCGGCGCCCAACGATTTCGTCAAGGAGCAGCTGGAGACGCGGCTGCGGGCCCTGATCACCAACGCGCTGTCTCGCGAGCTGGCCCGCAGCATCCAGCTCGCGGTCACCGTCGACCCGGCCGCGACCGCCGGTCCCGGCGGGATGGCACCGCCACCGCGGCACCCGGAGCCAGGCCAGCTGCGCCACGCGGCCGACTCCGACGAGGACCCCCGGCTGACCGCCCCGCGCGGCCTCGGGGCGAGCAGCGGCGGCTACGACGGTTCCGTTACAAGTGGTGATGGCAGTTCCGGCGGACACGGCCCCGGCACGCTCGATGATGGCCCCGAGGACCACGGGACCCTCGACCAGCACACCCCCGCCCACCGCACCGCTGACCAGCGCCACCCTGACCAGCGCCACCCTGACCACGGGGGGTCCGGCTACCGCCCCGGCGGACCCGGGAACAACGGCGGCCCTGACTTCCCGGGCGCCGGGCTGCGGCCGCAGATCCGGCCGGGCCGGCTGGATGACCTCGAGGCCGCCGGCTCGGCTCGCGGGAACGGCGCTGACCGCGCTCCTGGTGACCAGCGCCGGGGCCTGGGGCGTCCCGGCGACCTCGAGGACCACCGGCCGGGGCCGGCCGATCCCACCGGTCCCAGCAGCATCCCGTCGCTGGCCGGCGGCGCGGGCGGGCATGTCGGCGGGCACGCCGTGCCCCGCCCGGCCCAGGCCAGGCTGAACCCGAAGTACACCTTCGAGACCTTCGTGATCGGCTCCAGCAACCGGTTCGCTCACGCGGCCGCCGTCGCCGTCGCCGAGGCTCCCGCCAAGGCCTACAACCCGCTGTTCATCTACGGCGACTCCGGCCTGGGCAAGACGCACCTGCTGCACGCCATCGGACACTACGCTCAGAGCCTCTACCAGGGGCTCAAGGTGCGGTACGTGAGCTCGGAAGAGTTCACCAATGACTTCATCAACATGATCCGGGACGGCAAGCAGGACGGCTTCCGGCGCCGCTACCGGGATGTCGACGTCCTGCTGGTGGACGACATCCAGTTCCTGGAGAACAAGGAAGGCACCCAGGAGGAGTTCTTCCACACGTTCAACACGCTGCACAACGCGAGCAAGCAGATCGTCATCTCCAGTGACCGTGCCCCCAAGCGCCTGGTCACCCTGGAGGACCGGCTGCGCAGCCGGTTCGAGTGGGGACTGCTGACCGACGTGCAGCCGCCCGAGCTGGAGACGCGCATCGCGATCCTGCGCAAGAAGGCGGTGCAGGACCGGCTCAACGCGCCGCCCGAGGCCCTGGAGTACATCGCCAGCCGGATCTCCACGAACATCCGCGAGCTGGAGGGCGCGCTCATCCGGGTCACTGCCTTCGCCAGCCTGAACCGGCAGAGCGTCGACCTGCAGCTGGCCGAGTTCGTGCTCAAGGACCTGATCCCGGAGGCGCACGGGCCGGAGATCACCGCGGCCACCATCATGGGCCAGACCGCGTCCTACTTCGGGCTGTCCATCGACGACCTGTGCGGCACGTCGCGCTCCCGGGTGCTGGTGACGGCGCGGCAGATCGCCATGTACCTCTGCCGCGAGCTGACTGACCTGTCGCTCCCGAAGATCGGCCAGCAGTTCGGCGGCCGGGACCACACGACGGTGATGCACGCGGACCGTAAGATCCGGTCCCTGATGGCCGAGCGGCGCTCGATCTACAACCAGGTCACCGAGCTCACTAACCGGATCAAGCAGCAGGCTCTGTCGGGGTGATCGGGCAGTGACTGCTTCATCCACAGGCTGTTGCCGAAATGCTTCTAGCTGCAGGTATCACTCATCGTACGGTAATGACTACAGATTTCGGTCGGACCGCGCATACAGCGCACACAGGCTGTGGATGACGCTGTGGACGAGCTTGGGACATCCGGCGGATAACGTGGCCCAGCCCGGGGGTGACGGCGGGGTGGCCGTCCGCCGACAGCCTGGTGTCCACAGCGCCGCCACGGCCCGTACCCGGGTCCCGCGACCGGCTGTGGACGCGGCTCGCCGCGCTGACCTGGCCAGACCGCGACTGTCCCCGGGATCCACCGACCCTATGACGACTACGTTTCTCTCTCTATCAAAGAATCCACGTACCAAGCAGGCAGGCACCGGCCCGTGCCGAGCAGACCGCAGATCAGGAGGCGGCAGGTGAAGATCGTCCTCGAACGCGACGTGCTGGCCGAGGCGGTGGCCTGGACGGCACGAGCCCTCCCGGCCCGGCCCACGGTCCCGGTGCTGGCGGGCATCCGGCTGCACGCCGGAGCCGAGCTCACCCTGTCCAGCTTCGACTACGACGTGTCCGCGCAGGCGACGGTCCCGGTCACCACGCAGGAGGAGGGCTCCGCGCTGGTCTCGGGCCGGCTGCTGGCCGAGATCAGCCGCAGCCTGCCTGCCCGGCCGGTGCAGATCACCGCCGACGCGGGCCGGGCCGTGCTGACCTGCGGCAGTGCCACCTTCAACCTGCTGACGATGCCGGAGGACGAGTACCCGGCCCTGCCCGAGATGCCGCCCGCGGCCGGCTCGGTCGGCAGCGATGCCTTCGCCACGGCGGTCAGCCAGTCCGCCATCGCGGCCGGCCGCGACGACACCCTGCCCGCCCTGACCGGCGTGCGGATCGAGATTGAGGGCGACCGGCTGACCCTGGTCTCCACCGACCGCTACCGGCTGGCAGTCCGGGAACTGCGCTGGAACCCGCAGCGCCCCGACGAGTCCGCCGCGGTGCTAGTGCCGGCCCGCGCGCTCAGCGAGACCGCCCGGGCGCTGACCGCCGGCGCTGAGGTGTCGATCGCGCTGGGGCTCCCCGGTGGCGAGGAAGGCCAGGGCGGCGGCGACGGCATGATCGGGTTCGAGGGCGCCGGGCGGCGCACCACCACCCGGCTGCTGGGCGGCGAGTTCCCCCGTTATCAGGCGCTGCTGCCCGCCAGCCTGCAGACCACCGCGGAGCTGTCCACCAGCACCCTGGCCGAGGCCGTGAAGCGGGTGGCGCTGGTCGCCGAGCGCAATACCGCCGTCCGGCTGGCGTTCAGCTCCGGCCAGCTCGTGCTCGAGGCGGGCACCGGCGACGAGGCCCAGGCCCAGGAGGTCCTGGAGGCCAGCTTCGACGGGGACGACCTGGCCATCGCGTTCAACCCTGCCTACCTGCTCGACGGCCTGACCGCGATCGACTCCGACATCGTCCGGATCTCCTTCACCGAGCCCGGCAAGCCGGCGCTCATCACCGGCAAGCCGGGTCCCGACGGCCACCCCGACTACAGGTACCTGCTGATGCCGATCCGCCTCGGTGGCTAGGAAGCTCGGTGGCTAGGAAGCGGGCCGCTGGCGCCAGCCAGTACCCTCAGCAGGCGTGCACCTGACCCGGCTGGCGCTGACCGACTTCCGCTCCTACGCGGCGGCTGACGTGCGCCTGGAGCCAGGAGTGAGCACCTTTACCGGCTCGAACGGACAGGGCAAGACTAACCTGGTCGAGGCCGCCTGTTACGCGGCCGCCTTCGCCAGCCACCGGGTGGCCGCCGACGCGCCCCTGGTGCGCCATGGCGCGGAGCGGGCCATCATCCGCGCGGCCGTCACCGGCGGCGGCCGTGACAACCTGGTGGAGATCGAGGTCAACCCGGGCCGGGCGAACCGGGTCCGGCTCAACCGCACGCCGCTGCCGCGCCCGCGCGATGCCCTGGGCGTGCTGCGCTGCGTGCTGTTCGCGCCCGAGGATCTCGCGGTCGTCAAGGGCGACCCGGATCAGCGCCGCCGTTACCTGGACGACCTGCTGGTCGCGAACCGGCCCCGGTACGCCGGGATCCGCGCCGATTACGAGCGCGTGGTCCGGCAGCGGTCGGCGCTGCTCAAGTCGGCCAGGGCCCGGGGCGGCGGGGTGCCGCACGGCCTGGAGGTCTGGGACGACCAGCTGATCGCGGTCGGCGCGGAGCTCACCGCGGGGCGGCTGGAGCTCGTCCAGGCCATCCGCCCCCTGGTGGCCGCGGCGTACAGCGCGGTGTCGGGAGCGGACCTGGACACCACGATCGCCTACCGGCCGTCGTTCCGGGCCGACGAGGAGCCCGCGCCGGAGAAGGAGAAGCTCGCCGCCGCGATGCGCGAGGCGCTGGAGCGCAGCCGCCGGGCCGAGCTGGAGCGCGCCGTCTGCCTGGTCGGGCCGCACCGCGATGAGCTGGAGCTACGGATCAGCGACCTGCCGGCGCGGGGTTATGCCAGCCACGGCGAGTCCTGGTCCATGGCGCTCGCGCTGCGGCTGGCCGCGTTCGAGGTGCTGCGGGCGGGCGGCGAGGACCCGGTGCTGATCCTCGATGACGTCTTCGCTGAGCTGGACGTCGGCCGCCGGGGCCGCCTGGCCGACCTGGTCGCCGGGACCGACCAGGTCCTGGTGACCGCCGCGGTCGGCGCCGATGTCCCGGCGGAACTGTCCGGGCGCAGGTTTACCGTGGCAGGCGGGGTGATCACCGATGGCTGAGGACGGGGCGGCGGCCGGGGCCCGGCCGGCTGGCACCGACCGGGCCCGGCTGGCCCGCGAGGCACTGGCGGGCGTGAAGGCCGATGCCCTGGCCAGGGGGAACCGGCCCGCGGCACCGGACCGGACCGGGAAGGAACGGAACTCAGGTGCCGGTGCGCCGCCGAGGCCGGGCCGCCGGGAGCGCCGCGAGGACCCGCAGCCGCTGACGGCCGCCCTTGACGGCCTCATCAGTGATCAGGGCTGGGCCCTGGCCGCCGCCACCGGGTCGGTTTTCGGCCGGTGGGCGGAAATTGTCGGAGCGGACCTGGCCGCGCATACCACGCCCGACTCGCTGACCGACGGCGAGCTGACCGTGACCGCCGACTCCACCGCGTGGGCGACTCAGCTGCGCCTGCTGGCCGGTCAGCTGGTGCGCCGGCTCAACGTGGAACTGGGCGACGGCGCCGTGCGCCGGGTCAAGGTCCGCGGCCCGGCGAGCGCTCCGCGGCGCCCCGGGGAGTGGAGGGTACGCGGTAGTCGCGGCCCACGTGACACGTACGGCTGAGCCTGACGGTTCGCCCAGGTAAAATAGCGATGCGCACCTGGGCGGACGCACCACGGAGTTCGGCGTCTGCCTGGTGTTTGCCTGTTCCAGGAGGAGCTTCGACTTTGTCCTATGACGCGCGTTCCATCACGGTTTTGGAGGGCCTGGAGGCTGTTCGTAAGCGCCCGGGTATGTACATCGGCTCAACGGGTGAGCGCGGACTGCATCATCTGGTCCAAGAGGTCGTCGATAACGCCGTTGACGAGGCACTGGCGGGCTACTGCGACCACATCGAGGTCACGCTGCTGCCCGACGGTGGCGTCCGGGTCTCCGACAATGGCCGCGGCATCCCGGTCGACAACCACCCGATCGAGAACCGCCCGGCGCTGGAGATCGTGCTGACCACCCTGCACGCGGGCGGGAAGTTCGACAGCAAGTCCTACGCGGTCTCCGGCGGCCTGCACGGCGTCGGGGTCTCGGTGGTGAACGCGCTGTCCTGGCGGCTCGAGGTGGAGGTCCGGCGCGACGGCTACGTCTGGTACCAGAGCTACGAGCGCAGCGAGCCGACCGGCCCGGTGCGGCGCGACGAGCCGACCGACGAGCACGGGACGACCATCACGTTCTGGCCGGATCCGGACATCTTCGAGACCACCGAGTGGTCGTTCGAGACGCTGTCGCGCCGCCTGCAGGAAATGGCCTTCCTCAACCGGGGCCTGGCCATCACGATCACTGACGAGCGTCCCGATCACATCGACGGCGACCTGCACATGGTCCTGTACCGCTACGACGGCGGCATCGCGGATTTCGTGCGCTACCTCAACGCGTCCAAGGAGCCGGTCCACGACTCAGTGATCGAGTTCGGCGAGGACGGGCCCGGGATCGCGGCCGAGGTGGCGATGCAGTGGACCGGGGCCTTCTCCGAGTCGGTGCACACCTTCGCCAACACGATCAACACCGCTGAGGGCGGCACGCACGAGGAGGGCTTCCGCTCGGCGCTGACGACGATCGTCAACCGGTACGCCCGGGAGCAGAAGCTGATCCGGGAGAAGGACGAGAACCTCACCGGTGACGACGTCCGCGAGGGCCTGACGGCCATCATCCACGTCAAGCTGGCCGAGCCCCAGTTCGAGGGCCAGACCAAGACCAAGCTCGGCAACACCGAGGCCAAGTCGTTCGTCCAGCGCGTCTGCAACGACCACCTGCGGGCCTGGTTCGAGAGCAACCCCGGTGAGGCCAAGGCCATCATCATCAAGTGCACGCAGGCGGCACGGGCCCGGGTCGCGGCCCGGCAGGCCCGTGACCTGACCCGCAAGAGCCTGATGGGCGGCTCGGGGCTGCCTGGCAAGCTGGCCGACTGCCAGTCTGGTGACCCGTCGCAGTGCGAGATTTACGTGGTCGAGGGCGACTCGGCAGGCGGCTCGGCCAAGGGCGGCCGGGACCCGCATTTCCAGGCCATCCTGCCGATCCGCGGCAAGATCCTGAACGTCGAGAAGGCCCGGATCGACCGGGTGCTCAAGAACACCGAGGTCCAGGCGATGATCACCGCGCTGGGCACCGGCATTCACGACGAGTTCGACATCGCCAAGCTGCGTTACCACCGGATCATTCTGATGGCGGACGCTGACGTGGACGGCCAGCACATCACCACGCTGCTGCTGACGCTGCTGTTCCGGTTCATGAAGCCGCTGATCGAGGCCGGTCACGTCTACCTGGCCCAGCCGCCCCTCTACAAGATCAAGTGGGAGGGCCGCGCCGTGCTGCCCGGCTACGCCTACTCGGACCGGGAGCGGGACGCGGTCATCGAGGCCGGGATCGCCGAGGGCCGCAAGGACCCCCGGCCGCGCGACGGCGTGCAGCGATTCAAGGGCCTCGGTGAGATGAACGCGACCGAGCTGTGGGAGACCACGATGGACCCGGCCACCCGGCTGCTGCGGCAGATCACCGTGGACGACGCGGCGCAGGCCGACGAGCTGTTCACCGTGCTGATGGGCGAGGACGTCGAGGCCCGGCGCGCGTTCATCCAGCGCAACGCCAGGGACGTCCGCTTCCTGGACATCTAGACATCAAAAACGCGGATCCGTGCCCAGACAACGGACGGCAAAGGGGTCCGGGGGACGAAGCCCTCCCGGCCTGGGGGTCCGGGGGTTACCCCCCGGCCTAGCAACGAAAGGAACTGCAAGTGCCCGACGTGAGCACGCCCGACGCTCCCTCGGGGGGGCATCGCACTGAGCCGGTCGACATCCAGGTCGAGATGCAGCGCAGCTACATCGACTACGCGATGTCGGTCATTGTCGGCCGCGCGCTGCCTGACGTGCGGGACGGGCTAAAGCCCGTGCACACCCGCATCCTGTACGCGATGTACGACGGCGGGTACCGCCCCGACCGCGGCTACTTCAAGTGCGCCCGGGTCATCGGCGAGGTGATGGGGAACTACCACCCGCACGGTGACTCGGCGATCTACGACGCGCTGGTCCGGCTGGCCCAGCCGTGGGCCATGCGGATGCCGCTCATCGACCCGCAGGGCAACTTCGGCTCGCCCGGCAACGACCCGGCGGCCGCGCACCGCTACACCGAATGCCGCCTGGCCCCGCTGGCCATGGAGATGCTGCGGGACATCGATAAGGAGACCGTCGATTTCCGGCCGAACTACGACGGCCGCTCGTCCGAGCCGGTCGTGCTGCCCGCCAGGTTCCCCAACCTGCTGGTCAACGGCTCGGAAGGGATCGCGGTCGGGATGGCCACGAAGATCCCGCCGCACAACCTGCGCGAGGTGGCCGCCGGCGCCCAGTGGTTCCTGGAGCACTACGAGGCCACCGACGAGGAGCTGCTCGAGGCCCTGATGGAGCGGATCAAGGGGCCGGACTTTCCCACGGCCGCCCAGATCGTCGGCCGTCGCGGCATCAGGGATGCCTACACCACCGGCCGCGGCTCGATCACCATGCGGGCCGTCGTCGAGGTGGAGGAGGACCGCAAGGGCCGGATCAACCTGGTCGCCACCGAGCTCCCCTTCCAGGTCAATCCCGACAACCTGGCCCTGAAGATCGCCGAGCTGGTCCGCGAGGGCCGCCTGGCCGGCATCGCCGACGTGCGCGACGAGAGCAGCAACCGGGCGGGCCAGCGGCTGGTGATCGTGCTCAAGCGCGACGCCGTGGCCAAGGTCGTCCTCAACAACCTCTACAAGCACACGCAGCTGCAGGACACGTTCGGCGCGAACATGCTGGCCCTGGTCGACGGGGTGCCGCGCACCCTCCGGCTGGACCAGATGATCCGGTACTGGGTCACGCACCAGATCGAGGTCATCGTCCGGCGGACCCGCTACCTGCTGCGCAAGGCGCAGGAGCGCGCGCACATCCTGAGCGCCCTGCTCAAGGCCATGGACCGGATCGACGCGGTGATCGCGCTGATCAGGGCGAGCGACTCGGCCGCGGCCGCCCAGCAGGGCCTGATGGAGCTCCTGGAAATCGACGAGATCCAGGCCCGGGCCATCCTCGACATGCAGCTGCGCAAGCTCGCCGCCCTGGAGCGCCAGCAGCTCCTGGACGAGTACGAGGAGCTGATGGCGCACATCCGCGACTACGAGGACATCCTGGCCTCGCCGGAGCGGCAGCGGCAGATCGTCGCCACGGAGCTGGGCGAGATCACCGCCCGGTACGGAGACGACCGGCGGACCGAGATCATCGCCTACGACGGCGACATGTCCATCGAGGACCTGATCGCCGAGGAGGACATGGTCGTCACGATCACCCGCGGCGGCTACGCCAAGCGCACCAAGACCGACCTGTACCGGGCGCAGCGCCGCGGCGGCAAGGGCGTGCGGGGCGCGCAGCTGCGCACCGATGACATCGTCGACCACTTCTTCGTGACGACGACGCACCACTGGATCTTGTTCTTCACCAACAAGGGCCGGGTGTACCGGGCCAAGGCCTATGAGCTGCCCGATGCCGGCCGTGACGCGCGGGGCCAGCACGTAGCCAACCTGCTGGCGTTCCAGCCCGACGAGCGGATCGCCCAGGTCCTGGCGCTGCGGGACTACAACGTCGCGCCGTACCTGGTCCTGGCCACGTCCTCCGGCCTCGTGAAGAAGTCACGCCTGACCGACTTCGACTCCCCCCGCTCGGGCGGCATCATCGCCATCAACCTGCGCGAGGACGACGAGGTCATCTCGGCGCGCCTGGTATCGGCCGAGGATGATCTCCTGCTGGTCAGCAGGCACGCCCAGGCCATCAGGTTCCATGCCAACGACGAGGCGCTGCGGCCGATGGGCCGCGCCACATCCGGCGTGATCGGCATGCGGTTCACCGACGGCGACCGCCTGCTGGGCATGTACGTCGTCAGCGAGGGCGCCGATGTCCTGGTGGCGACGGGCGGCGGCTACGCGAAGCGGACGCCGGGTGACCAGTACCCCGTGCAGGGACGAGGCGGCCAGGGGGTGCTGACCGCGCGGATCGTCGAGGCCCGCGGTGAGCTGGTCGGTGCCCTGATGGTGCATCCCGAGGACGAGGTGTTCGCGATCACCTCGGCAGGCGGGGTGATCAGGACCTCGGCAGGCGAGATCAAGCAGTCGGGCCGGCAGACCATGGGCGTGCAGCTGGTGAACCTGGCCAGCGGGCAGAGCCTGGTCGCTATCGCCCGTAATGCCGAGTCGGCGGTGAACGGTAACCTGGACGATGATGTCGAGCCCGGCGGGCTGGACGAGGCCGCGGATGGTTTTGCGGCTGCCCCCATGGGCACTGCTGATTCAGGGGCGGCGGGCGTCGCTCCGGATCAGGAAACTAGTGATGACGATGAGTCCCCAGCTCAGGGCGGCCCATCCGAAGATACGGACAGATAACTGTCGCCCCCGGTCAGGCCGACTGACGGTATCGTGCCGGGAGTGACCCCAAGATGGGGACACTTCCGGGGATAGTGAGCTGCGGGGGCTTAGGAAGATGGCCGTGAGCCGGAAGTTGCAACGAACCGGTACATTCGGACGTCTTACTAGTGTGATCGCAGACGGTGGGAAGACGTCCGGCAAGCAGAGCCCGCATCCTGGGGATAACCTCAGCTCAGGAGAAGGCTCGGAGGAGGACGGGGTGGAGAACCGCTCGGAGCCAGAAGACTGGCTGACCGACGGCAGTCCTGACGCTGCCGGTTCCGGACCGGACGTCAGTCCGGCCGCCGGAGTCACGACCGTTCCACCGCTGCCCGGTGCCGGATCCTCGGCGGCGGGCGAGAAGTCGGACGCCGCCCACAACAGCTCGTCCGCGTCGGTCTCGGCCGGATCTGCGGACCAGGACTCCTGGGAGCCACGGGGGTCGGCTAACGGCGCCTCCCCTAACGGCGGCTCTGGTAACGGATCCTCCGGCAATGGCGGGTCTGCCGCCTTCAGTAACGGCGGGCCCAGCGCGGCAGACCGGCCTGCGCCGGACGCCGGCCAGGGCCCGGCCATGGTCTCGACTGCCGGCCCGGCCGCCGGAGTCGCGGGAGCCCCCCTTATGTCAGCTCCGTACGCCTCATCAGACTCCTCTCGCGGACCGCAGGCTACTGCGCCGTTCTCCAGCCCGACCAAGTCGCGGATCAGGCCCACCCGGCCCGGCAAGGCGCCCAGGACCCAGCAGGCGGCCAGCGGAAGGCGGCCGGCCCCGGCCGGCTTCCAGCCTCAGGGCGGACCGTCCAGCCGGAAGGCCCAGCTGGCGATCGCCCGGATCGAGCCCTGGTCGGTGATGAAGTTCAGCTTCATGATCTCTCTGGTGGGCTGGGTCATCCTGTTCGTCGCCGTGGCGCTGATGTACTACGTCCTGCAGAAGATCGGCGTCTTCACCAGCATCGAGAGGACTGTCGGCCTGGTCACCGCGAGCAAGAACCGGTCCGGTACCAATGCCTCGAGCTGGTTCTCCGCGTCCAGGGTGCTGGGCTACACGATGCTGGTCGGCGCTGTGAACGTCATCCTCATCACGGCCCTGGCGACCATCGGCTCGGTCCTGTACAACCTCGTCACCATGCTGGCGGGCGGAATTGAGGTCACGCTCAAGGAGACCGACTGAACGTCTGGCCGCGGTTTGCGGTAACCTAACTCGGCGTGCCGGCCAGATTTGTCCGCGCGCATGGGCCTGTAGCTCAGCTCGGTTAGAGCGCTTCCCTGATAAGGAAGAGGTCGATGGTTCAAGTCCATCCAGGCCCACCCAACGAAACCGGAGGTCAGCAGCATTCTGCCTGACCCCCTCACGATTCGCCCTCACTACCTTGTGCCATATCTGTGCCAGATGCAGTGGCGTCCGTGTCGTCGACGATCATCTGGCCTGCGAGTTCTCCCATCGCGTCGGCAACGCTCCGCGCCGCTCCACGCTGCCGTGCAGGTAGATCAGCGCGGCACGAGTGCTGCTGTGGCCCATCCGGTCCATCAGCTCCCGGAGCGGGGCGCCGGACTCGGCGGTCAGGTTGTTGCCCGTATGGCGCAGATCGTGGAAGTGAGTAGCCGGAAGCTCGGCGGCCTCGATGGCCTTTAGCCAGATCCGTCGCCGGAAGTTGCTATGCCGCAGGGGTGTTCCGTTCGGACTGGTGAAGACGAGCGCGCCATCCGGTGAGGCGGTGAAGCGCTCAAGGTGATCGGCCAGTTCGGCGCTGATCAGCTCGGGATAAACGACCATGCGGCGGCCAGCATCGGACTTTGGCGGCCCGAAGGCATGGCCGCCGCCGGATAGGTGAGTGAGGGTCCGCTGCACCCGGACGGTGCGAGCCGTTAGGTCAATGTCGGACCGGCGCAGGGCGGCTAGCTCGCCCCACCGCAGGCTGGTGAAGACGCCAAGCAGTACCATCGCCCGGTACCGGGGATCGATGACGCTAGCGAGCGTGAAGACCTGGCGGACCGTAAGGACCTCACGTTCTGGTGATCGGTCATGTGCTGCGCCCTTGATGCGACACGGGTTACGCCGGCCGAGCCCGTCATCCACAGCCGTGTTCATGATGGCCTTAAGCAGGCGGTACGCCTTCGCAGCCGTGACCGGGCTTGCTCCCCGCCGCTGCTCTTGGTCGTGCGGGCCGGGCCGATGAGAACGGCTCATGATCGCGGTCTTAGGTGTGCGGCCGTGGCCGCTCTATGACCGGCGGGCAGCGGTGCCCGTTGAACAGCGGAGGTTGGAATGGCGAAGCTGGTCTACTCGGCGATCGCATCGCTTGACGGATGCATCGAGGACAAGCAGGGCAAGTTCGACTGGGGGGCGCCCGATGACGAGGTGTTCGCGTTCGTCAATGACCTGGAGCGCCCGATCGGCACCTACCTGTACGGGCGCCGGATGTACGAGACGATGGTGTTCTGGGAGACCGCGAACTCCAGCGGCGATCAGCCTGCCGTGACCCGGGACTTCGGGGAGATCTGGCGGGCGGCCGCGAAGATCGTGTACTCCCGGACGCTTCAGGCGCCATCGAGCGAGCGGACGCGGATCGAGCACGATTTCGACCCCGCAGCGATCAGGCGGCTCAAGGAGTCCTCGGACCGCGACATCACGGTCGGTGGTGCCGGGCTCGCGGGCGAGGCGATGGCCGCGGGCCTGGTTGATGAATGCCGCCTGTTCCTGCTCCCGGTCGTCGTCGGCGGCGGAAAGCGAGCACTGCCTGACGACGTTCGCGTCCAGCTCGAGCTCCTGGCAGAGCGCCGCTTTCGAAGCGGCGTCGTCTCCCTCCACTACCGGATACGCGGCTGACCTGGACCGGCGGGAGCCAGGTCGACATCTTCCTGGATCCCTGTAACGGCACACGGCTAAATGCGAAAGTCGAGTGTCAAGAAGAGATTGACGGCCGTGGCGGCATGCCTTCGCGTGGCCGAGCTGCAGGACGGCTGGTAGCGGGCCAGTCCGAGATGATCTGATAAGGAAGAGGTCGATGGTTCAAGTCCATCCAGGCTCACCCAGGTCACAGCCCTAGCCATCATCTGGCCCTAGAGTTGGCGCTACAAGCTGTAGGGCCACCCCAGAAGCGGCAGAACCCCCGGAGGCCCAATCTCCGTGGGGGTCTGTCACTTTGTCAGCGAGGATCAGACCACCTGGCTCTGCGCGCCGGCATATCGCCTGCGCGACTGCGGGCTTCCGGTGCGAGGCGGCAGACCGCCGGAATGCGATAGAACAATTCCCGTGGACAGCGAACCAGCCCGCATCCGTCCTTATCAGCCGGATG
>Ga0208357_1000359_pt1 | contig 36891 bp, 32 predicted proteins | sample NGESurdeep092012_6_FD_184487 | JGI IMG/M metagenome (GOLD analysis project Ga0208357, IMG submission 184487) | Arctic peat soil microbial communities from Barrow, Alaska - NGEE Surface sample F52-2 deep-092012 (SPAdes) | ecosystem: Environmental > Terrestrial > Soil > Wetlands > Peat ...
CGTTCAGCTGAAGTGGTATCCGAAACTGCACACCCGCGACAACCCGGAGACACCGTAGAGCGCTCCACTGCTGACGAAAGCGCCTGCTAGACGCGGGCCTTTTCACGTTCAACACATGCAGTAAAGTATTCCAGAGTCCGCTCCAGGCCTTCGCGTAGTGCAACCTTGGGGGACCACCCAAGCAGCGTCTGCGCTCGAGTAATATCCGGACGCCTCCGTGTGGGATCGTCCTGCGGAAGGGGTTGGAAGACAATTTCGCTCCCTACTCCAACCAGGGACTGAATTTCTCTGGCGCATTGGAGGATGGTCCATTCATCTGGATTGCCGATGTTGACCGGATCGTGCTCATCACTCTTCGACAGGCGAACGATGCCATCAATCAGGTCGGAACAGTAGCAGAAACTACGAGTCTGGGAGCCGTCTCCGTAGATCGTGAGGGGCTCACCGCGCAAGGCCTGCATCATGAAGTTGGAGATCAGACGTCCATCGTTAGGCTGAAGCCGGGGTCCATAGGTGTTGAAGATCCGCACCAGATGCGTATTGACTCCGTAATAGCGGTGGTAGGCAGCGACCGCCGCTTCTGAGAAACGCTTTGCCTCGTCATACACAGACCGCGGTCCGACAGGATTTACGTTGCCCCAATAGGACTCGATCTGGGGATGGACCTGCGGATCGCCATAGCACTCCGAGGTTGAAGCATGCAGATACCCTGCACCATATTTCTTCGCGATCTCAAGGGTATTGATTGTTCCCGCCGAGCCGACAAGTAACGTCTCAATCCCCAGACGCATGTAGTCGACAGGACTGGCGGGCGACGCGAAGTTGAAAACATAGCTAACCTCGCCGGGATCAAACGCCTGGGTGATGTCGGTCTGCTCAAAATAAAATCGAGGTTCACTCTTCAAGTGAGAAAGGTTGTCGAGGTTGCCGGTGGAGAGGTTATCCACCCCCACGACTTGATGTCCGTCAGCCAGCAGAGCATCGCACAAATGAGAACCTAGAAATCCTGCAGCCCCTGTCACAAGGGCCAACCTTGAAGCCATCTAAAATCCGCCTTTCATCCTAAGCACGCTTGGTAGAACCTGAAACCAGGCAGAGAAATCAAACAGCAAGAGTTGCAGGCTCACGGACGGGAGTAGCCGTGGGTCTTCCAATACTCAGATAGGTGAATCCGTTTTCCGTCATATGCCGGGGATCGTAGAGATTTCGGCCATCGATGATGATGGGGTAACGCATGGCTGCGTGCAGTTGCACCAGATCCATGCGTGCGAACTCCTGCCAATCAGTCAGGATCAGCAACGCGTCCGCATCGTTAGCAGCTTCGATGACTCCTGTGGCGTAGCTCATCTGGCTGGAGGGGGGCAACTCGTGCCGCGCTCGTTTCATCGCAGCAGGATCATAGGCAACGACATTGCACCCCTCGGCGAGAAACATCTCCACCAGGTCGATCGCCGGTGATTCCCGAATGTCGTCAGTATCTCCCTTGAAGGCGAGACCGAGGACAGCAAGGCGTTTGCCGCGCAGGGTCCACAGGGCCGAACGCACCTTGCTCAGGAAGCGTTTCTTTTGATTGATATTGATCTTCTCGACTTCACTCAACAGGCTGAAGTCGACACCCATCTGCTCGGCAACCGAGCGAAATGCAGCAACATCCTTGGGGAAGCACGAACCGCCGTAACCGATGCCGGGTCGCAGAAACTTTGGCCCAATGCGCGAGTCCAGACCGATGCCACGAGCTACCTGCTCCACATTGGCATCGGCAGCTTCGCACAGGTTTGAAACCGCATTGATGAACGATATCTTGAGCGCCAGAAACGCGTTCGATGCGTGCTTGATGATCTCGGCGCTCTTGGTCGAGGTAAGCAGCAGCGGAGGTGGCTTCAGGACGGAGCAACAGCCGGCGATTGAATCCTGGGCGCGGTAATATTCGCCGTCCGTCAAGGGGGCATAGATCGAACTCAGGAGCGCGGATGCACGCTCGCTGTCAGCTCCGATCACAATCCGGTCCGGGTGGAGAAAGTCTTCGACGGCCGTTCCTTCACGCAGAAACTCCGGGTTCGAGACCACGTCAAAAGCATCGCGGCTGACACCGTTGCGTTCGATCACGCGCCGGATCCATTCGTTGGTATAGACAGGGACGGTGCTCTTCTCAATGATGACCTTGTAGCCATTAATGGAACGAGCGATCTCGCTCGCAACTGCCTCCACGTAGGAGAGGTCGGCGTCACCGGTCTCCGATTGGGGCGTACCCACAGCAACAAAGATGGCCTGGCATTCGCGGGTGGCCTCCCCGAGATCGGTCATGAAACGCACGCGCGTATTGCGATAGCGCTCCAGCAGTTCCGGAAGATGATTTTCGTGGATCAGCGTATCCCCACCCTGGAGCGCCGCCACTTTGCTTTCATCGTTATCCACACAGATAACGGAATGGCCCATCTCAGCGAAGCACATCGCGGCGACCAGGCCTACATAACCCGAGCCGACGACTGCAATTTGAATCGGTTCACTCATTGAATTTGGATTCACCTTTGGCAATACTCTGGAATAAGACTATCGACTTAATTATCGCAGAGGCTTAGTCCGTTTAGTCCATTTTGAGCAAGAGATGCCATGTATTGCGCAACTGGCTATCATCCAGCGAAGCAGGTTTGCCGAAGGGCAATGTTCGCGTAGACTAGACTCTAATGAGTCCCGTTCCATTTGAGAATTCGCCAGCGGACGCTGATACTCCTGCGGCACCCGTAGTAGTATCCACCCAAACGGCTGCTGACGCGACCCTGTCGGAAGCCTGGGTTACCATCCGTGCCCGCAAGAAGCTGATCCTTGCGATCACGGCGCTAGGCTCTATCTACGGCTTTTATCAGGGAGCAACTCAGCCCCGCCTCTACACCGCCTCTGGAACCATCGAGATTCGATCTGGATCGTCGAACGAATATCGTATGGGCAGCAGCGGCATGCAGAGTTCGCCAACGATCCCAACGGAAATGGCGATTCTTAAGAGCGATTCACTTCTGCTGTCAGTCGCTCGTGACCGTAACCTGGCCAATGATCCTGCCTTCATGCCAGCCTCAGGACACTATAGAAATATCGATGACCCATCGGTTCGGATGTCGGTCGTCGGAGCATTGCAACGGGACATATCGGTTGGAGATGTTCCAAAGACTGACATCGTTCGCATCAGTTGCACCACGTCGAAGGCTCAACTCTCGGCCGATATCGTCAACCAACTGGTGCAGGACTACATCACCCACAGCTTCCAGTCCCGTGCCGATGCCACCAGTCGAGTCCAGGATTTTTTCTCGAGAACGCTCGATGGGCTCAAGAAAGAGGTTGAGACGTCGCAAGAGCAGATGCTGGATCTGCAGAAGCAACTCGGGGTGCTTGGCTTCGATCCAAAGGACAACCAGATCACGACGACCTTGGATGAGCTGAACAAGGCTGCCGGGGAAGCGCAAATCGCCCGCATCTCAGCCGAGACGCGTTATCAGGTGCTGTCGAGCATGGATCCAAGCATCCTCGATCAGGCCGGCAGTGCTTATGTGCCCAGCAATGTATCTTCTCTCCGCGGGCAACTGGATACTGCGCGCACCAACCTGGCGCAACTCAACGTCATTTATGGGCCCAACAATCCCAAGGAAAAGGCACTCCAGAGCCAGATTGCCGAGTTGAACAAACAGATTGCCGTAGAGGAAAACCGTATCCTCAGTGAGACCAAGCAGGCTTATCTTGCCGCCCAGGCGCAAGAGAACCAGACAAACTCCGCATTGGATGCCGAGAAAACGACGGCCTACAAGCTGCGCGATGACCTGCTTGAATACACCCTGCGTGAACGCGAGTTTGAATCGAATCGCACGCTTTATGACGGACTGAAACAACGACTGCGTACGGCAGGCGTCGAAGCAGGGCTCGAGTCCACGGAAATTGAGCCGATTGACACCGCCTACGCGCCGCTCTCACCAACCCTTAAACCACGTTCAAATATCTTTGTTCTCGACACGTTTATCATGCTGATTGTCGGTCTCATCCTGGCCTTTGTGTTGGAAAGTCTGGATACGGGCCTGCGCAGCGTCGCTGAGATCGAGAGCGTTTCCGGGCTGCCTTCGCTGGCACTCATTCCACGCGCGCGCCGCAGCGTCTCGGACGAAACGACCTTATCGACTGCAATGCGCAACCTTGGGACACTCTCGAGCCCAAAGTCTCAATTTTCCGAAGCATTCCGGGCACTGCGCACATCGTTGCTGCTATCCGTCGCGGGAGGCGAACCAAAGGTCATTTTGCTGACCAGCGCCACCCCGTCCGAAGGCAAGACCACAGTTTCTATCAATCTCGCGTGCGTTCTTGCGCAGCGTAACGTGCGTGTTCTGATCATCGACGCCGATCTGCGCCGACCGACCGTGCATCACCGCTTTGGTCTGAATGGCAAGGTCGGACTGACTTCCGTGCTGACCGGCAGTGTCAGCCTTGAGGATGCTATCCAGACGGTCCGGGAGATTCCGCAACTGGATGTCCTGGTCAGCGGACCCGTCCCCCCCTTCCCCACCGAGATGCTCGGGTCAGAGACGATGCGCGTGTTGTTGGAGCGCTGCAAGGGAATCTACACGCACATTGTGATGGACTCGCCACCGCTGCTGTCGGTCACAGATAGCGTCGTTCTTGCTCGCGACGCTGACGCCGTTGTGATGATCGTCCGCCATGGTAAATCAAGTAAACACGCCATGCGCCGCGCCCGCGACCTGCTCGTCCGCTCGGGCGCACCGGTCACTGGTATCGTGCTCAACGCCGTCGATCTGAACAGTCCCGAGTACTACGCCTATTACGGTTACTACGGCTACACGGGTTACGCGGCTGCTGGCGTCGACAGTGCTGGATGGGACTCCAAGGCAGGGAGCAAGGAATGGACGCCCAGAGGACCGGACAAGCCTGATCCCGGCAAAGGAGATTCAGAATGATCCGCATGCTCCCTAGCTCCCGTGCGATTCTCCTGGCCCGCGCAATTCGCCTCGCCGGCTTTCTGCCTGCCCTGATCCTGTTGCTGATGGGTTCCACCGGTTCATTTGCGCAGTTCAGTGGGCCCGCGACCTCAAGCACCTCGACCTACAATCAAACCCTCACCGTCACAACCAATCCGGCTATTCTTTATCCAGGCGAGCGGGATGTCGTATTGACCGTAGGGGACATGATTTCCGTCCGCGTTTTCTCCGATACCGAGTATGTGGCAGCTGTCCGCATCAATAACGACGGCACTGTTCTGCTTCCCTTGATTGGGATCGTCCACCTGGAAGGCCTTTCGGTTACCAAGGCTGAGCAACTAATCGCAGAGAAACTCTCCACCGCTGGTATGTACCGAGATCCTCAGGTGATCCTTCAGATCACGGAAGGCCCGAACTCAGTGGTGACCGTCGTTGGCGAAACGCATGCCGTCGTTCCCATCCTGGGGTCACGACGGCTTCTCGACGTACTCTCCACCGCCGGTGGCCTGCCACCTACCGCCAGCCACGTCATTACAATCGACCGTCCCGGGGTCACGGATCCGATCGTGGTCGATCTCGGTACCGACCCGTTGCACAGTTCGCTGGCGAATATCCCGGTCTACCCCGGCGACACAATTGTTGTCTCCCGCATTGGTGTCGTTTATATGCTTGGGGCTTTCGGCAGTAACTCTGGAACCATTCCTCTGAATGCCTACACACCCTTGACCCTAACCGAGGCTACTGCGCTGAGTGGTGGAATTAAGTTCACTGGAAACTTCTCCGATCTGCGCATCATCCGTACGGTCGGCGACCATCGCACCGTCGCGGTATACAACATCAAGAAGGTGCTCAACGGCAAGGTTCCCGATCCAATCCTGGAGCCAAACGATATCGTTTATCTACCACGGGTACCGTTGAAGGAGTTTGTCTCATCTGGCGCATTGGGAACGGTACTAGGGCTTGTCAGCCTGGCCTTGACCATCTCGGTGCTTCATTAATCAGGAGTCCGCAGGTATATGACGGCTTCTGTGCAGTCGACAAGAGATCCAGGCAGCCCCTCACGGGTACGCATCGCGTATCTCGTCAGCCACCCTATTCAGTACCAGGCGCCCCTGCTCCGCCGGATTGCTCTTGAGCCGGACATTGAACTTACTGTTCTTTTTGGCTCTGACTTCTCGGTGCGCGGGTACAAAGACCGAGGATTTGGCGTGGACGTCCTGTGGGATACGCCCCTGCTGGAGGGGTACGCCTCCGAGTTTTTGCGTTCGTGGCGGGATACTGGCGGGGTTTCTCCGACGACCCCGATCAGCCGAGGAATCTATCGCCGCTTGCAGCGCATCGACGGCAGTCCAGCCTTCGATGCACTTTGGGTGCATGGCTACGCCAGCGTTAACGCGCTACAGGGGATTCTTGCCGCCAATGCCCTCGGAATCCCGGTGCTGTTGCGCGCTGAATCCTGGCTGGCTGACCGCGCCCGCAGCCCATGGACGCTGGCGGCGAAGTCCCTGTTCTTTCGACTCCTGGGCAGCGGCATTGCAGCGGTTTTACCCATCGGCACGGTGAACTCCGACTATTGGACCCACTACTTTGGGAGCCGCGTTCCGCAGTTTCTTATGCCGTATGCGGTCGATAACAGGTATTTTGCTCGACTCGCCGAGGCCGCCGCACCCCGGGAGCAGGAGTTGCGCACCGAGTTGCGCCTCGCTCCGGATCGACCTGTCATCCTGTTCGCCTCAAAGCTCCAGACGCGCAAGCATGCCGATCATCTGCTGGAGGCCTATCGCAGCTTCATCGCGAATCGATCAGCGCTGGACAGGCCTTACCTGGTCATTGTGGGCGATGGCGAGGAGCGAGCAGCGCTCGAAGCCCGCACCCGCGAGCTTGATCTCGACGGGGTGCGCTTTGCCGGCTTTCGCAATCAATCCGAACTCCCCCGCTTCTTCCAGCTCGCGGATGTTTTTGTCCTTCCCTCGCGACATGAACCATGGGGTCTCATCGTCAATGAAGTGATGGCGGCCGGCTGCCCCGTGATCGTGTCCACGGACGTCGGCAGCCATGCCGATCTCGTCACCGACGGCGTCGAAGGCTGCGTCTTCCCCGTCGGCAACATCGCCGCACTTACCGATGCGCTGCACCAGGTCTTTGCCTCGCCCGATACCGCTGCACGCATGGGACAGAACGCTCGTGAACGGCTCAGCACCTGGACCTTTGAAGAAGATGTGCAAGGTCTGCGGGCTGCACTGGCGGCGGTGACGCGAAAGCTAAAGGACTGATAGCCTAAGACTTGCGCCCTGGTATTCCTGGACCCCAAGCAAGTTGCAACTGATTCAACATGAGAATTCTTCACATTATCGGATCCATCAGTCCCGCGGCCGGCGGTCCCACCGAGGCCATTCGGATGATCATCTGCTATCGTCCCCCGGGATACGAAGCCGAGGTCGTCACCCTGGATAACCCGGACGCGCCGTTTCTCAACGACTTTCCGTTCCCGATCCATGCCATGGGAGGGAAACACAAACGTTGGTATTCGCCAAAGCTGATTCCCTGGCTTATAGCCAACCGTGATCGCTTCGACGGCGTGCTGGTTCACGGCTTATGGGAGTTTACCGGCCTCGCTGCGTTACTCGCCATCTACGGCCATCGACCCTACATGGTCTTTACGCATGGCATGCTTGATCCCTACTTCAAGCGGCGTTACCCTCTCAAACACGTCAAGAAGTGGTTCTACTGGGCATCGGTTCAGTACTGGGTACTGCGAGCAGCCGACCGCGTATTGTTTACCACCGAAATTGAACGCGACCTCGCGACGAAGAGCTTCTGGTTGTGGCACTGGGACCCGATGGTGGTCTCGTACGGTGCCGACCCGCAACTGCCAGATATTGAAAAGCTTCTCCCCGCCTTTTATTTAAAGTGTTCTGAACTCCACTCCGGCAAGGGAGGCCGGCGTTTCCTGCTCTTCCTTGGTCGCATCGACCCAAAGAAGGGCTGCGATCTATTGCTGGAGGCTTTCGCAGCCGTGGCTGGCTCCCATCCCGACCTGCATCTCGTGATGGCCGGTCCTGATAAGTCTCACTGGCGGGTCCAACTGCAAGCCATTGCGGATCAGGCTGGCGTTGGCGACCGCGTCCATTGGCCAGGGATGCTCATGGACGATGCGAAATGGGGAGCCTTCGCCGCGTGCGAGGCGTTTATCCTGCCCTCCCATCAGGAAAACTTCGGGATTGCAGTGGCCGAAGCCCTGGCCTGCGGACGTCCTGTGCTGATCTCCGATCAGGTCAACATCGCTCCTGAGATTGCAGGTGACGGCGCCGGTCTGGTGGAGCCTGACACGCTGGAAGGGACTATCCGCCTGTTGGAGCGGTGGCTTTCGCTAGATGCAGAGCAGCGTGAGTCGATGCAGGAGCAGGCACTCATCACCTTCGCTACGCGCTACGATATGCGTAGGAACAGCGCTCTCATCCTTCGCACGTTTGAGCGTCTTCGCACGGAGCCCGCCGCACCGATCATCCCGGAGGCCAACTGACTGATGTCTCGGCACGCCCACTACCGCGCTGACGAACATATCTCCGCAAAGGGTCACGCGGACGCCTATACCCGGCCGTCGTTCAGCCTGGGAAACCGCTTCCGTCGCCTGGCGTGGAACCTGTGCTGGCTCTTCCTCTACCGCCTGTCACCGCGACCGTTCCATGCCTGGAGAGCTGCTCTTCTTCGTCTGTTCGGAGCGACGCTCGGTGACGCTTGCCACTTCTACCCTGCTTCAAAAGTCTGGGCGCCGTGGAACCTGATCTGCGCTGACCATGTCGCTGCAGGCGACGGCGTTGAGATCTACAACCCCTCGCCCATTCAAATCGACTCCCACGTGATCCTCTCGCAAGACTGCTACCTGTGCGGCGCAACCCACGACTATAACCACCCCGACTTCCCTCTCGTCGCGTACCGCATGCACATTGAGCGTTACGCCTGGATCTGCGCTCGCGCTTCGGTAGCACCGGGAGTTCGTGTCGCCGAGGGAGCCGTCCTTGGGCTGGCCTCCGTTGCGACGCGCGACCTGAAGGCGTGGACGGTCTATAGCGGCAATCCTGCGGTGGCAGTCAGAGAGAGAGTCCGCACGATCCCTGTCGACGATGGCCAGCATGAACCGGTCAGGGGCGACTCGTGATCTCCGTACTCATCCTCACGCGAAATGAAGAGCAGGACCTTCCCGGCTGCCTTGATTCAGTGGCATGGTCCGACGACGTCCACATCCTCGACTCCGAAAGCACCGATCGCACTACAGAAATTGCACGCGAGCGCGGAGCAACCGTCACGACGCGGCGTTTTGACAACTATGCCGCACAGCGCAACGCCGCCATCCAGCTACCCTTCCGCCATCCCTGGGTACTCTTTCTGGATGCTGACGAGCGACCGACCGCGGAACTCTCCGCCGAGATGCTGCGCGTTGCCGACGCGGCACCGGCAAGTGTCGCAGGCTTCCGTATGCGTCGCCGTGATTTTCTCTGGGGGACGTGGCTCAAGCACGCGCAGATGACGCCTTATTATGTGCGTCTGCTCCGCGTCGGACACGTCCATTACACGCGTGAAGTGAATGAAGTCGTTGAAGTCGATGGAGAAATTCGGGAGCTCCAATCGCCTCTCGACCACTTTGCATTTTCCAAGGGCATCAGCCATTGGATTGCCAAGCACAACACCTACTCGAGCAAGGAGGCTGAACTGCTGGCGAATGGCGATGCGATTCACGGGGCATCGCTCTACCAAGCCTTCTTCGCTCGCAACTTCCATGAGCGCAGGGTCGCACAGAAAGCGATCTTCTATGAACTTCCATTACGGCCGCTGATCAAATGGTGCTACATGATGTTTGTACGCGGCGCTCTGCTGGATGGCCGTGCCGGCGTGATGTATGCCACACTGCACAGTTTTTACGAGTTCCTGATCGAGGTGAAATGCCAGGAACTGCTCCGAAAGCGCGACGGCAAGCCAATCTGAAAAGATCGTTCTTGCTCTAGCCCCGAAGCTTTGCCAGCAGGTCAGTGGGATGTACGGGCTTGGCCAGGATCTCGAATTCATGGCCCTGGGTGCGGGCGCGCTCCAACAGATCCGCGGTAGCGGCCTGGCCGGAGAACAATAGAATCTTGCACTGCGGAAGCTTGGCACGCGTCAGAATCGCCGCCTCGATCCCCGTCATGCCCGTCATGATGACATCGGAGATGAGCATGTCAGGGTGAAACGTATCGAGCTCGTCGATCGCCTTCTCCCCGCTATACACAGCGCGCGCCTCGAAGCCAGCCTGGTTGAGTATGATCGCCAGCGTATTGGCAATGACTTGTTCGTCATCAGCGACCAGAACGCGAGGCTTCGATTGGGTAGTTGTCTTTTCTGCCATGGTGAATAGAGGTCCCTTGAAACTGCTTTCCGTAACGTAACAACTCAAAGTCTAACGGCTCATGTTGTCCTGCAGCAGACACATCCGAGCTACTACCATCATACGGGTATGCGGCATCGTGAACCATGCGATATCTGAAACTGGGTGAATCTCAGTATTCGATGCAGGAATGTTCGCCCGCGCTGCCTGACTACCGCAGGGTTTCCGCACCATAAAACGCCCGCATAATGGTACCCTGACCATAGTTCGAATGGTTGACATTCACCACCACCTGCTGCCCGGCCTGGACGACGGCTCTCCTAACCTCGAGACCTCTGTCGCCATGGCCCGCATTGCAGCCGACGACGGCATCACCCATGTGTTGGCTACACCCCACGCCAACAACGTCTACAACTTCGATCCAGAGCAGATTGCCATCCGAATCGCCGCCCTCCGCGCGGCTCTCGCCAGCGAGGCCATTCCACTCACCATTGCCTCCGGCTGCGACTTCCACCTCAGCTACGACAACATGCAGGATGCGATCGGGCACCCCAGCAAATACACTCTGAATGGTGGAGACTATCTCCTGGTCGAACTCCCGGACTATGGCCTGTCCCCGCAGTTGGACGAAGCCTTCTATGAGCTCGGACTGGCCGGAATGAAACCCATCCTCACCCATCCCGAGCGGAATCCAACCCTGCAGCGTGACCCCAAACGTCTCGCAGACTGGATGCGCATTGGGCTGCTCACGCAGATTACGACCAGCTCTGTTGTCGGCCAGATGGGGCGTTCCGCGGAGCGAATGGCCCACGCCATGCTCGCTGACCGATGGGTCCACTTCCTTGCCACCGACGCTCACAATACCGAATCTCGGCCTCCCCGGATGCGTGCTGCCCGCGATCTGGTCGCAAAGAAATATGGCGTCGACTACGCCGATCGCCTCTGCACCTCCAACCCCCTGGCCGTCTTCGAAGGCCGCCCGCTCCCCGAGCAGGACGAGCCGCTCCACATCTACCAGGACGATCCAGATCTGCATCGGCGCTGGTGGCAGATCTTCTGGAAGTAGAACACCAACCTCGCCGTTAAGAGCTTCACAATGCTGAGCGGCGCCTGCGTCCAGACCCTACAGACCCAATCCGCCATCCACGGCCAGTAACTGCCCGGTGATGAAATGCGGTCCGGTTGCGAAGAATAATACTGCCGCCGCAACATCCTCCGCTTGTCCATTGCGCTGCATTGGGGTGTTGCTCGCAAACTGCTCATAGGCGGGATTCACTTCGCCCATCACGATCATCCCCGGCGCCACGCAATTCACGCTGATCTCTGGGGCCCAGGACTTCGCCATCGTCTGCGAAAGCATATGCAGCGCCGCCTTCGACGTGCAGTAGTGAGCATGCGTCGCCCACGGGTGCAGGCCTCCCAGCGAACCGATGTTTACAATCCTGCCATGTGCGGCCTTCAAATGCGCATACGCTGCCCTGGCCATCAAGAACGGTCCCCGCGTGTTGACCTCGAACATCGCGTCCCACTCTGCGACGCTGACCATCTCGAGCGCTTTCGTCTCAAACGCTCCGGCATTGTTCACCAGCAGATCAAGCCCACCAAGTCCCTCAACAACCGCAGCCACCGCGGCATTGACACTCGACTCCTCACGGACATCGCACCGCGACGCCAGAGCCCGCACGCCGAACGATTGCAGCTCCGTCACGGTCGCCTGTGCCTCAGCCTCAGACCCGCGATACGTGATCGCAACATCGGCACCGGCCTCAGCGAGCGTCAACGCCAGCGTTCGCCCAATCCGTTTTGCTCCGCCGGTAACAAGCGCACGCTTTCCTTCCAGCGGGCGCGCCAGCAGACGCGTCTCCAAGCGTCTCTCTTCACTCACTGCGGTGAGCCTGCCTGGGGGGTCTCCGGCTTGGACGCCGCAGCCGGAGGCGTCGGCGTTACCTCATGAACTTGAACGCCCGGCTTCACCTGTGCGGCCCTGCCGTCGTTGTCCTCGTACACGGATACCTGCGCGCGCGGACGGATCATCTTCACCTCAAGCGATTTCGTTGGTCCATCGATCTCCAGTTCCCGCGCGGAGGTCGCAAATCCGCTGGCAATGACCTGAATCGAAAGATGGCTTCCAATCTCAATCACGTCGATGGTGGCGTTGCCGTTGGGATCGGTCTTGACCTCAAGATTGCCGTCGTCCTTCCCGTCGCGCACCGCGTGGAAGACCACGGCGGCGTTCGGCATAGGCTTGCCATTGAACCCCTTTACCACCGTCACAACGATGTGCGCCGTAGGCGGCAGCGGCTTCCACTTGCGACCATGATCGTCCCTCTGGGCTCCTGCCACCGATACCATCGTGAGCGCTATAGCCAGGCCTGCGGCCCAACCCATCCGAGTATTTCTGAAAACCTGCTTCATAGGCCTGATTCTAACGCGGACGTGACGGTTTTGGCTCTTTTTGGCGCGAGCGCGGGCAACCAATGAAACATGAGTGATTTTTACTCACATTTCATCCTCTTCTTGTTGACTCCTCGACTCAAATGGCCTACATTAGCAGTCGGCAGGAGAGAGTGCCAAAGACCCTCGCAAGCAGGTGTTCGCTCGGCGTGGATCGTTTTGCGGCCTCTCAAAACAGCAAAATCCGAACAGATTTCCAAGGAGAAGCATCAACATGGCAGCCACTTCATTTACGCCGTTGCACGATCGCATTCTGGTTCGCCGCCTCGAAGAGGGCGAAAGCATCCGTGGCGGCATCATCATCCCCGATTCGGCCAAAGAAAAGCCCCAGCAGGGCGAGGTCATCTCGGTCGGCAAGGGTAAGTCCAACGACGAAGGCAAGGTCTTCCCGCTCGACGTCAAGGCGGGCGACACCATCCTCTTCGGCAAGTACTCCGGCACCGAGATCAAGCTCGATGGCGAGGAGTTCCTCATCATGCGCGAAGAAGAAGTCCTCGGCATCCTCAAAAAGTAGTCCTGCGCGGACGGCGAGAGGCGGCTTCGCCGCAGATCGTCGCTGACAACACGATTTTGAATCCCCAAGAACATTCGCCGGAATTCCCGGCATAAGGACAAAGTAATGGCAAAGCAAATTCTGCATGGAGAAGATTCGCGTCAGGCGATCCTGCGTGGCGTCAACACGCTCGCCAACGCGGTTAAGGTGACACTCGGTCCCAAGGGCCGCAACGTCGTCATTGAAAAGAAGTTCGGTTCCCCCACCATCACCAAGGACGGCGTCACTGTCGCCAAGGAGATTGAGCTCGCTGATCCGATCGAAAACGTCGGCGCACAGCTCGTCAAGGAAGTCGCGTCGAAGACTTCGGACATCGCTGGCGACGGTACCACCACCGCCACCGTTCTCGCCCAGGCCATCTTCCGCGAGGGCGTGAAGACGGTTGCTGCCGGTGCGAACCCCGCTGCTCTCAAGCGCGGGATCGACAAGGCGGTCGAGGCCATCATCGGCAAGCGCGATGAGAACGGCGTCGCCATTGGCGGCGCTCTCTCGAAGTTCTCGAAGCCGGTTACGGGCGACATGATTGCCCAGGTCGGCACCATCTCGGCTAACTCTGACGAGCAGATCGGCTCCATCATCGCAGCCGCGATGAAGAAGGTCGGCAAGGACGGCGTCATCACCGTTGAAGAGTCCCGCACGATGGAAACGCAGCTCGACGTCGTCGAGGGCATGCAGTTCGATCGCGGCTACCTCTCGCCCTACTTCGTCACCGATGCAGAGCGCATGGAAGTTGCACTCGAGAACCCCTACGTTCTCATCTATGAGAAGAAGATTTCCTCGATGAAGGACCTGCTCCCACTGCTCGAGCAGATCGCACGCACCGCCAAGCCCCTGCTCATCATTGCAGAGGATGTGGACGGTGAAGCGCTCGCAACCCTCGTCGTCAACAAGCTGCGTGGCACGTTGAATGTCGCTGCCGTCAAGGCGCCTGGCTTCGGCGATCGCCGTAAGGCCATGCTCGAGGACATCGCAACACTGACCGGCGGCAAGGCCATCACTGAGGACCTCGGCATCAAGCTCGAGGGCGTCAAGATCGAAGACCTCGGCACCGCCAAGCGCATCACCATCGACAAGGACAATACGACCATCGTCGACGGTGGTGGTGAGGATGGAAAGATCGAAGGCCGCGTCAAGGAGATTCGCGCCCAGGTCGAGAAGACAACCTCGGACTACGATCGCGAGAAGCTCCAGGAACGGCTTGCGAAGCTGGTCGGCGGCGTCGCTGTCATCAAGGTCGGTGCTGCTACCGAAACCGAGATGAAGGAGAAGAAGGCTCGCGTTGAAGATGCGATGCATGCAACCCGTGCGGCTGTCGAAGAAGGCATCGTCCCGGGCGGCGGCGTAGCGCTGATCCGCTGCGTTCCGGCTGTCGATGCGTTGATCAAGACGCTCGAAGGCGACGAGAAGATTGGTGCGACCATCATCCGTCGCGCCATCGAAGAGCCGCTCCGCATTATCGTCAGCAACGCCGGCGAAGAGGGTTCGGTCGTCATCGGCAAGATCCACGAATCGAAGGACGCGAACTTCGGCTACAACGCCAGTTCGAGTGTCTACGAGGACCTGGTCAAGGCCGGCGTCATCGATCCCACCAAGGTGACGCGCACTGCCCTGCTGAACGCGGCGTCGATCTCTGGTCTGCTGCTCACCACCGAGGCCATCATCGCCGACATTCCGGAGAAGAAGGAAGCTCCGGCAGGCGGTGGTCACGGCGGCGGCATGGACGGCATGTACTAGTCCGCAGCCTGCCCTCGAGCGTAGCGAAGGGCGGACGGCGAGACGCGCTGTCGCGCAAAGGCAAAGCGCAAGGCCCCGGAGAGATCCGGGGCCTTGTTGTTTCTACGGACACTTGTCCCCTACTCGCGGGCGCCAGGCTCCAAAATCCACACCGCCTCCGTCGACGGACAAATTCCCTTCAGCATCTCGCCGCTCACGCGCTCCAGCAGTCGCAGCGCATACTCCTGCTGGTACCGCCGCCGCACCTCCGATTCCTCCACCGAAAACGGCGGCCCATCCATGCAGGCCTGGTCGTATTCAAAGCACACCAGCAGCTGCGGAGCGCGTCCGGTGAGCTCCATCAGATGCTGCGCATACTGTGTCCGCATCGCCTCCGGCAGCGCCACGAGCGCGGCGCGATCGTACACCGCATCCACAGGCCCAAGCACCTCCGGCGTCAACTCGAAGAGGCTCCCCTGAAACACCACGATTCCATCGGCCTCAAACCGCGTGGTCGAACCCGCCTCCGTCACCCGCGGCGTCACACCGAGCTCGACAAACAACTGCTCTACCGCAATCCGACTCAACTCCGCCCCGGCCATGCGGTAGCCCTGCCCCAGCAACCAGTGGACGTCGAGGCTCTTTCCGCACAACGGCACAAACACCCTTGCACCAGCAGCCAGCTTCAGCGCGGAGAAGTTTCGCACCAGGAGTGGATTGGCCTCCATCTTGTGAAAGCCAATCCGGTTGTTCTTCCACCGGTCTTGCCAAAACCGCTCGTCCATCGCTCTCCCCCCTGCAGACTACCGTTCCGGCGAGATCCTGAGCGGTGTGTCCGGCCCCGGAGGACCATCATCGCCCGGCAGACTTTTCTTGCGACGCTTCACGGGCGGAGCCGAGCTTGGCCCCTTCTGCTTGCGTCCATTCTTCTTTCCGTTGGGCGTCTCGATCACCGCCCGCATCCAGTAGTCGCCGCGTTCATCCACTTCAACGCCGTGGGTCTCGCGTTCGAAGCCCGGGAAGCGCTTGCCAAACTCCTCCATCGCCACGATCAGCTTGATCACCGGGCTATCCGTTCCGCCCAACCGCTCCCCCGGCATACTCATCGGTATACCCGGCGGATACGGTACCAGCATCACAGCCGCAATGCGTCCAGCCATCTCCGCGAAGCGGACCTTCTCGGTCTCTCCGCGCAGCAGTTTTTGATACGTCTGCGCGGGTGTCAGTACCGGATCAAAATCTTCATCGGCGGCAGCGTTCACCAGCGTTGAAAGATTCAATTCCTGCATCACCGCATGCATCTCATCGCTCAGCTCCTTGAGCGTGACATTGCGATAGCGAGCCGGATATTTCAACACCAACTCCGGCAAAGCCTCCTCCAGCGGAGCCTCGCCATCATAGAGCCGCTTGAACTCGAACAGGTTCTCCAGCAGCGCTCCCCACTTGCCCTTACTGGTACCAACGGAGAACAGCACCAGCACCGTATAGTCACCAGTCCGGGCGATCTCCACGCGGCGGCCGTCGAGAAACTCCGTCAGGATCGCAGCGGGAATTCCCCACTCATCGACCACTCCCTGGGCATTCACGCCCGGCGCCAGGATCGTAACCTTGGCCGGGTCCAGCATGCAGTAATCGTCCGCGATATCTTCGTCCTGGTAGCCGTGCCAATCTTCTCCCGGCTTCAACGTCCATGCGCTGGAGCGATTCGTCAGCAGACCGTCCGCCGCCTCTTCCAGCAAATAGCGCTTGCCGTCGAGTGGGTCGAACACATACTCCGGCTGAAACAACCGGAAGAACCATCCCTGCTCCGCCTGACGCAGACGATGCGCAATCGACGACATCGCCTTGCGGAAGCTGATCGCATCCTGCAAAGTCTCACTCATCAGCGTCGGTCCGGCTGGCTCATCCATCATCGCCGCGGCCACGTCGATCGAAGCAATCAGCGGATAAAATGGCGACGTGCTCCCGTGCATCATGAACGCTTCATTGAACTGGTCGTAGTCGAGATTAGCGCGAGGGCTGAGCTTGATATGCACCATCGACGCCATCGAAAACGCCGCCAGCATCTTGTGCGTGGATTGCGTCGAGAAGATTACGGGCCGATCCGGCATCTCATCCGGCACACCCATCGCGTAGCGTCCGCGATAGATCTCGTGGAACTTTGCATACGCATACCACGCCTCGTCGAAGTGCACCCGCGGCACACTCTTCGCCAACTCTTCCACCACACGGTCGACGTTGTAACAAAGTCCGTCATAGGTGGAATTCGTCACCACCGCATAGGTTGGCACCTTCGACCGCGCACCCGCCGTGAACGGGCTCCGCTCGATCAGCGCCTGCACATTCTCCGGGCTAAACCGCTTGATCGGCACCAGGCCAATCATCCCGTAGCCATTGCGCGTCGGCTTGAAGTAGACAGGCCGCGCCCCGGTCACGGTCAAGGAGTGACAGATCGACTTGTGACAATTTGCATCGGCCAGAACAATGTCATCCTGCGCAATCACGCCATGCCCGACGATCTGGTTGGACGCCGACGATCCGCCCAGCACATAGAACGTCCAGTCCGCGCCAAAGATGCGCGCCGCATTCCGCTCACTCTCTCCCGGAGGCCCAAGGTGATCCAGCCACGATCCCAGCGGCGACGTCGAAATCCCGAGGTCCGACCGCATGATGTTCTCGCCAAAAAACTTGTGAAACTCCATACCAATCGGGTGCTTCAGATAGGCAACCCCGCCCATGTGTCCCGGAGCGTCCCACGAATACGCTCCCTGATCGGTGTACTTTTTCAGCTCGCGAAAATAGGGCGGCAGCAGCTGCTCATGGTAGCGCTCCACGGCAAAGTCCACGCGGTTCGCAATGAACGCAGGCGTGTCGCCAAAAAGATGAATGTATTCGTGCACCTGCTTCACGACTTCGAGCGGCAGCTCGCTCACCAGCGTTCGGTCGGCGATCAGAAAGATTGGAATCTTCTTATTGCGTCGGCGTACAGCGCGCAAAATTTTAAGGGCTGCGCGTTCATCAAACTGGTTGTCTCCCTCGAGATCCCAATCCAGCAAAATCGCGCTATGCGACGGATCGGAGGTGACGAGCGATAACCCGTCCTCCGGAGTCGACGTCCTGACGACTTCATAACCTTCAGCAGCAATGGCTTCAACCAGCCGCTCCATGGCACGATCCGAAACCGAATCCGTCCCACCCACTTCACTAGCAATCAGCAGTACCCAACGACCTTCGTTCATACACCTCTCGTTCCTCATTCATCGTACAGGTTCCAGGTAAATCGAACAGGCTTCCGCACGGCCGTGGAGACGAAAAAGGCACGGCCGCGGCCGCACCCTTCCGTTCCATCAGACTGCCCTACTGGTCAATTCTTGAACTTATTGCAGATCTAATCCGGGATGCACGCTTTGTGGACCATGGATCTTTACTCCAGGTTGCTTGCTGGACACCTTGATCTGCGTCAGCGTGTCACGCTTTGCGCCGGCTGAGCTGACATTGAAGCTGACCGTATAGCTTTCCGCGATGGACTTCGTGAACTCCCTCAAATAAGGCGAAAGCGAAGGCGGTGTAATCGTTCCCTGGTAGAACGACTGACCTCCCGTCGCCTCGGCTACTTGCTGCAGATAGCTCTGTCCGCTAAAGCTGCCCATGGCACCCCTCGGGTACGACTGTCCATAGTAGATCGAGTACACCGCAACGCCGGCTCGCTGCGCATCCTCCTGCGCAGTCTGCACATAGGGGCTGTCCTGGTTCATGATCGAAGGCCTGCCGTTGTACGGATCGATGCCATTCGTAATCATCAGCACAAAACGTGCACCCGGTTCATTGGAAGGCCACCGCTTCACAAACTCTGAGAGGCAGAAGTAGGGACTCGCATCAACGCCTGCGATGGACATTGGGATGCGCAACTGCGCAGCCACTGCTGCATGATCGGACGAGAAGCCGCTGGCCGCGCGCACCGTGCCATTCTGCATGTAACCAACCATCACCTTGGTACCTGCCGGCAGACTGTTGATGAAATCGGTAAAGTCCCCGAGTTGGCTGCTGAACGTAAAGCGCAGCCCTTCATCGATCAGAATGGCAACCTGCGCCGCAGCCGGTGTCACCTGCGTGACCGACGTAATCGGAGCATCATGACGGTTGATCTGCAGCCTCACAAGCGACGGATCCAGAGGAGCACCACTCTTCGACTGCACGGTGATGAGGGCTGTCGTGGGGACCGGTCCCTCCATGGGCGCCTGGGCGAACATCGGAACCGCCGCAACCGCTAACCCGGCGATCAGCGCCGGTACAAACTTCGTGCGAAATAGCTTCGACATAAACTTCCTCCACCTCATTAGACGAGGGTTATGGTCTACCGGTGCAATTAGCTTCAGGGCAATCGTACGCTCTCGTGCAGGAGACGACCCCGGAACCTGCATCCAGACCCGGGATCTCCGAAAACTGCTAGTCACCGCCGAGCCGCAGCTTCAGACCTGTCCGAAACGTCAACGGCAGCCCCGGATAGCCGATCGGCCCAATGTGCTGATTATTCAACAGGTTGTCGAACTGCGCAAAGTAGGTAAGACCATGCTTCAACGCATAGGTCGCGCCAATATCCAGCTTCACGTACCCGAAATCCAGATCGCGATTCGGCAACAACAGGGTATTGTCGCCGTTCAGGTCTTCATACTCCAGGAAAGTCGAGTCGTCGCTGCGGCTCGCCAGCGCTCCCTTGAAGGCAAGCGTCAGCCGTGACCCGGAGTATTGCGCGTCAAAGTAGCCCGTATGCGGCGGCCGCCGAAACGTCCTTGCACCTACCAGCGGGCCCAGCGCTCCGATCGCAACCCCCGGAAGATTCGGGTTCTCCGTCGGCGTCCCCTGGTTCGCTGCCACGGCATCCGACGCGAAGGACTGAATCACCCGCGTGTCCAGATAGGTGTAGCCGCCTCGTATCAGGATCCTCCTCTTCGGCTGCCACCCCAGCTCCACTTCTGCCCCCTGCGCGCGGTATGCCAGCGAGTTCAGATACGCCTCGTACAGCCCCACATTCGGATTGATGTTCAGATTGAAATACTGGTTCAACGTCGGCGCATCGACGCCCTCCAACTGGCGGTTGAACACATTGTGGAAGTAGCCAGCCTTCAGTGTCAGCTTCTCGCCGAGGATATTCTGATCGACGCCCACGTCGTACGTGCGCGAGCGCTCTGCACTCTGCGGTCCGATGTGATATTGCGCGATATCAGCGGTGTCGCCCAATGCCAGCAACTGCGTGTAGAGGCTCGCAAACTCGATAGCCAGCGTCGGCTCCTGCACGCCGGTCGCTGCGTTGGCGCGGAAGCGAGTGCCGTGGAAGAACTTCGCAGAGGGCCGCACCGGAACATAACTGAGGCCCAGCCGCGGCGTCCCTGCAATGCCGTATAGATGGTTCTTCTCCACCGCTCCACCCGCCGAGTAGAAAAGCCTGTTCCAGAACTCGCCCTGAAACTGCAGGTTGTATTCGAAGTTCGTGCGCTCGGTCGTCTCATGCTTCACATAGTCAAAGCTTGGGTCGTAGTCATTGAACGATCCCCGCTCGTTGTCGTAGCGAAATCCAAACAAGCCGATCAGGTGCCGCGAAAAGCTGTAATCCGTCTGGTAGTACAACTGGTCGCGATTGCTGTCCTGATCGTAGTTATTGCCCGTGTACAGCTGCACCTGACCTGTCGCCGAGTAGCCATTGGCTCCCCGAATCGTTACCACATTCCCAACATTCCCAGGCCCATACGCACCCGGATCGTTCTCCAGGAACGTGCCACCGGCGGCAAGCTCCTGCTCCTGCTCGCGCTTGCGCACAATACCGTACCGCAGCAGGTTGTGCCACTTGCCCTTGTAACGGTTCTCCATCGTAAGGCCGGAGTAAAGATCCTGATCGTCCTGCCGATTATTCTGCGAGACACCGGCGAAGTCGAACGCCCCGGGCACGCCGGTCACCGAATCCGCATTGCGAATCGTAAACCGCATCTGCGTGTTGCCGTTGAAATCATAGCCAACATTGATCGCCGACGTCACAGAATGGTAGCGGTCCAGCGGAAGCGCATTGGACGTATCCAGCCGCGAGATCGCCCCATAGTAGTCGAGCCTCTGCACCGTTCCGCCGAGCGCCACCTCGTTGCGCCAGGTATGCAGATTGCCCGCGTCACCTGAGTAGTCCAGCACCGGTACCAGCGTCGTTCCACGCGGCGTCTCGATATTGATCACCCCGGCCCCGGCATCGGTTCCATACATCGCCGAGTCCGGCCCACGCACCAGCTCAATCTTGCTCACCGCCGTCGAACTGACCGTCCCAAAATCGAATATTCCTCCCACATCATCCGCCGGCATCCCATCGATCGTCACAAGATTTGCAGTCGAGTTCCCGCCACGCAGAAACAGACTCGTCACTCCACCCGTCTGCCCCGTCTGCACCAGGAAGGCTCCCGGAGTCTGCCGCATCGCCTCCACCACGCCCAACTGCAGCGCCAGCGCCTCCCCCGGAATCACGCTCACCGGGGACGTCAATTGTGGCAATGGCGTCGGAATGCCCGTCGCCGTTACGGTAATGTCCTGACGCACCGTATTCGCAGCGAGCACTACATTCTGCTCAAGCACATCCGTTACACCCCCATAAAAATCCATCCCGATCGCCGGCAGGAACCCTGCCGCCGAGCCCAGAAGCGTGAATCTACCTGCTTCCGAAGAACGAATTTCATACGATCCATCTGGCTGCGCGTAGGCAATCGCGACCACCTTGCCGCCCTGCACCAGTCGAACCATGCCTCCGGGCAACGGCTTACCCAGCGCATCCGTGATGAGGCCACGGATCACCACTGCCTGCGCAGAACTTGAAAGAAGGAATCCCAAAAGTGTAAGGGCGACGCGTCGAGTGAACCTAACGCGTAAAGACGGGCTGGCCGCATGGCAGCTCAGAGACAAAAACATGGCATTCTCCTCCGCTTCCCCTTCGGAAGCGTGGCAGACACAACAGCAGCAGAACCGGTCTCCTGACTGGCGCCATTTCAAAGTCGGCCCTTGTACTACAGAGAGCGTCCCTTCCCGATGTCCGTTGGACGATCAGTGGGAGCTTCCGGGCCGTCTTCACCTTTGCAACTTCGCTCGAAAACGACAGCAAGGTGGGCGCATCACAGTTGCGGGGCAGTGGCGGAGTTTCACCGCGCTTCCCGAACATTCCTTTGCGGTAGCATGAAAATGAAGTGCATTGCTTTCAACCACAGCAACACAGAAACTCCAAGAGTTTGACTAGTATACGGCGTTCCCTGAGGAAATCAGCCAACCCCTCGCAGCCCGCATCTTCCAGGCTGCTAGTTCTCGGGTAGCACCACGAACGGCGTCGACTCTGCGGGCATGCCCGCGTTCAGCGCCGTCCTCAGCATCGTCGCCGTTGATGGCAGCGCCCACACCGGCGATTGCAGCTCCGGCATCGGTGCCGAACTGAAGATCTTGCGCGTCTGCTTCACCATCCACCGCGCCGTCCTCTTCGCCTTCTTCCGCCGCGCGCTGTCGGTCGAAATCCCCGTGCCCGCGTACATCTGCCGATACAGCTTCGACAGCATGACAAACGCTACTCTCGCCTTCAGGTTCGGCACGCACGCCGACCGCTTCCACACAGAACTCCAGTTGTAGAACCGGTCCCAGACCTTCTGTGTCCGGTCGCTGATCTCTGCCGAACTCATCGATGGATGTGGCGTGAACATCTTCGGTCGCACCGCCGTCGGAATCAGCCAGTAGCGCGTGATCGGGACATCCCCCACCATCGTCGGATTCTTGGCCTGCTCCTTCTCCCATTTCCCAAAATCGACGGTCCCGGGAAACGGTGTCATCATCACAAACTGCGCAAACGTCACGCCCGCCTTGATGGCCATCGCCACGGTCGCGTCGAAGGTCGCCGGCTTGTCCGTCGGCAGACCGAAGATGAATGAACCCAGCACATGCACCCCATGCTTCTTGAATGTCTGCAACTGCTTCGCCAGCGCCTCACCCGAGTAGTTCCAGTCCTTGAAGACCGCCTTCAACCCCTCCGGCGTCACCGCCTCCACGCCCACCAGTGCACCCTTGATATTGGCCTTGCGCATGGCGTCCAGGTACTCGCTATCCTCACCCGCCTCCATGGTGATCTGCGTAAAGAACACCATGTCCTTCGGCAGTTTGGCCAACTCTTCCATCAACTGGAAGCGCTCCGACCGAATCTCCATCAACTCTTCCAGCTTGGCCGTATTCCCCTGCTCCCGGGCCAGTCGCAGGTCAGTCAAGGTCACCGGATAAAAGTTGTCGTCCGCCAAAGCGATGAACCGAAAGCCAATTCTGCGCAGACTCACGATCTCGTCAATGACACTCTGAAACCGCCGCTGCCTCGGTGCCTGCCCGTCCGTGCGCCACACGCTGCAAAAGGAACAATGCTTCGGGCAACCGCGAATCGTCTGCACCGACGCCCACATATATTTGTCCTTCGGCATCAGGTCCCATCGCGCCGCCAGAAATTGGCCACCCTCAATGCGGCCGCCCTCATAAATTCTCTTCGGCTCTCCTGCAAGGCAATCGACCACCGCCTTGCTCCACGCGATGTCACCGTCGCCCGTCACGACCGCATGCGCCTGCCCTACGTCAATGGCCTCGTCCGGAAACAGCGTCGCATGAATCCCGCCGTAGACCACCCACGCTCCGCGAGCGCGCGCCATCCGCCCCACCTCATACCCTCGCAACGCATTGCCCGTATGCACGCTGATCCCGACAATATCGCCGGCAGTAATCGTCTCAGGATCAATCTGCTCCAGCGACTCATCCACAAGGATCGGGTCGCCTGCAATCTCCGGCGTCGCCGCCGCAAGCACAAACAACCATCGCGGTGTAATGACCGCGGTTCCAAAAGAGTTATCGCTGGGATTTACGAGATGTACGCTCATCGAATCCGACCTTTCCTCGTGCGAGTACGGTGGCTTCAGTGAGTGTCTACACAATGTGACGAACGGTTCTGGCTGCTCAGACAGTGTTGTTCGTTGATCGCGGTTCTGCCCGCCGAGCTATGTCCGTTATCATACAGAATTCCGCTTCGTGTTGGCCTTACCGTTGGATCTTCTCGTGATGAACTCTTGTTCATATTGTATAAAATTGCTCAAAGATTCTTCGTCATACGAACTACCGCCATCTCCTCCCCATTCGGCAGCGCAATCGCGATCCTTTCCCGCTCCCGATAGCCCCGCAGACTGTACAATGGCACGCCCGTAAGCGTCGATCCCATCTCCAGCCGTCGAAATCCTGCCTCCCTCGCCTGCCGCTCGCAGTGGTCCAGAATCAAGCTCCCCAACCCTCTTCGCGCCCACAACGGATGCACATAGATTGCTCGAATTTTGGCCGCATCCGCCACCGGGTCGAGGCTCCCCGACGTTCTCCCCCGCAAATGGTCGCTCCCGCATAACGTAGCGCGATAGCTCCATCCCCCGCTACCCACAATGCTGCCGCCGGAAGCCTCAGCCACAAAGTACGTCCCGTCTGCGATCAGCTGCGAATCCAAACCGAGCGCATAGCCCAGCGCACCTTCAATCTCTGCCGGCGTGTAGTCGTTGCCCTGGAGTCCCCGCACCGACGCCTCAACCAACGCATTCAGCGCAGGCACATCCGCGCTCGTTGCCGTCCGCAGTTCAATCTCTTCGATCGATCTACTCACCCTCGCGCCCCATTCTAAAGCGTTAAGAGCACCTTACCTGTCGTCCTGCGCCCAGCCAGGTCCCGATGCGCCTGAGCCGCCTCGTGCAGCGGGTAGGACGCCCCAATTCGCACGTGCAATTGTCCGGTTGCTACCCATCCAAACACATCCTCAGCCCGTCGCTCCAGCTCACTTCGCGTCCGCACATAGTCGTTCAGGGTCGGTCGCGTCACATACAGCGACCCCAGCGTTGACAGCCGAATCAAATCGAATGCTGGCACCGCTCCACTCGACGCGCCATACAGCGCCAGCAATCCCCGCGGCCGCAAACATTTCAGCGAATCCTCGAACGTGGTCTTGCCCACCGAGTCATACACCACCGGCAGCCCATCTCCATTCGTCTGTCGCTTCACCTCTTCGACGAAGCTCTCCAGCGTATACAGGATCACCTTGTCCGCACCTGCACCGCGCGACAACTCCGCCTTATCCGCAGTCGAAACCGTCGTCAGCACCCGCGCTCCCAGCCGTTTCGCCATCTGCGTCAACAGCAGTCCCACGCCGCCCGCACCCGCATGGATGAGCACCGTCTCCCCAGCCTGGATTGCGTGCGTATCGTATGCCAGATAGTGTGCCGTAATCCCCTGGAGCAGTACCGCAGCGGCCTTCTGAAACGCCATCGCGTCGGGAATTCTCAACAGGGCTGCAGCAGGCGCGCAGGCAAACTCTGCATACGTTCCGCGCGTCCCATTCCACGCAACCCGATCCCCTGCCTTGAAATCACTGCTCCCCTCGCCCAGCGCAATCACGGTCCCCGCCGCCTCCTGCCCGGGAATAAACGGAAGCGTTGCCGGGTAACGTCCTTCACGCAGATAGGTGTCAATAAAATTGACGCCCACTGCCTCAATCTTGACCAGCACTTGTCCTGCACGTGGCGTCGGTACCGGCAACTCGACCAGTTCCAATACCTCCGGCCCACCTGTCTTCCTGATCTGTATCGCGCGCATCGGATCACCCTCCAGCGTTATCACTCTAATCCCTCACCCGCAAGCTTGCGAAGCCGAACCGCAACAGTGAAGATAACAACATGCGCAGCGGCTGGATCTACAACAGGAAGCGGGTCCTCCGTCTCAGCATCGTCGTCCTTCTCCTCGGCCTCGCTGCATGGCTTGCCCGCAGGGCGTTGCACCGGCAGTATGAGCGAGAAAAGGGCATGTGCCTCAGCGTGATCGGAGGAACTCTCAGCTCTACGCGGTACCTCGAATCTCCGCGGGCCCACTCTCTACTGTCGGACTTCGCTCAACTGGATCGATACCACGCACTCAACCAATCGCTCCCGCCCAACGCCGCCCGCCGCGTCGTCTTCTATGGCGACTCCATTACCGATGTCTGGCCCACCGCCTACGCACCCCATTTCTTTCCCGGCAAACCCTATATTGGTCGCGGCATCACCGGGCAATCGACAGACGCGATGGTTTGGCGATTCCAGCAGGATGTGATTGACCTCCGCCCGACCGCCGTCGTCATCCTCGGCGGATCCAACGACGTCGTACTCACCGACCGCCGCATCACCTTCCATGAGACCACCACCAACCTTCGGATCATGGCCGAGTTGGCTCAGCGCCACCACATTCGCGTAATCCTCTGCTCCCTGCCCCCGGTCTCGCACTATTCGCAACCGAAACAGGCGATCTTCAGTCAGGAAATCAGAAACATCAACCACTGGATGAAGGCCTACGCCGCCAGTCAACATCTCACGTATCTGGACTACTACAGCGCCATGGTCGACAACACTGGGGCGCTAAAGAACTCGTTGACGGTAGACGGCCTTCACCCCAATGCCGCTGGCTACGACGTGATGCGAACCCTCGCGCAGCAAGCCATCGATAGCCGTTGACCGCTCTTACCGGCTCAGGCTCTCTTCCGAAGGCCTGATCCGCACAATGCGGTCGACCGTGTAGGGAGTATTTTGCGACTGCGTAAAGAAGTGGCGCACCTGCAGTTCGCCCAGCAGCCCCACTCCAATCAGCTGAATCCCCGCCAGGATCAGCACCGCCGCGATGATGAACCACGGTGCATGCTCCCCAGCCACATCATGCCCTGTCAGCAACTTGTGCAGCAGCAGCCAGGCAGCGATCCCTCCCCCCGAGAAGAGACCCAGCGACCCGATGCTGCCAAAAAAATGCAGTGGCCGCGTCATGTACTTCAGCAGAAACCGGATCGTCAGCAGATCGAAGAGGACCCGAAACGTCCGAGAGATCCCGTAATGACTCCGCCCTGACTCCCGTGCCGGGCTCGCGATCGGTATCTCGCAGATGCTTGCGCCATACCAGCTCGCCAGCGCCGGAATAAACCGGTGCATCTCGCCATACAGCGGAATATTGTGGATCACCTCACGCCGATAGGCCTTGAACGTCGTTCCAAAATCGTGAATGTCAACGCCCGACAGCTTGGCCATCAGCCAATTCGCCACTCGCGATGGCAACCTCCGCAGCATCATGTTGTCGCCGCGCTGCGCCCGCCACCCACTCACTACGTCATAGCCCTCTTCGAGCTTCGCAAGGAATGAAGGAATCTCCGCCGGATCGTGTTGCAGATCGCCATCCATCGCCAGGATGTACTCACCCGAGGAGTGATCGAATCCAGCCGCCAGCGCCGATGTCTGCCCGAAATTCCGTCGCAGCTTCACCACCAGAACCCGCGAATCCACTGCCGCGATCTCTTCCAGCAGACGATAGGTGCGGTCGCGCGAACCATCGTCCACAAACACCAGCTCGAAGCTCGAACCCACCTGCTCCATCACGCCCTTGACGCGGTCGTAGAGCTTGGTGACGTTCTCTTCCTCGTTGTGAAACGGCACGACAATGGAGTACTTTGGCACCTTCTAATTTTACCCTGTGATTCAGATATCAAGGTCGAGATACACTAAGGCCACGTGGCCCGGTAGCTCAGTTGCATAGAGCAGCGCACTCCTAACGCGAAGGTCGGCAGTTGGACTCTGCCCCGGGCCACCATAAAAACCACCAATCTTCATCCCTCGCTCTGCAACAGGACTCTGCCCCGGGCCACCAAACCTCACCTCGACGTGGTACTCTTCCTCCGAAATAAAATCTTGCCCAGGCGCCGGCGCGATCCGCAATCGGCATCTTCCATAGATGAGGACCCACCTATGAAGCACGACATTGACATTGACCTGATTGCCAATCTCCTTCGCGGCCGCGGACACAACGTAGGCCACATCATTCCCGTCCCCGACAATGGCGGCGAGTACGAGTTTGAAGTGGACGGGAACCTCCTCACCCTGGCCGAAACCAGGGGACTGCTCGAACTGGAAGACACCCGCAAGTAAGCGCCTCGCCGATTTCATCGCAACCTGCCCCGGTTCTCTCTTCGGACATCCGCACCGCCCCTCCTACCCCCAAACTGCTAAAATTGAGGGGTATGCCAGTCATCAATCGCAGAAAAACCGTCCCGGTCACCATCGGCAATATCCGCGTCGGCTCCGATGCTCCAGTCGTCATTCAATCGATGACCAACACCGACACCGCCGACATCGAGTCCACGGTCCAGCAGATCGCCGCCCTCGCCCGCGCCGGCTCCGAGCTGGTCCGAATCACCGTCAACAACGACGAGGCCGCCAAAGCCGTTCCCTATATCGTCGAAGGCATTCACGCCAAGGGCTGGACCACGCCCATCATCGGCGACTTCCACTACAACGGCCACCTGCTGCTCGCGAAATACCCCGACACCGCGGAAGCTCTCGCCAAGTACCGCATCAACCCCGGCAACTGTTCGATAGGCCGCAAGGACGATGATAACTTCCGGACGATGATCGAGGTGGCAGTCAAGCACCAGAAGCCCGTCCGCATCGGCGTCAACTGGGGCTCGCTCGACCAGGCACTGCTCACAAAAATGATGGACGAGAACTCGAAGCTCGCCGAACCGCTCGACGCTCGCGACGTCATGATGGAAGCGATGGTGGTTTCCGCACTCGATAACGCAGCCGCCGCCGAACGCTACGGCCTCCGCCGCGACCAGATCATCCTGTCCGCAAAAGTCTCCGGCGTCCGCGACCTCATCGACGTGTATACCGAGCTAGCGCGTCGCTGCGACTACACCCTGCACCTCGGCCTCACCGAAGCCGGCATGGGCATGAAGGGCGTCGTCGCCTCCACCGCTGGCCTCGCTCCGCTGCTGCTCGCGGGCATCGGCGACACCATCCGCGTTTCGCTCACCCCGACCCCCGGCGGCGACCGGTCCGAGGAAGTCCGCTGCGGCCAGCAGATTCTGCAGTCGCTCTCCATTCGCAGCTTCATGCCGCAGGTCACCAGCTGCCCCGGCTGCGGCCGCACCACGTCCACATACTTCCAGGAACTCGCCGAGCGCATCCAGAACTACCTCGTCGAGTCCATGCCTGAGTGGAAAAAAATCTACCCCGGCGTCGAGGAGCTCAAGCTCGCCGTCATGGGCTGCATCGTCAACGGCCCGGGCGAGAGCAAGCACGCCAACATCGGCATCTCGCTCCCCGGCACCTTCGAGGAGCCCAAGGCCCCGGTCTACATCGACGGCAAGCTTGCCATGACTCTCAAGGGCGACCACATCGTCGAAGAGTTCCAGGTCATCCTCGATGACTACGTCCAGAAGCGCTACGGCAATCACTTAGTCGAAGTCTAGTCAGAATTCCTTCCCGACCAACGGAAGGGCCACGCGAAGCAGTAAAGAGGCGTGCGAACGCCCGCGCAGCGGGACCGTCCGGCAGGACAAGCCCTTAGGATTTTTTCTCCCGCTTCTTAGCAAGCTTCTTCGCCAACCGCCCAGCGTTCGCCTCTTCCTCACGCAACTTCCGCGCAGCCCGTTCCCACACGAACGGGCTGTTGTGTCTGCGCAAGTCGCGCAGCGGATAAAACGTTCCTCTCCACTCCACGCCCCGCCGCACCAACACCACCACCATCGACCGCAGCAGCGCGAACATTATTGCCAGCGCACCCAGCGGATACAGCCACGCATAGCGCGCATCAATCTGGCTCTCCGCACCCATCACCCGGTACGACGCTCCAATGCAGCACAGCACGACCAGCGACGGCAGCACCGTCGGCCACCACGCCAACCCCAACAGAGGCAATAGGCAGAACACCCCAATCCAGCTCCACGCCAACAGCAACAGCACCGGCTGAAAGTTAAACGCCGAATACAAATTCTTCGTCATGCCGAGCAGCAGCCCGTGCCCACCCTTCGCCCAATGCACCAGCACCAGCCCCGGCGCAAACGCAATCCTCTGCCGCATCCCCGCAGCCTTCATCCTGCGTCCCAGCGTAATATCCTCGAGCACCGCAAGCCGCTGCGGCAGCCAACCACCAATCTCATTCAGCGCATCCCGCCGCACCAGGTTGAACGCACCCACGCCAACGATGTCGCGCTTGGCCTTCGGGTCCTCGATCTTCCACGGACGCGACGCCCACAGCCCAAACATCTGCAGGAATCCCAGCACAATTCCCTCGCCGCGCGACTCCACCTGCATCGTCGGCACCACCACCAAATGGTCCGCATCCGAGTCCTGCGCATACACCAGCGCCCGCCTCAGCACCGACGGCGAAAACAGTACATCGGCATCCGTAAAAAGCAGGTAGTCCGACTCGCTGTTGTCCGTCCCCACCATCAACGCAAACGTCTTACCCAGCCAACCCTCAGGCAACTCCGTAATATGAAGCGCCTCCAGTTTCCCCGGCTGCTTCTCCGCATACTCGGCCACGTACGCGTCAACGATTGCGCCCGTCCCATCGGTCGAGCGATCATCCACCACAAGGATGCGCACCCCCGGATAATCCGCCTGCAGCAACGCGTCAAGCGTAGCCGAAATCTTCTCCGCCTCATCGCGGGCCGGGACAACCACCGTCAGCGTCGGCCTTCCCTCAGGAACCGTGTCCCAGTCCGGCAGCGTAAGTTCCGGCAACGTCGGCATCAGATGCACAGCGTCGTACGTTCGCAGCACCCACAGCAGCGCCAACGCCCACGCTGACGTCTTGATGACGCCGCGCCAGAACTCTGTCACATGAAGGCTCAAGCCATGCCAGTTCAAACCGCCGCACCCTCCACCGAATGCGTGAGCGGCGGCGCATACTTCGCTCCAATAAAGAAGATGATCGCCGCCAGCACAAACGTCACCAGCGTCACCCCCAGCCCCAACCGCAGGTTCGAGTAGTCGCTGATGATCCCGATGATCTTCGGCGAGAATGCATCGCCAAACACATGCAGCGCAAACAACTGACCCGCCATCGCCGTCGCCCGCAGATGCGCCGGCACCGCATTCAGCGTCGCCGCATTCACCGGCCCCGTCCCCAGGAATACCAGGAACACCGCCACGCCCAGCGCCGGCAGCGTCACACTCTTCGGCCCGAAGAAGCACACCACCGCCGGCGGCACCGCCAGAATCGCACTCAGCGCGGGCACCAGGTACAGCGCCTTGCTCGTGCGCTTGGACCACCACTGCGCGAGCACTCCCCCGACCACCGTTCCGCCCAGCCCACACACCACAGTAATTCCGCCCATGATCGTTCCCGCCGCCTCAAGCGACCGCCCATCCACGCGATGCAAAAACGACGGCATCCACCACGAGATCCCTCCCAGCGAAAACGTCACCGCCGCATACCCCATGATCGAGCTCAGGTACGCCTTGTTCTTCAACAGCGACAGCACCGAAGCCTTGTCCACCTTCGCCTTCTCCGTTGCTCCCTCCACGCGCTGGGGCTCGCGCATGAAGAACAAAATCAGCAACGCAATCACCGCTCCCGGCACCGCCGACACGATGAACGCCATCCGCCATCCAAAGTGTGCCCCCACCATGCCGCCCGACAGATACCCCAGCGCCGCACCCACCGGGATCGCCACGTTGAACACCGTCAGCACCGCATTGCGTTTGTCGTCGGCAAAATAATCCGCCAGCAGTGCCGGCGCAAAAATCCCAAAGCTCGCCTCGCCAATTCCCAGCGCCGCATGCCGCAGGTTCAGCGACATGTAGCTATGCACGTCGGCCGTCCAAAAATTCATCGCCGCAATCATCAGCGCGGCGATGACAATCATCGGCTTCCGCGGAAACCTGTCCCCCAGCCACCCCGTAATCGGTGACGAAAGCACATACGCCATAAAAAACCACAGCGTCAAAGACCCAATCTGACTGTCCGAAAGATGAAACTGGCTCTTGATCTGCTCCTGCACCGCCGGCAGAATATACCGGTCCAGGTAGTTCACAAAGTTCATCGCCGTCAAGAGGCAGAGCGCAACCACCGCTCCCTTGACCGCACGATTTTCAGGTTTAGTCGCCGTCGTGGAAGCCATCGTCATGATGTGCAGAGGATATCAGGCTCCGCCATCCGCAGGCGCGCCGCAAGCCATCCGCGCCGTGCGCTACTTCTCCTCCGACAGCCGGTACATCAGCAACGCCATCCGTTTCGCCTGCTTCGGAATCGAGTCCAGATACACCACCTCACCCACCGCATGCGCCCCCGTCCCCATCGCGCCCACCCCCACCAGCCCCGACACATACGGAGCCACAAACGCAATATCGCCAGCCCCACCCACCGCCGGGTCCGTCACTTCGTCCGGCGCATACCCCAGCGTCGCATTCACCAGTTGCAGCTTGGCCAGCAACGCCTCTGACCCCGGCGTCACGGCCATCGACGGATACGCCTCGTCGAAAGAAATATGCGCATCCGTCAGCGGCAGATGCTGGCTGACAATCTCCTCCATCGCCTTCTTCACCCGCGCCGTCTGCCCCTCGTTCAGCGTACGAATATCTCCCACGGCCAGCGCCGTCGGAGGAATCACATTCGCCTTCCCCGTCGCCGTCCCTCCGGTCTTCTCGCTGTCCAGCGCCGCGGTCCCGCCGCCCAGCACCAACCCCACGCTATACGTCAGCCCCGGCTCCCGCAGTTGGGTCCGAAACGCATCGACGATCCGCGCCAGCTCATAAATCGCCCCATACCCCAGCTTGTCCCCAAACACCACCGACGAGTGCCCACTCTTCCCACTCGTCTCCAGGTGCCACGTAATCGAACTCCGTCGCCCAATCCGCACCGCATCGTGGCCATCCAGCCCACCATCGCGAAACGCATTCTCAAACTCGAGCGCCACATCGCTGTGCTTGGCCGCGTCGATCATATCCTTGCGGCTGATGCTGATCGGTCGCGCCGCATCCTCCTCATCGCCGCTCAACACAATCCTGATCTCCGTATCCTTCAACACGCCCGCCGCCTTCATCGCCCGCAACGCGTCCAGCATCACCACCAGCCCGCCCTTCATGTCGCAGGTGCCCGGCCCCGTCGCCACGCGCCCGTCGGTGCCAGGAACGATCTCGTACTTCTGGAACGGCGAATTCACATCGAACACCGTATCCATGTGCCCAATCAGCAGCAGCCGCTGTCCGCACTTCCCCGGCCCCATCGGGCAAGGATGCTCTGCCACCAGGTCACCCGCACGCCCATCCAGCTTTTCCATCGGATCCCAGCGCACCGTAAATCCCAGGACCTCAATCTGTGGCTGCAGCACATCCTTCACCCGCACCACGCCAGCAAGATTCATCGTCCCGCTATTGATGTCCACCAGCCGCTGCAACAGCGCCACCGCCGCCGGCGTCTCCGCATCCACGGTCTTCACCATCCGCGCCTCTTTCGGGGAAGGAGCACTCTGCCCGCACGCCGACGCGCACACCAAAAACGACACACCCACAATCAACGAAGCAGTAGACAAATTCTTCATCATGATTGCCGGAGAATACCACCTCCTCAGTGCTGAGCCCAAACGACTACTTCCAGTCTTCCGTCCTCGGATACCGCGCCGTCACCACCGTCGAGATTCCGCCACGTGGTCGAAAATCCCCCTTGATCTCCGCCCACACCGGGTCCGTGGCCTTCACCACATCATCCAGCACCTGGTTCACAATGTTCTCCTGAAAGATCCCGAGGTTGCGATACGTGAACAAATACTCCTTCAAACTCTTCAGCTCGAGACACTTCTCCCGAGGCATATACCGAATCGTCAGCACCCCAAAATCCGGCAGCCCGGTCTTCGGGCAAACGCTGGTGAACTCCGGGTCATCCACTAAAATTTCGTACGCCTTGAATTGGTTGCGCCAGGTCTCAATCGCTGGAAACTTTGTCTCAAGCCCCGCCTTCGCGTGGTCATCGGTGTAGCCGGTCGTGTGCTGTGCCATGCTCCTAGTTTATCCCGCGACAACAAAAAGGCACAGCCTAAGCCGTGCCTCTCTACCCTCTATCCTCTACCCTCTGCTCTATTAGTCTCTGCGCCCCAGCGTCGGCTGATCCGACGTTGTGCTAGGAGGCGCATTCGGATCATTATTCGAGGTTCCGACACGACGCAGCGTAGGCCGATTTCCACCTTTTTTATTCTGAATCCCGCGCTTGTTCTGAATGCGTGCCAGCCGCGCCTTCACCTGGTCAAACTCAGAAGTCGTCACCAGGTAATCTGGCCGCGCCGGCAGAATCGTTGCAATCTCCTGCTCCACATCCGCAATCCGGTCCGGCGTTGCTGGATGATCGCTGAACGCCCGCGAGATCGCGCCAGGCTTGTGCTTTTCCAGCGCATCGAGCTTCTCAAAGATCGACACCATCCCCTGCGGGTCGTATCCCGCGCGGTACATGTACTGAATCCCCAGGTAATCTGCCTCAGCCTCATACTCGCGCGAAAACTCCAGGAACGTCAGCGGAATCGCCAGCTGCGACATCTCATAAATCCCATAGCCGGTCCACGATCCCTGCGCAAAAATCATCAGCGGTATCGACCCGATCTGCATGTAGTTCATCTTCGTCATCTCTCGCGCCGCATGGTGCGCAGCCACGTGGGCAATCTCGTGCGCCATCACACCGGCCAACTCATCCTCCGAGTCGCACGCCAGAATCAGCCCCGAGTTCACATAAAAATATCCACCCGGCAGCGCCATCGCATTGATCTCGTCGGTGTCCAGCACCTTGATCGTGAACGGCACCTTCGAATCCGAGTTCTTCACCAGGTTCTGCCCCACTCGATTGATGTACTCCACCACCACCGGGTCCGTCACCAGATGCGACGACTTCTCGATCTCCAACGAATACTGCTTGCCCGTCCCAATCTCCCAGTTCGTCGAGTACCAGTTGCCCATCCCACGGCCGCCTATATTGCGCTGCCCCACCGCATCCACATCTTCCTCCGTCCCCTTCTTGATGTGTGGATCGAGATCTTCACCCGGCGACGCCATCTCTATGTTGTCGGTCGCCGCCACGTCCTTCGCGTTCGCACCCTTCTTCCCCTTTTTCGCCACAGGCCCTGTTGCATCGGGAGCCTTCGCATCCGCGGTCGTAGACGCAGCTGTCGCACTAACATCTACAGGCGCAGGCGTTTCCGTCGGCGCCTCGGTAGCTTGCGGCGTCGTAACTGGCGGCGTCGTGGTTTGGGTTGCCGGAGTCGCTGCAACGGTCGGGCTTACAGGCACCGCAGACGGCTGTTGTCCAGTCTGTTGCGCCAGGGCAATCGATCCAGAGAGGGTCACTAGAACGGCGAACGTCAGGATGCGCATGGGGGACTCCCGGGTGAGCAGGCCTGTACCGTCCTGCAGGCACGACTCACCTCTGTATTGTAGACGCTTCCCGGAGATGTTTGGATTACTTCGTCACCACGTGTTGTAGGTCGTCCCATCGCTCGCTAGCCCCTCCGACCCCGAGTGCACATCATCCATCCCACCCTCCGTCTCGTTGATGTCCGTCATCGTGTCCGATTCGCTGGTGATCCAGGTGTCGTTGCGGCTGGTCATCGGGTCATTCGGGATCGACTTCAGATACCCCGCCTGCACCAGGTCATCCAGCGCTTGCGGAGCCTTTTCCTTGTCCACCGTGTAGCTGTCGATCGCCGTCCGCATCGTGTGCAGATCTTCCCGGAGCACCGCCTCTTTCGCCTTCTGCACCGACCGGATATAGCTCGGAATCGCAATCGAGGCAAGGATCCCAATGATCGTCATCACGATCATCAGTTCGACGAGCGTAAACCCTCTCTCGCCCTTCCTTCCCGCCCGAATTCTCGCGATTCCTACCATCTGACACCGTCCTGAAATCCTAAATCCCTGATTCCAAATCCCTAATCAATCTCGAACTTCACCAGGTGTTGTACTTGGTCCCATCCAGCGCCGTTCCATCGCTCTTGCTATACACGTCGAAGACGTTCTGGCCCCCAAAACTATCCGAGTCCGGCTCATCCTGGTTCGACCTCAGCCCCCATTCCGCATTCCCCGTCATCGGATCAATCGGGATCGACCTCAGAAACCGCATCTTCTTGTCCTTCACATCCACCCCATCCACCAGCGTCTGCAGATCCGGAGGATAGTTGTTCGAGTCCGCTTTGGTCTTGATACCTCCCAGGTCCGCCACGTCCTTGTACATGTCGATGCTCCGGCGCATCTCCCACAAATCAGCCCTCAGTTCGCGCTCCTTGGTCCGCTTCACCTCGAACTTCACCGCCGGAATCGCCGCTGTCGCCAGAATCGCAAGGATGGTCACGACGATGATCAACTCCATCAGCGTCACGCCCGTCTCTCCGGAGCCAGACAGCCTCCGTCTCAACTGCATTCCGTCGACCATCTCCGCTCCTCCCCGTCCGCTGAACCCGGGGTCCTGCGCCCTGGGCCTCCCCTCATTTCACGTGCACGACAGCCTGGCCGCCGACCGACGCAATGCTGTTCTGCTGGCTATCCTTCAGGCCAATCCGCGTCAGCGCGAGCGTCGCATCGCCCGGCGCCAGCGCCTTGAACGTCAGCGTGCACACCGTTCCCTGCCCGTCCACGCCCTTGCTGCCTGGCGGCCTCGTTGCCGATACCGTCACCGCTCCATTTCCCTCGTCGCGATGCACCAGCGCCACAGCCTGTCCATCTCGACTCAGCAGATCGCCGGAATCCACATTCACCAGCGACAGCACGCGAGGGTCAAATTGCAGCTGCAGAGGCACCGCAAACAGGTCATGAGCATTAGACGCAACAACCGACACTTGGAAAGTCGACCCCACAGCCTGATTCGCCGACGCGGGCACCACGCTCAGCGTCACGGGCGTCGCAGATACCGTTCCATTCGACGAAACCTGCACTGACCCCATCGCCCGCGGCTGCGCGTCCGCTGCCATCTTTCCGATCATCGCCGATGCCGCATTCGCCGCC
>Ga0208357_1000361_pt1 | contig 36773 bp, 32 predicted proteins | sample NGESurdeep092012_6_FD_184487 | JGI IMG/M metagenome (GOLD analysis project Ga0208357, IMG submission 184487) | Arctic peat soil microbial communities from Barrow, Alaska - NGEE Surface sample F52-2 deep-092012 (SPAdes) | ecosystem: Environmental > Terrestrial > Soil > Wetlands > Peat ...
CGGCGCCGATCAGCGCGAACTGGGAGGCGCCGGTGAAGGCGAGCGCGCTGAGCGCGCATGCCTGCCACGCGCTCAGCCCCGAGCCGGCCGCGGCGGCCCCGAACGCCAGCCCGGACACGCCGACGGCCAGCCCCAGGCCCAGGCCGTCGCGCACTGGCCGGCCGGCTCCCTGCACCATGAGCGCAGCCTAGGAGCGGCGCGGCCGGCTGGTCTTGTATGTTCTTGCCCGCGCGGGCCGGGGCCGGCGCTCCCGCTGGTAGGCGCCAGGCGGAACGCCGACGACCCGCTTGAAGTGCCGGGTCAGGTGCGCCTGGTCGGCGAACCCCGTGTGCGCCGCCACCTCCGCGGGCGCCAGGCCGCCGTCGAGCAGGCAGCGGGCCTGCCGGACCCGCAGCTGGTTCAGGTAAGCGTGCGGCGGCAGCCCGGTCTCGGCCCGGAAGGCGCGCAGCAGCGCGAACGGGCTCAGGCCGGCGGCGGCGGCCAGCTCATCCAGGCTGGGCGGATCGGCGAGCCGCGCGGTCAGCAGCTCGCGGGTCTGGGCCACCGCCGCCGGGGCCCGGCTGCGGCGGCTGCTGGCAGCCGGCGCGGCCGCGGCGTGGGCGGTGAGCAGGCCGGCGATCGCCGTCCGCAGCAGGCTGGAGGAGGCCAGCCGGTCCCCGCGCTCGGCGGCGACGTGCGCGGCCCGCAGGAGCTGCGCGCTGCGGGCGTCGGTGACCACCGTCTCCGGGAAGGCGGGCGGGCCGCCCCGCCAGCCCAGGTCGGCGGCGATGCCGGCGACGACCTCGACCGCGGGGTAAAGCACCCGGTAGGACCAGCCGTCCGGGCCCGCCGCCTGGCCGGTGTGCACGACCTCCGGGTTTAGCAGCGCCACGGCGCCGGGGCCGGCCCGCAGCAGGCGGCCGCAGTATTCAAATTCCTCGACGCCGGACTCGATGACCCCCAGCGTGTACGCCTCGTGCGCGTGCCGGCCGTACCGGTGGGTGACGAACCGGGCCCGGAGCAGGTCCACCCCGGGCACCCCGGAGTGCCGCCAGTACCGCGCCACCTCCGTGCTGCCAGCTGCCATAGGGCCATGCCTACCCGAAGGGGCGGCTCGCGGGCCAGCCATTTGCTCAGCCGGAGGCCTCGTCGGCGGCGGCCTCCTCCACGGTCAGCTCGGCCTCGGGATTGACCTCGAGCCGCGCATCGGGAATCGGCTGGCCGCTGCGCACGGACCGGCCGTAGGTGCCGTTCTCCAGCCGCTGCTCCGCGCGCTCGATGGCCGCGAGCCGGTCCTGGAGGGACCGCTGGATGGCATCGTCGATGCCCTCGTCGGTGAGGGGCTGGGCGTTGTCGGAGACGTCACCGGGCTCGTCCTCGGCCTCCCGGTCCGCCTGTCCCTGCCGCTGCGTGGCCTTCAGCAGGGTCTCCGCCTCCGCCCGCCTGGCGCTCAGCAGCGCCCGTGCCTGGTTCTCGTCCATCCGCATATGATGCCGCAACCCGGCGGCCGCCGTGCAGGGCGGCATCCTGCTGCCTGGCGGGCACGCCAGGCAGCGGGATGATCAGTAGCCCGTCGTGTCGGTCCTGTCCTCTGGCGGCTGGCGGAACTCCCGGGTACCGGTGGCACGGTGGGCGCCGCCGTCGGAGGGATTGTCGCCGGCGTACTGGCGGACCTGCTGCTGCCCCTGGCGGGCCTGATCGGCAACGCTGGGGGCGCTGCGGACGGCCTGCGCGATCCGGGGCTTCTCGGCGTCGTACCGGGCGGCGGCCGATTCCCAGCGGGCCGACATGGTCATGATGCCGCCGCCGCCGACCGCCACGACGATGACACCCACCACGGCGGCCAGAGTGGCGTACAGCACGGCATTGACCACGTTGGGGGCGACATGCAGCTGGTCCAGCGCGGCAATGATGCCCAGAGCCAGGATGACGGCCGACGCGGCGTTGGCCAGCGCCCTGGCATAAGACAGCCCGCCCAGGCTGCTGAGGATCAGGGCCTTGACGCCGGCCGCGACGGCCGCGGCGATGATGACGATGACGATGGCAATGAACACCAGCGGCAGGTAGGCGATCACCGCATGCAGGTACGTGCTGACCGGGTTGGTGCCGAACACGCCGAACGCGGTGGACAAGACGAACAGCATGATCGCGTAGTAGACGAGCTTGGCCAGCAGGTCCGAGGCGTCGTACTGGCTGCGGTCCAGGGCGGCCTTGACCCCGCCGCGCTCGACGAGACGGCCGAGGACGTCCTGCTCGCCGCCGAGGAGAGGCGCGCGATGACGATGCACTAGCTCGGCTGTCGGCCCAGGAGCGTGGCTACCTCCTGGCCTACTACGAGGACCACCCGCAGGCGCGAGGCGGCGAGTTCCGCGAGTCCCCGGGCGCGCTGCGAGTGCGGATGGCCCGCACACGGGCCAAACTCCGGCTGGAGTACCTGCTGGCCTTCCGTCAGGTCACGCTGCCAGCCCCGCAGTGCCGCCGGGTCCTGCTCGCGGTCTCGGCCGGCGACACGCGCCGTCAGCGGGAGTGGCAGGCGGGCGAGCATCTGCTGAACTGCGAGACCTGCGCCACCCTCAGCGAGCCGCTGGAGCGGCGCAGCGTGGCGCTGACCGCCGTCACGCTTCCCGTCGCCCTCGCCGCCCGGCTGCTGGCCAAGGCGCGGGCTCACCCGGTACAAGCCGCGGCGTCCGCCACCGGTACGGCCGGAGTGGCCGCCGCCGCGATCGTTGCTTCCGGGGTGCTGGCCAGCCCCGCCCCGGCCAGGCATCCCCGGCCCGCCCCGTCGGTCTCCGTCCCGGCCCCGCCGGTCATCACCGGGCTGTTCCTCAGGGGGCATTCCGTGCCCGCCACGGCCGCGCAGGGTTCGATCCGGGCCCGGATCGGACAGCCCGCGGCGGCGTCTGGTGCCGTCGCTGGCACCGTGGTGGGCAACGGGCCGTCTTATCGCTCGCGGTGAGCGCGAGCAGAGTGCGGCAGTACGCGCCATCGCAGCCTTTGATAAATAACGCCCAATTGCGCGTTCCGGCCGACCGCGCGGCTGGTCGCTTACTTTCGGGCGTCATATGGCCAGATAGCGAAATCTGCTATGCCGGGAGGATAGCAGCGATCTATCGGCGTAACAGGATTCCCGACTGCGCTCCCTGATCCGCCGGAAGTTTGCTGCTACTCTTAGCTGCCGCCGGGGTGACGCGGCATCACATTCCTTTTGGTCGGAGCGGGGATCGGCTATGTCTTATCGGGGTCAGCACAATCTTGTCCGGAAGCTTGCGGCCGCGGCGGTGGGCGGCACCGCCATACTCGCCGTTAATTCCGGGGCTGCCCTGGCCGCCTACGGGCCGCCAGCGCTGTCGTCCACTCCAGTCCCTGGCGGTTTCTACTGCGTGGTGACGAGTCAGACCGTCGGCCCCGGCGGCCACGCCATCGGCTTACTGCGGCTCGGCGGCATCGCGGCGTCGATCAGGATTCACCGCCAGACGTTCACGGGCCGCGTGCAGGCGACGGTCACCGAGCCCTACGGGGACCGCGGGAGCTGTCATGGTGGCCAGGGCATCGGCAGCGGCGGCTTCCGCGGGTACCGGACCCTCGGCGGCGTGGGCATTCTCGTCCAGCGGCAGGGGTCGACCAGCCGCTGGAAGTTCGCCAAGCCGCTCGTGCTGCGGATCACCTCGGCGTCGATCCGGCCGTCCAGCCTCGTCGTGGTATGGGACGGCAGGCACTTCGCGAGGGCAGCGGCGGTCATCGGCCACCGGTCGGCCACGGTGCGGGTCCTGGCCAGTTCTGACATCGCAGTCCTGGCCCGGATCAGGGTCACGGCGCGGGCCGCTGCCACGCCGCGGACCGCCGCGGCCGCGCGGCCGCTGGCCGCCGGCGCGGGCTTCCTCGTCACGGCCCGCCTGACGGCGCCGGGCGCGCCATCGCCCGGGCTCGGCGTGCTGATGCCCGGACAGCGCGCGTCCGGCTCCAGGGCCGCGCTGCTCGCGGTGACCGCTGGCGCCCGCCGATGATCAGAGGCCGGACGGCGCAGCGCCGCCTGCCGGCGGCGCTGGCGCTGCTGGGGACGGCGACCATGCTGGCCGCCTGCGGGCACGGCGGGCTGGCGGCCGCGCCGGGGACCGCGACCGCCGTCAAGGTGGCGCCAGAGCGCGTCGTCAGCGCGCCCAGAGGCCTGCTGGCCGCGGCCGCGCCGCAGGCCAGCGGGACCATGTGGGCCCTGGCGGGCGCCACCGGCACGGGCCTGTTCGAGCTCGACTCGGCCAGCGGGCAGGTGCGCGACAGCAGGTCGGTCAGTAGCGCCGCGCGCTCGGTGGCCGAGTCCTCGGCTGGAGTCCTGGGGGTGGCCCTCGGGGACCGCAAGGCGGGCGCTCTTGAGCTGCGAGACGGCCACTCGGGCAAGGCCACCGCCACCGTGCCCCTCCCGGCGCCCGCCCGCCAGGCGGTGGTCGGCAGCGACGGCAGCACCTTTTATGTGTTGTCCGGGTGGCACAAGTCGGCCAGCGTGACGGTCGTGAGCTCCCAGAACGGCAAGGTCCACGGCACCGTCCCGGTGCCGGCCGACACCGTGTCCATAGCTCCCGATGTCGCGCAGGCGAGCCTCTACGCGCTGGAGGCAACGGGCCTGGTCGACGAAATCGGAATTTCCAGCGGAAAGATTACCGCGCGGTTCAAGGTTGGCGACCAGGGCATGTCGATTGCCCTGAATCCGAACGGCAGCACGCTTTATGTCCTTAAGGGCACGCCCGTGGTAGCCAATATCGCCGTAATCAATGTCGCCACCGAGAGCGTTCGTCACATCTGGCCAGCACCGAGCCATTGCCGTGCCCTGCTCGTCTCGGCGAGCGGCAGCCAGCTCTACGAGGTGGTGGGCACCCCCGGCTATGGGAACATTCAGGTCCTTGCGCTCTAGCGTCCCGCAGAAGCCCAGGATAATAAAGGTCTCGGCCGGCGGACGGCACCGGTTCACTGACGGCCGCATTGCCGATGTCCTCACCCCTATCCCGGATAACTGGGACACCAGCGGCACGCTGCCCGCCCTGGACCGCTTCGGTCTGCCCCGGTCCGGCGGCCTGCCCCGCGATAGCGGCGGGTGGACCGCGCGCGGCCTGCGGACGCTGGCCGGGATCTTCGTCGTGACCTGGTCGTTCCGGCTGTCCGGCTACCTGACCTTCGGCCCGTGGCTGGCCGTGGCCGTCGTGGTGCTCGGGCTGGTCGGCCTGCTGGCGGTCATCTTCGCGTGGCTGCCCGACCAGGCGGTGCGAGCGCGCAGGCAGCGCCAGGCCGACTGGGTCGTCCTGGCCGCGGTGCTGACGGCGCTGATCCTGTGGAGCTACTTCCAGGTCTTCATCGCCCCGGACTACGGCACGGACGAGATCGCGTTCGATCAGTACGCCGCGCTGCTGGCCGTGCACGGCCTCGACCCCTACCTGCACTCCATGGCGGCGGCCTTCCCGCTCTTTCACGTATCCCCGAACGGCTACACCTTCACCCTCAGCGGGCAGCCGGTGACGAGCCTGTCCTACCCGGCCCTGTCCTTCGAGGCCTACATGCCGCTGCTGGCCCTGGGCATCGCCACCCAAGCGGCCGTATGGATGGACGTCGGCGCGTGGGCGCTCGGCGCGGTGATCCTGTTCGTGGTGCTGCCCCGGCGGCTGGCGCCGCTCGCGGCCGTCGTGGCCAGCCTGGACATCTACATCGGCTACGCGGTCGGCGGGGTGACCGACTTCCTGTTCGTTCCGCTGCTGGTCGGCGCCGCCGTCGGGTGGGACCGGTTCCCGGCGGCGCGGGGGTGGGCCGCCTGGCGCGGTCCGGTGCTGCTGGGCCTGGCCATGGCGGTGAAGCAGACGCCCTGGCTGATCGCCCCCTTCGTGGTCATCGGGATCGTGGCGGAATCCCGCCGCCAGCATGACCTGCGCCGGGCGGCGCGCGACGGGCTGCGGTACCTCGGCATCGCCCTGCTGGCGTTCCTGGCGCCGAACCTGCCCTACCTGGTGCGGGGCCCGGGCGCGTGGCTGCACGGCGTGACCACGCCGTTCTCCTCCCGGGCCGTTCCGGCCGGCCAGGGCCTGGTCAGCCTGTCCTTGTCCCTGGCGGTCGGGGGCGGGTCCATCCGGGCCTACACCATTGCGTCCCTGGTCGTCATGGTGGCCGCCCTGGCCTGCTTCGCGGTGATGTACCCGATGCTCAAGCCCGCCGCGTTCCTGCTGCCCTCGGTCGTCCTGTTCTTCGCCACCCGGTCATTCGGCAGCTACCTGGTGATGCTCCTCCCCGCCGCCATCACGGCCGCGGCCACCACGGGGCGGTCGCCGGCAAGCGCCTGCTGGCGGCACTGGAAATGGGTCGCCGCGGGGAGCGGCGCCGCGTGCGCCGTGGCGGTCACCGCGGCCCTGACCGCCGCCAGCCCGATGATCATCTCCATTCAGTCCGTCCGGACAACCGGCCAGCTGGCCACGGTGGAGCAACTGGGTCTGTCCGTCACCAACACCACCGGCGGGCGCGTGCGGCCGACCTTCACCGTCGAGGACGGCATGACCACGACCGCGTTCTGGCGCCGCACGGCCGGCCCTGCCGTGCTGGCCCCGCACCAGCGGGCGCACTACACGATCCAGGCGCCGAGCTTCTTCGCGATGCCGTCGATCAGCAATGGCTTCCAGGTGGTCGCGTTCTCGCAGAACCCGGCGTCGGTCAGCCGGACGAGTGCGTACGTGGGAAGCCAGTGGCGGGTGGTGCTCCAGCCTGCCACGATCGACAGCCCGGTGGCCCGCGGACAGGACATCTTCGTGCGGGCCGAGATCGTCAACCGCCTCGATGAGCCAATGCACGTCGCCAGCGTGCCCATTTACCTCGGCCAGGTGATCTACGCCCAGCACGGCCTGCAGTACAGTCAGGCGCTGATTAACCGGGGCCTGCCCGGCGCCACGCCCATCCGGGCGCTGACTAACTCCGGCGGCGTGGCCACCTTCACCATCCACTCGCCCGCCGGCGGCAGTAACCCGGTCTACTTCGAGGCCAACCTCCTCAAGGCGGGATCGGCCTACCCCTACGGCTACTCGCCGATCCTCGCCGTGCGGTTCCACGCATGAGCCGGGCAGCGGCCAGGGCGGCGCACGTCGCCGCCAGGCCATCTCGCGCCCGGCCCGCCGCCGCCAGCCTCGCCGCCAGCCCCGCCGCCAGCCCCGTCACCGACAGTGCCGTCACCGGCAGTCCGGCCACCGGCCGCTCGCTGCGCTGGGTCCGGCGGATCGGCGTGGAGGTGCTGGGCATCAAGCTGATCGCGTTCGGGATATGGAGCGCGATCCTGTACCGGCACTTCTCGCTGACGCCCGACTTCGCCCAGTACCAGCAGGCCTGGTACCTGATCGCGCACGGCCACCTGAACCCGTACGACACGGTCGGTAACTTCACGTTCTGGCAGAACCACGCCGAGTTCATGATGTGGCCGCTGGCCCTGCTGTACTGGGTGTTCCCGCATGGCGTGCTGCTGCTCTGGGTGCAGGACGTCGGGGTGGTGGGCGCCGAGCTGGTGGCGTTCCTGTGGCTCTGCGAGATCGCCCAGCGCGACCGCCCCGGCCCGGACGCGCGCTGGCTGGCCGGGGCCGGGCTGGTCCTGCTGGCCATCAACCCGTGGTCGTGGTGGGCGGTGTCGTTCGACTTCCACGCCGAGTGCCTGGCGGTCCTGTTCATTGCCCTGCTGGCCTGGGACCTGGCCAACGGCCGCCGCCGGGCCTGGGTCTGGATCGTGCCGTTGCTGGCCTGCGGGGACGTGGCGGGCACCTACGTCTTCGGGCTGGGGCTCGGACTGCTGATCGCCTGCCGGGGCTCCCGGCGCCGGGGCGCGATCGTGGCCTTCCTCGGCGTGGCGGCCGTGCTGTTCATCTCGGCCATTCACGGCAACGAGGGCTCGGGCCACGGCCTGCAGGCCTACGACTACCTGGCGTCCCCCGGCCACGCCGGCGCCCTCAGCATGCCCGGCCTGATCAAGGGCCTGGCCACGCACCCGGTCGCGGTGGTGGCCAAGCTCTGGACCAAGCGCGTCGACATATGGGCCAACCTGGGGCCGTCGGGACTGCTCGGGGTCGGGTTCCTCCCGCTGCTGCCGCTGGTCCTGGTGATCACCATCTCTAACGACCTGTTCCGCGGTTTCCTGTTCTCCGAGCCCCTGTTCCAGAGCGTGCCCCTGTACGTGCTGATGCCGGTCGGCACCGTCGCGGTGCTCGGCTGGCTGACCCGCCGCCGGCGCTGGCTGGGGGCGGTGCTGACCGCGCTGGTGGTGGCACAGGCGATCGGCTGGGCCGCGGTCTGGGGGCCGCGGACGCCGGCTCAGTGGCTGCGGGTCCCGCCCGCCACGGCCGCCACCCTGGCCGCGGTCGCGGCGCGGATCCCGCCGTCGGCCGCCGTGTTCGCCTCCCAGGGGGTAGTCGGGAGGTTCTCCAGCCGGCTCGACGTGCGCCCGCTGAACGGGAACCTGCCCATCCAGCCCGGCGAGGACTGGTTCGTGTTCTCACCCTGGGCCGGCATCGAGACCCAGAAGCCCGCCGGGGCCATGGTCTTCGCCGGGCAGCTGGCCGGGCCGATGCATGCCACGCTGGTGACCGACGCCAACGGCGTGTGGGCATTCCGCTGGCATCCGCCGCCGGGGGTCCGCCGGATCAGGGTGCCCGGCGGGTCGGCGCCGCTGCCGGCCTGGACGGCCCCCGGCGCCGCCGGCCGCGCGGTCCTGACCGGTCCGTCCGCGGGCTGGCACGTGACGTCCACCGGGCGCGCGGGCTACGTCGCCGACCGGCTCGAATGGCCCCGCCCGGCGGGCCTCTACCAGATCTCGGTGACCTTGTCGGCGACCGGACCGGTCAACCTCGAGGTGTGGAACAACACCGGCCACGTCCTGCTGACCCGGCGCAGCGTGCCGGCGACCGCCGGCCGCGAGACGGTCACCCTGCCGGCGGACGCCACGGTCGGCTACCGGGCCCGGCTCTTCGGCGGCTGGGGCCCCTTCCAGGCCACGTTCGGGGGCGGGCCGACCGGCGAGCGCATCGAGGTCCGGGTGTGGACGCGGGGCGGCAGCGTGGTGAACGTCTACAGCGCCCAGCTCGGCCACCCGGGCCAGCTGAGGCACCGGGCCGGCTGAGGCACTTGGGCGGCCAGCTGAGGTACCCGGGCGGCCAGCCGTAACCACGTCCGGGGGCGCCCGAAACGCCGCAGTGCTTGATCACTACTGGTTTGCGGCGATATACGGCAAAAACCTGTAGTGATCATGGGCGCCCGATGGGACAGCACGTCACTCCGGGCGGCCTAGCCTTACTGACCGGGCCGGCCGCCCGCGGCTACGCGCGTGATGCCCGGCCGCGCCAGCCGACTATCCCGGCCGCCACCAGGCAGAGCACGCCGAAGGCGAGGGCGACCGCGCCGCGGGTATGGCGGTGCGCGTGGGCCCGGACGGCCGGGTGGGTGATGGTGCCCAGGATGCTCGGCAGCGACTTCGCCGGCTCGGTGAGGTAGATGACGCCGGCGATGATGGCCAGGACGCCGATGACGGCCAGCACGACGATGGCGGCGATCTTCCCGGCCGAGCGGCCGCCTGCTGCAGTTCCAGAGCTCACGTCGTCCTCCCGAGTGATGCCAGGCCCGATCCGCCGGCGCCGCGGCGGCATGCCCGCGCTGACGTCCATCTGACCACGCCGGGCGGCCGGACGCTGGCCGCTTGGGATCCTGTTTGCGTAACTGAGGCGACGCCCCGGCGGCGCGACAGAGACGCTGGCCGGCCCGCTGAGCAGGCTGGCCAGCGCCTCGCTCGCCACGACCGGGCGGTCAGGACGGGTTGTGGTACCCGTCGTAGGGGACTCCGAGGTAGGGGAAGCTGGCCAGCGGCTTGTTCTTGACGCTGGCGCCGGTCAGGCCATCGGTCAGGGCGGCGACCACCGCGTCGACCTTGTAGCCCGGCGCCACGAGCGGATAGGTCGCGCCCGCGATCGCCCGCAGCTCGATGGTCACGACGTCGTCCTCGACCCGCCGGCCGTTCGGGAACCCGGCCACGTCGCCGCCGATGAGCCCGAGGGTGCTGTACTTCGGGGACGACTTCGGCGTGGGCGGGATCGAGGTGTTCAGCCGCACCATGTCGGCCTGCACCGGGCCGGTGAAGTTGGTGAAGCCCGGGATGATCCCGGAGGGGATGCCGGTCAGCAGGATCGCTTCCAGGTCGGCCCGCGGCTTGCCCGACTTGACCAGCTTGGCCAGGTGGGCGAACGGAGCCTTGCCCGGCGGGATGGCCGGGTAGATGACCGGCAGCAGGCTGGCCAGCTCCGGGTGCGCCACGTAGGAGGCGAACTGCTTGTCGTGCGCGGGCCGCTGGGTGTTCCAGTAGTCCTTCTGGCCCAGCGGGACGAGCACCTCATTGAACAGCGGGTTGGCGAGCCGGGACACCTGCTTCCACGGGCCGCTGCCCACGGGGTGCTGGCCGGCGTCGCCGCGCACCGAGACGGTCTGGCGGCTCGCGCTGGTCCACACGCCGATGGTCGGCTTGCCGTGGCTGACCAGCTGGGAGATCGGCACCTGGAGTGCGATCGAGTGCACGTTGAGGTGATTAGTGGCATTAACGCCAGGCTGGTTCGGCAGCCCCAGCGCATGCGCGAAGACGTTGGCCGACTGCAGCGGGCGCAGGTCGGCCAGGTCGAAGATCGAGCCGAGGTCGACGTAGAACTCCTCGGCCCGCTGGCCTGCGAAGACCTTGATCCCGCGCGGCAGGGAGTGCACCGCGGGCCGGCCGAGCTTGGCCTCGTAGTCGGGCGTGGACAGCGGCCCGATGTTGCACGGCGGGCAGGCCAGCCTGGTCCCCAGGGGATGTGTCCCGCCGCTGTCGCACCGGGTGACCGAATAGAACTGCTTGCTGTTCCAGGTCGAGTCGCTGAGCGAGCTGATCGGCCCGGTGTTGTACAGGAAGCTGCTCGGGGTCTGCAGCTTCGTCGTGAAACGGAACTGATACGTGATATCCGCGTAGCCGTCCCCATCGTTGTCGACGTGAATCTCGTACAGGACGTCGTCGCCGAATTCATAGAAATTCGGGCCGCCGGCCGGCCCCTGAAGCGGAATGTAGTTAGCGATCAGGGTGACCGTGGATGGCTGGTCCGGGCTGATGAATGCGTAAACGTCGGTACTGTCGGCTACCGGATCTTTCGATATTTCCGGAGCCTCGCGATGTGATGACATCGGTAACCTCTCAGGGCTAGTGGCCAAATCTGGGGAGGCCGGCTTACCGGCTCTTGCGGACCAGCAGGGCGGCCAGGGCGGGGTCGCGGAGCCGAACCCGGCTGGTTCCGCGGAACACGTCGATCTCGCCCGTCCGGGCATCCCGCAGATGCGCGATGATCGGCTCGCCCGGGTCTGTCCCCGCGCGTTCCGCAACGTTGTGGCCATGGTCTTCGCCTTCCGCCCGCGCGGGACGGGCAGCCGCGAGGGCCGGGCCGGCGGTCGCGGCCAGCGCCGTCACGGCGACGCCGGTGGTCGCGGCCGTCCGCAGCGCCGCCCGCCGCGACATCCGCGGCTGCGGCTGCGGCTGCGGCTGCGGCCCAGTCTCGAGCTCGGCGGCGGCCGCCCTATCCTGGTGACCGGGTATGGTCATCGTTTCCTCCGGTGGCTTTTGGTAATCGGTCCCTTAATTCCAGGCGGGAGCCTGCCAGATTATGGTGCAGTACCGGGCCGTAACCTGGCTCGATTCGCCGCGCCGAAATCAAGCGCATTTACTTGCCGGCGATGGCGACCATCGCGAGGCGAGACTAGCGGCCGCGCCTGGCGATTACAGGCGGCCGGTTATATATGGCGATCTGGTCGCGGCGCTATTTCGGGAATATCCGGCCTTCAGCGCAGCGGCAACCCGGCTCAGCGCGGGACGCCGGGCTCGCTCGCGAGGCAGCCATGACACCCGCCGCGGGTGTCGGCTACGATGCCTACATCATGCGGCGCTTCGTAGTCATTAGCAGCCGTAGCGGGACCTGATCAATCAGGCCAGCAACCCGCTACGGCGGCTCGGCGCTGGCCACGTTGCGATCGGGATCCTCCGCCCAGCATCAGTTCCTCCCGGCTGGAGCGCCCCGTCGCCGTCCGCCGTCTAACCGCGCGCCCTCGACCGCCGGAACCTTGGCGGCGATGGCGCCGCTCCGGCGAAGTAGCGAGACAATAGATCAGCGTCATACAGCAGCAAAGGACATCACGATGAGCCACAGCCCGAGCCCGGAGATCTCGTTCGAGATTCTCGCCAGCGACGCCCCTGTGCCTGCCGCCGAGCGGGAGCAGATCATGGCTGACCCCGGGTTCGGCACCGTATTCACCGATCACATGACCACGATCCGCTGGGCAGAGGGGCGCGGCTGGCACGACGCCCGGCTCGAGCCCTACGGCCCGCTCGTCCTCGACCCGGCCGCCGCTGTCCTGCACTACGGCCAGGAGATCTTCGAGGGACTCAAGGCCTACCGGCAGGCCGATGGCTCCGTCGCGGCGTTCCGGCCGCAGGCCAACGCCGCGCGGTTCAACAAGTCGGCCGCGCGGCTGGCCATGCCCGAGCTGCCGGAGGCGGCGTTCGTCGAGGCCATCGAGGTGCTGGTCAGCCGGGACCGGGCCTGGGTGCCCACCGCGGAGGGGCACAGCCTGTACCTGCGGCCGTTCATGATCGCGACGCAGCGCGGCCTCGGTGTCAACAAGCCGTCGTCGTCCTACCTGTTCACGGTCATCGCCTCGCCGGCGGCCAGCTATTTCGGCGCCGCCAAGGCGGTCACCGTCTGGCTGTCCGACGACTACTCGCGGGCCGCGCCCGGCGGCACCGGCGAGGCCAAGTGCGGCGGCAACTACGCGGCCGCCTTCGCCGGCCAGCTCCAGGCGCTTGAGCACGGCTGCGACCAGGTGGTCTGGCTCGACGCCGCCGAGCGGCGCTGGGTCGAGGAAATGGGCGGGATGAACCTGTTCTTCGTCTACGGTTCCGGCGCCGATGCCCGGATGATGACCCCGGCCACCACGGGCTCGCTGCTGCACGGCATCACCCGCGACTCGCTGCTCAAGCTCGGGCCGGACCTGGGCATCCCCGCCTTCGAGGACCGGATCTCGGTCGAGCAGTGGCAGGCGGACTGCGCCTCCGGCGAGATCACCGAGGTCTTCGCCTGCGGCACCGCGGCGGTCATCACCCCGGTCGGTGCCGTGCGCGGCGCCGGCCGCGAGTGGGTCATCGGGGACGGCTCGCCGGGGCCGGTGGCCACCCGGTTGCGCGAGGAGCTCGTCGGCATCCAGCGCGGCAGCCGCCCGGATCCCTACGGCTGGATTCACCAGCTGGTCGCGCCCGGCCGCGACTAGCGCGCCACGGCGAGGCAGCGGGGCTGGTGCCGGCGAGCGGTGCCGGCCCCGCTTTTGTTACGAGCATGTGGCCGCTGGCACCCTCATCTACCCAGCCGTGCATTGGCGCGCCATACTTCTCATTACGGGCCAATGCGAGAACGAGGCTGCTCAGCCTCGCTGCATGAGGGGGCCATCGCATGACAAGGGTCCGGATACCGGGGCGGCCGGTCATCGCGGGACTGGCGCTGGCACTCGCCCTGGTCCTGGCCGGATGCGCCGCGCCGCAATACACCTATGTCGCGGACACGACCGCGCACGCCTACTTCAAGGTCCCGCGGGTGTGGACGAAGATCAGCACCGCCGCGCTGGACAAGGTCACGGGCGCCGGCACGCCAGGCGGCGCGTGGACCGCCGGCTACGACGCCAGCCGGCCCGCGTCGCCGAACCACGTGCTCAGCCTGGTGCCCGCCAGGCCGTTCGTGTACGCGGCGGTCGGCCAGGTCACCCGGGCGGCGGCCAACACCCTGTCCTACAACCTGCTGCGTGACTCCTTCCTGCCGGTCACCGCCGCGGCCCGGCAGACAGCGACCCAGAACGGGTTCCCGCTGACCGGCTTCCGGCTGCTGGGCAGCAGCATGCTCGAGCTCGCGCAGGGCATCCACGGCATACGCGAGACCTACGACTACACCTACAAGGGCGGCCGGGTCGTGACCTTCGACCAGATCGCGCTGACCAACGCGGACGACACCGAGGTCTACGTGCTGCTGGTGCACTGCCTATCGGCCTGCTATAGCCGCCACCAGGCGCAGATTAACACGGTGCTGAAATCCTTCACGGTCAGGAGCCCCTGATGACGATAGCCCCAGCGGGTTCCCCGGACGGCCCGGCAGGCGCACCGGGCGGGCTGCGGCCGCCCGGCAGCCGGCCCCGCGACGAGGACCAGCGCACCCGCAAGCCCCTGCCGCTGTGGGACCGGATCAAGTTCCTGCTCCTGCTGACCCTGCTGTGATTCGTGCTGGTCTGGTCATCGATGGCCAACGACCCGATCCTGCCCTTCGCCGACGCGGCCCGGATCGAGCTGAGATCCGGGCTGTGGGTGATCATCCTGGCTGGCCTGGAGCTGCTGCGCCAGGCCCACTTCCTGATCAGCGAGCACTGGGCCGGCTATCACCAGTTCTGGGTCCGGCACGTCTTCGGCGGGTTCGAGCGGCTCACCAGGCGGCGGCTGTCGGACTGGACCAGGTTCCGGCTGTGGCGCCTGTTCACCTGGGTCTTCTGGATCGCCGTGCTCGCGCTGATCGTCGGCGGGATCACCCACAGCAACCCGGTTACCGCGCTGCTGTCCGCCCCGGCCTACATCTGGCGAGCGCTCCCGTTCGTCCTGCAGATCATGGCGGGCGTCTTCTTCGTCATCATCCAGTTCGGGGCGCTGTTCTGGTTCCTGTCCCGGGGCGGCGTGGACGTGTACTTCCCCGACGACATCAAGACCCGGTTCAGTGACGTCTGGGGTCAGGACCATGTCCTGGAGCGGGTCAAGGAGAACATCCTGTTCCTGGAGGACCCGGAGCTGGTCGAGTCCCACGGCGGCTACGTGCCCGGCGGCATCCTGCTGTGGGGACCGCCGGGCACGGGCAAGACGCTGATGGCCGAGGCGGTGGCCGGCGAGACCGGCCGCCCGTACGTGTTCGTCGACCCCGGCGCGTTCATCAACATGTTCATGGGCGTGGGCATCCTCAAGGTCAAGTCGCTTTTCCGCAAGCTGCGCCGGCTGGCCCTGCGCTACGGCGGCGTGATCGTGTTCTTCGACGAGGCCGACTCGCTGGGCCGTCGCGGGGCCCTGGCCCAGGGCGGCCCGAACTTCCCGCGGGCCGGCGCGGCGGCGTTCCAGCCGGACGGCTGCCACGGCTTCTCCTACCTCTCCGGTGACGTGCAATGGCGGCTGGCCCGCCGGGCCCTGGACCGCGCCGCCGAGCCGGAGCCGGACACCCGCCGCAGCAAGCAGGTCATGGGCATGGGCATGGGCGGCGGAGGCGGCATGGGCACGCTGGAGGCGCTGCTCACCGAGCTGTCGGGGCTCAAGAAGCCGCGCGGCTTCGCCAACCGCGTGCTGCGCCGGGCCCTCGGCATCCGGCCCAAGCCCCCGCCCAAGTACCGGATCCTGGTGATGATGGCCACCAACCTGCCGGAGGCGCTCGACGAGGCCATGCTGCGGCCCGGCCGCATCGACCGGATCTACAAGGTGGGCTACCCGTCCAAGGCCGGCCGGATCAGGACCTACAAGGGCTACCTGAGCAAGGTCGCCCACGAGCTGACCCCCGAGCAGGTGGACAAGCTCGCCACCATCACGCCCTACGCCACCGGCGCCACGATCAAGGACCTGGTCAACGAGGCGCTCATCACCGCTATCCGGGCCGGCCGGGACGTCATCACCTGGCAGGACATCATCCGGGCCAAGCAGCTCAAGGAACTCGGGCCGCCCGAGGACGTCGAGTACATCGAGCGCGAGCGGCACGCGGTGGCGATTCACGAGGCGTGCCACGCCCTGGTCGCCTACCGCACCGCCAGCACATGGACATCGACATCGCCACCATCGAGAAGGGCAGTGACTACCTCGGCATGGTGGCCAGCATCCCGCCGGAGGACCAGTTCACCCGGTGGCGCAGTGAGTACGAGACCGACATCCTGGTGGCCCTGGCCTCGCTGGCCGGCGAGCGGATGTTCTTCGGCGACGACAGCTCCTCGGGGGTGTCCGGCGACCTGGAGTCGGCCACTACCGTGGCGTCGTTCATGGAGGGCTTCTGGGGCATGGGGTCGACGGTGTCCTCCTACTCCAGCGCCAAGCGGCTCGAGGTCGGCGCGCCCGGCGGCAGCCACGGCGGCCGGGGCAAGGCGGGCAGCGATCCCGAGGCGGAGCTGCGGCGCGCCCTCGCGGACCGGATCGAGGACCGGCTGCACCTGCTGCTGCAGCGGGTGGAGCAGGTCCTGGTCGAGGGCCGGACCGAGGTGCTCTGCCTGGCGCACGCCCTGGAGACGCACAAGACGCTGAGCGGTGACGACGTGATCGCCGTGCTCGAGAAGCAGGCGGGCGTGTTCGTGGACGGCCGGGTGTACGCCGACCCGGCACTGCTGCAGGATCTCGAGGACTACCACGAGGGCGCGGCGGCGGCGCACCGCGACCACGGCCCCGTGCCGATCTCGCTTCCGGCCGTCGCGTCGCCCTTCCGCGTGCCCCAGGGCGTCGGCATGACGGGCGCCGGGCCGGTCACGGCCGAGCCCGACCCGCTGGCCGGGTCCTGACCAACGTGCGGCCCGCCCACCGGGCCCGGCTCGCGGCCAACCTGGCCAACGGGTCCACGGCCGCCGGGATCCTGGTCGCGGCGGCAGGCCGGGCGCGACTGCAGCGCGGCCCCGACGGCCTCCTGCTCGGGACGCGGTACCGGCTGCCGGTCCCGGCCGCGCCGGCGTTCACCGTCGGCAACGTGGTCATCACGCGCCTGGATCACGGCCCGCTGGCCGCCGCCGGGCCGCTGCTCGCCCACGAGGCCCGGCACGCGAGCCAGTACGCCTGCTGCGGCGGCCTGCCCATGATCCCGGCCTACTTCGCCGCCGCGGCCTGGTCCTGGGTGCTCACGGCGGACTTCGGCGCCCGCAACGTGTTCGAGCGGCGCGCCGGGCTCGCCGACGGGGGATACTCGGAGCGGCCCGTGCGGCCCGCCCTGGCCCGGTGGGAGCAGCGGCTCCCGGCCGCGGCCGCCCGGCGGGCCCGCCGCGCGGCCTAGCGCCCCTGGCCGGATGACCTGGAGGTACCGCCCATGCTGCCGCCTGCCCCGCCGAGGGTGCACCGGGTCCAGGTCCTGGCGCGGCTCCCGCATCTTGGCCGGGGCTTCACCCAGGGCCTGATCGCCGACGGCGCCGGCCAGGTCTGGGAGAGCACCGGCCAGTACGGTCAGTCGGCCCTGCGCCGGTACCGGCTCGGCGCCGGGCAGGACGAGGATGCCGCGGCTGTGCCGCCGGAGTTCTTCGCCGAGGGCATCTGCCGGGTGGGCGACTATATCTGGCAGCTGACCTGGCAGGAGCGGGCGGCCTTGCGGTGGCGGACGGCGCCGCTGACCCTGCTGGAGACCGTGCCCTACGACCGCGAGGGCTGGGGCATCTGCGCCGCCGGCGAATGGATCGTGACCAGTGACGGGAGCAGTGAGCTGGTCCGCCGCGATCCGCGCACGCTGCGGCCGCTCGGGATCGTGGTGGTGCGCTGCGCTGGCCAGCGCGTCATGGGGCTGAACGACCTGGCCTGGTCGGGCGGCCTGGTCTGGGCCAACGTGATCGGGCGGCGGTCCCTGGCCGGGATCGACCCCGGTACCGGCCAGGTGGTCAAGATCGTGGATGCCCGGCGCATCGCCGAGCGGCACTGGGGTGATCCCGAGGCGGTCATGAACGGCATCGCGGCCCTGCCCGGCGCGGGGGAGTTCCTGCTCACCGGCAAGAGCTGGCGGCACATCTACCACGTCCGCCTGGCCCCGGCCCGCCCGCGCCGGGACCCGCGCCGCCTGCTCACGGGCTGAGCGCTCAGGTCGTCGGGCCCGCGGCCGGGCGGGCCAGCCCGGCCAGCCGGCTGGCCGCCTCGATGAGCTGGGGAGCCAGGCGGCGGCCGGGGGCCTGGCCGAGACGGCTGGCCGGACCGGACACGCAGACGGCGCCGAGCAGCTCGCCGTCGGCCAGGCCCCCGCCAGCCAGCACGGGCGCGCTCACGCTGGCCACCCCCGGCTCGCGCTCGGCGACGCTGGCGGCCCAGCCGCGCCTGCGGACGGCGGCCAGCTCCGCGGCCCGGTCGGGCGGCAGGCCGGCGGCGTCGGCCGACCAGGCCAGCAGTACCTTGCCGCCGGACCCGGCATCCAGCGGCAGCAGGGCCCCGACCGGCACGCTGTCGCGTAGCCCGGTGCCGGCGTCGCGAGCCGCCACGCACAGGCGGCGGTCGCCGGAACGCACGTAGAGCTGCACGCTCTCGCCGGTCGCCTCGTGCAGCTCGGCCAGGACCGGGCCGGCCAGCGCGGCCAGGTCCAGCGCCGGGCCGGCCCGGACGGCCAGCTCGGTCAGCCGCGGGCCGAGCCGGAAGGCGCCAGAGCCGTCGCGGGCCACCAGGCGGTGCGCCTCCAGCGCGACCAGCAGCCGGTAGGCCGTCGGCCGGGGCAGGCCGCTGGCGGCGGCCAGCCAGCGCAGCGTCCGCGGGCCGTCGCCGAGCAGGTCCAGCAGCGCGACCGACCGGTCCAGCACGCCGACGCCGGCGGCTCGGTTGCCGCCGGGCCCGTCCTGTCGTAGAGTGCTCATATCCTGAGCAGGCTATCTCATTATGTGAGACACCCATAACCTGAGACGCACATAGCCGCCCTGACCAAGCACAGCCGACTGATTCGAGACGCAAGTGACCGGACGCCTCTTCGACAAGGTCTGGGACCGTCACCTCGTGGCCAGCCCCGAGGGCGAGCCCTCCCTGCTCTACATTGACCTGCACCTGGTGCACGAGGTCACCTCGCCGCAGGCCTTCGAGGGCCTGGAGCTGGCGGGCCGCAAGGTGCGCCGGCCGGACCTGACGGTCGCCACCATGGACCACGACGTGCCGACGATCGGGCTGGACCAGCCGATCGCCGATGAGCTCGCCGCCGCGCAGATCGCGCGGCTGCGCCGCAACTGCGCCGAGCACGGGATCACCCTGCACGCCCTGGGCAGCCGCGACCAGGGCATCGTGCACGTGATCGGCCCGCAGCTCGGGCTCACCCAGCCGGGCATGACCGTGGTCTGCGGCGACAGCCACACCTCCACGCACGGGGCGTTCGGCGCGCTGGCCTTCGGGATCGGCACCACGGAGGTCGAGCACGTGCTCGCCACCCAGACGCTCGGGCAGGTCAAGCCGGACGCGATGGCGGTCCATGTGGAGGGGGACCTGCCGCCCGGCACCACGGCCAAGGACCTGGCGCTCACCATCATCCGGGCGCTCGGCACCGGCGGCGGGGTGGGCTCGGTCATCGAGTACCGCGGCGCGGCCATCCGCGCACTGTCGATGGAAGGCCGGATGACGGTCTGCAACATGTCCATCGAGGGTGGCGCGCGGGCCGGGATGATCGCCCCCGACGAGACCACCTTCGCCTTCCTGGAGGGCCGCCGGCACAGCCCGAAGGGCGCGGCCTGGGAGCGGGCGCTGGAGGACTGGCGCGGCCTGGTCACCGGCGAGGGCGCGGAGTTCGACCACGAGATCACGATCGACGCCAGCGCCGTCCGGCCGGCCGTGACCTGGGGTACCAACCCCGCGCAGTCGGTCTTCATCGACGACGCCGTGCCCGACCCGGCCTCTTTCGCCACCCCGGCGCAGCAGCAGTCGGCGCAGCGGGCGCTGACCTACATGGCCCTGCAGGCGGGCACGCCGATGCGGGACATCGCGGTGGACACCGTGTTCATCGGGTCGTGCACCAACGGCCGGCTGGCCGACCTGCGGGAGGCCGCGCAGGTCCTCCGGGGCAAGAAGGTCCACCCGGGCGTGCGCGCGCTGGTCGTGCCGGGCTCGGCCCGGGTCAAGGCCGACGCCGAGGCCGAGGGCCTGGACAAGCACTTCACCGAGGCGGGCTTCGAGTGGCGCTCGGCGGGCTGCTCGATGTGCCTGGGCATGAACGGGGACATCCTGTCCCCGGGCCAGCGCTCCGCCTCGACCAGCAACCGCAACTTCGAGGGCCGCCAGGGGCCGGGGGGCCGCACCCACCTGGTCTCGCCGGCCGTGGCGGCCGCGACCGCGGTGGCGGGTCACTTCGCAGCACCAGGAGACGTGTGATGGCGGGCATCCAGCAGATAGCGGGCCGGGCCGTGGCGCTGGAGCGCCGCGACGTCGACACCGACCAGATCATCCCGGCCGCGTGGCTCAAGCGGGTCGAGCGGACCGGGTTCGCGCCCGGCCTGTTCGGCGCCTGGCGCAACGACCCGGACTTCGTGCTGAACCGGCCCGGCGCCGCGCAGGCCAAGGTGCTGGTGGCCGGGGCCAACTTCGGCTGCGGCTCGTCGCGCGAGCACGCGGTCTGGGCCCTGCAGGACTTCGGCTTCCAGGCCGTCGTCTCGCCCCGGTTCGCCGACATCTTCCGCGGCAACTGCATCAGCTCCGGGCTGGTCCCGGTGGAGGCCGACGAGAAGTCCGTCAGCGCGCTGTTCGCGGCCCTGGCGGCCGACCCGGACGCCGAGGTGGTCGTGGACGTGGCCGCCCGCGCCGTGGCCATTCCCGCCGCAGGGATCAGCGAGCCGTTCACCATCGCCGACTTTGCCCAGTGGCGGCTGCTGGAAGGGCTGGATGACGTGGCGCTCACCCTGCGGCATGAGGACGCTATCTCCGCTTACGAGGCCACCCGGGCACCCTGGCTGCCAAGTTCCGCGGCGAGCGAGTTCGCCCGCGGCTGAAGCTGCGCTATTGTGTACAGGACGTTACGCCTGACGATGACGCCAGGCCGCGAACGGTCAGATCGCTTGATGCTCGATCGCTTATGGGAGTCCAGCCGTGAACCGCGTGTTCCTCGAACACCTCGTACTTATTATCACGTAGCGCGTGCCCGCCTCAGGGCCCGCGCTACAACCTCTTTGCCAATACGGCAGGGAGGTTTTTTGTTGGACTACCTACTACCTGCAGCACCGCCCCACCCGCAAAGAAGGAGCACCCCGTGGACATGACCGGAGCCCAGGCACTCGTGCGCAGCCTCGAGGAGCAGGGCGTCGAGGTAGTCTTCGGCCTGCCCGGCGGCACGATCCTGCCGACTTACGACCCCCTGCTGTCCTCCTCGCTGCGGCACATCCTGGTCCGCCACGAGCAGGGCGCCGGGCACGCCGCGGAGGGCTATGCCTGGGCCACGGGCAAGCCAGGGGTGTGCATGGCCACCAGCGGGCCGGGAGCGACCAACCTGGTCACCGCGCTGTCGGATGCTTACATGGACTCCGTGCCCATGGTGGCCGTCACCGGCCAGGTGGGCACCAAGATGATCGGCACCGACGCCTTCCAGGAAGCCGACATCACCGGCATCACGCTGCCGATCACCAAGCACAACGAGATCGTGACCGAGGTGGAGCGGATCCCGGCCGCCGTCGCCGAGGCCTTCCACATCGCCACCACCGGGCGCCCCGGCCCGGTCCTCATCGACGTGCCCAAGGACATCCAGCAGGGCCGGGGCGACGTCTCCTGGCCGGCCACCATGGACCTGCCTGGCTACAAGGTGCCCGGCCCGCCGAGCGGGGAGGCCATCGCGGCCGCCGCCGCGCTGCTGCGCCAGGCCCGCCGCCCGGTGCTGTACGTGGGCGGGGGAGTGATCAAGTCCAACTCGCACGAGGAGCTGCTCCGGCTCGCGGAGCTGGCCCAGGCGCCGGTCGTGACCACGCTGATGGCCCGGGGCGCGTTCCCGGACTCGCACCGGCTGGCGCTGGGCATGCCCGGCATGCACGGCACCTATCCGGCGGTGGCCGCGCTGCAGGAGGCTGACCTGCTGGTCGCGCTCGGGTCCCGGTTCGACGACCGGGTCACCGGCAGCCTGCCGCATTTCGCGCCGCACGCCCGGATCGTGCACGCCGACATCGACCCGGCCGAGATCGGCAAGAACCGGCAGCCGGACGTGGCCATCCTGGGCGACCTCAGGGCCACCCTCGTCGGGCTGACCGCCAGCCTGGACGCCGAGATCGCGGAAGCGGGTCCCCTGGACACCCGGGACTGGCTGGCCACGGTGAACAACTGGAAGCGCCAGTTCCCGCTGCGCTACAGCCAGGCCGACGGCGGCCCGCTCAAGCCGCAGTACGTGGTCGAGCGGCTATCCGCCCTGACCGGCGGCAACGCGATCGTGGTGGCCGGGGTCGGCCAGCACCAGATGCACGCCTCGCAGCACTACTCGTTCACCAAGCCGCGCAGCTGGATCAACTCCGGCGGCGCGGGGACGATGGGCTTCGCCGTGCCGGCCGCGATGGGCGCCCAGGTGGGCAGGCCCGGCGAGCTCGTGGTGGCCATCGACGGCGATGGCTGCTTCCAGATGACGGCCCAGGAGCTGGCCACCTGCGCCATCGAGGGGCTGCCGATCAAGGTGCTGATCTTCAACAACGGCTTCCTGGGCATGGTGCGCCAGTGGCAGGAGCTGTTCTACGACGAGCGCTACTCCCAGGTCGAGCTGGGCCAGGCCATCCCCGACTACGTCAAGCTGGCCGAGGCCTACGGCTGCTACGGGCTGCGCTGCGACAGCGCCGACCAGGTGGACGAGGTACTGGAGAAGGCGCTGGCCGCGACCGACGTGCCGGCTGTCGTGGACTTCCGCGTGCACGATCGCGAGGGCGTCTTCCCGATGGTGCCGGCCGGCCAGCCCAACGACCAGATCGTGCTGGGCCCCGAGTTCAGCGCCGACGAGCAGCGCGCGGCCGCGCGCCGGACTGTGCTCCAAACGAAAAGGTGACCCGATGACCACGCACACGCTGTCTGTCCTGGTCGAGAACAAGCCGGGCGTGCTGTCGCACGTGGCGGGCCTGTTCTCCCGCCGCGCCTTCAACATCGCCTCGCTGGCGGTCGGCCCGACCTCGGACGAGAAGGTGAGCCGGATCACCATCGTGGTGGACGGCGACACCACCCCGGTCGAGCAGGTCATGAAGCAGCTGGACAAGCTGGTACGCGTCCTGAAGGTCGTCGAGCTGTACCGGGGCACCGCGGTCGAGCGCGAGCTGGCGCTGATCAAGGTGCACGCCGAGCCCGGCCACCGCGGCCAGCTGCTCGAGGTCGTGCAGGTGTTCGGGGCGACCGTGGTGGACATGAGCCCGTCCACGCTCATCCTGGAGGCGGTCAGCAGCCCGGGCAAGCTCGACGCCCTGCTGGCCATGCTCGACTCCTACGGCACCAGCGAGATCGTCCGCACCGGGCGCATCGCGCTGGGCCGCGGCCCGGCAGCCATCACTGACCAGCACCGTGCCGGCGAGCAGGCCGCCGGCGAGCAGCGCGCCGACGAGCAGCCCGCCGCCTGAGTTTCCGTTACTCGACGAATAAGTACCGACGAGAGGACAACGCCGACATGGCCACCGTGTACTACGACGACGAGGCCGATCTCAGCCTCATCCAGGCCCGCAAGGTCGCGGTCCTGGGCTATGGCTCGCAGGGCCACGCGCACGCGCTCAGCCTGCGGGACTCGGGCTGCGAGGTCCACGTGGGCCTGCCGGAGGGGTCCCGGTCCCGTAAGCGCGCCGAGGCCGAGGGGCTGACCGTCGTCACGCCCGCGGAAGCGGCCGCGTGGGCCGACGTGATCATGGTGCTGACGCCCGACACCGTGCAGCGGCACCTGTACGCCGACGTCATCGCCCCGAACCTCAAGGCCGGTGACGCGCTGTTCTTCGCGCACGGCTTCAACATCCACTACGGCTACATCACCGCGCCGGAGGATGTCGACGTCGCCATGGTGGCGCCCAAGGCGCCCGGCCACATCGTGCGGCGGCAGTTCGAGGCCGGCCAGGGCACCCCGGTGCTGGTCGCGGTGGAGCAGGACGCCACGGGCAAGGCCTGGGACCTGGCCCGCTCCTACGCCAAGGGCATTGGCGGGACCAAGGCCGGCGCCCTGGTGACCACGTTCAAGGAGGAGACCGAGAGCGACCTGTTCGGCGAGCAGGCCGTGCTGTGCGGCGGCGTCACCTCGCTGGTCAACGCCGGGTTCGAGACCCTGGTCAACGCCGGCTACCAGCCCGAGGTGGCCTACTTCGAGTGCCTGCACGAGCTCAAGCTGATCGTCGACCTGATGTATGAGGGCGGCGAGAACTGGATGCGCTACTCGGTCAGCGACACCGCCGAGTACGGCGACCTGACCCGCGGCCCGCGGGTCGTCGGCGAGGCCACCCGCGAGGCCATGGCCCAGGTGCTGGCCGACATCCAGTCCGGCGAGTTCGCCCGCGAGTGGGTGGCCGAGGACGACAACGGCCGGCCGAACTTCGAGCGGCTGCGCCAGCAGGCGTCCACGGCCCGGATCGAGCAGGTCGGCAAGCCGCTGCGGAAGATGATGAGCTGGCTCAACGCCGCCACCGACGAGATGGACGCCTGAGGATGCCCGACCATGCTGTAGCTAGCCAAACCACGGGTAGCAGCTACGTCATCGCCCACGTCCCCGGCGACGGGGTCGGGCCCGAGGTCACCGAGGTGGCCCGCAACTGCGTCGATGCCGTTGCCGCGCGCCGCGGCTTCAGCGTGCAGTGGCAGCCGTACACCCTCGGGGCCCAGCACTACCTGGCCACGGGGGAGGTGCTGCCGGACTCGGCGCTCGACGAGCTGCGCAAGACCGATGCGGTCCTGCTCGGCGCCGTCGGCAGCCCCGAGGTGCCGCCCGGCGTCCTGGAGCGCGGCCTGCTGCTGCGGCTGCGGGCCGAGCTCGACCTCTACATCAACCTGCGGCCGTCCAAGCTGCGGGCCGGGGTGGCCAACGCGGTCAGCCGCGCGAACCTGAGCGACCTCGACCTGGTGTTGGTGCGGGAGAACACCGAGGGCCTGTACGCCGGGGCGGGCGGGGCCGTGCACCGCGGCACCGAGTTCGAGACGGCCACCGAGGAATCCCTCAACACCTGGGCGGGAGTCCGCCGGTGCGTCCGTTACGCGGCCGAGCTGGCCGCCGGGCGCAGCGGCCGGCTGACCCTCGTGCACAAGACCAACGTGCTCACCCACGCCGGCGACCTGTGGCGGCGGGTCAGCGAGGAGGTCGCGGCCTCCTGCGGCGTGGAGCTCAGCTACGCGCACGTCGACGCGGCCTGCCTGTACCTGGTGGACGACCCGGCCCGGTTCGACGTGATCGTCACCGACAACCTGTTCGGCGACATCCTGTCCGACCTGGGCGCGGCGCTGACCGGCGGGCTGGGCCTGGCGCCGAGCGGGAACCTCAACCCGGACCGGACCGGCCCGTCGGTGTTCGAGCCCGTGCACGGGTCGGCGCCGGACATCGCCGGCCGGGGCCTGGCCAACCCGGCCGGCGCGGTCCTGTCGGCCGGGCTGATGCTGGCCCACCTCGGCCAGCCCGAGGCGGCCGGCGACCTGGACGCCGCCGTCTCGGCGGTGCTGGCGGCGGGCGCCCCGGCGAGCACGGCGGAATGGGAAAAGGCACTGCAGGCGAGCATCGAGGGGGCAGGCTCATGACCGCGGCAGGAACAGGCGCGGGCTTCGGCGGCGCGGGTGACGACGGCGGCCTGCCGCCGCCCAAGGTCGAGATCTACGACACCACGCTGCGCGACGGGTCCCAGCAGGTCGGGCTCGACCTGACCGTGGCCGACAAGCTGCGGGTCGCGGTCGTGCTGGACAACCTCGGCGTGGACGTGATCGAGGGCGGCTGGCCGGGCTCCAACCCCAAGGACGCCGAGTTCTTCACCCGGGTCAAGTCCCTGGAGTTCAAGAACGCCCAGCTGGCGGCGTTCGGCGCCACCCGGCTGCCGCGCCGCGGCGTGGACGACGACGCCAACCTGGCCGCGCTGCTGGCGGCGGAGACGCCGATCGTGACCCTGGTCGGCAAGGCCTGGACGCTGCACGTGGACGAGGCGCTGCGGACCACCCGCGAGGAGAACCTGGCCATGGTGGCCGAGTCGGTCGCCTTCATGGCGGCGGCCGGGCGGCGGGTGGTGTTCGACGCCGAGCACTTCTTCGACGGCTACCGGGCCGACCGGGGCTACGCGCTGGAGGTGCTGGCCGCGGCGGCACAGGCCGGGGCCGACACGCTGGCGCTGTGCGACACCAACGGCGGCACCCTGCCCGACGACGTGGCCGCGATCGTGGCCGAGGTAGCGGCGGGCGTCGGCCGGCAGGTGCGGATCGGCGGTCATTTCCACAATGACTCGGCCTGCGCGGTGGCCAACTCGGTGGTCGCCGTCGCGGCGGGCGGGATGCACATCCAGGGCGCGGCCAACGGCTACGGAGAGCGCTGCGGCAACGCCGACCTGTTCTCGGTCATCGCCGACCTGGAGCTCAAGCGAGGCCACGAGCTGCTCCCGCCGGGCCGGCTGGCTGCCCTGGCCTCCACCGCGCGGACCATCGCCGACGTGGCCAACCTGCCGTTTGACTCCCGGCAGCCCTACGTCGGTCCGTCGGCGTTCGCGACCAAGGCCGGGCTGCACGCCTCGGCCATCGCCCGGCGCCCGGACGCCTACTCCCACATCGACCCGGCCGCGGTCGGCAACCACGCGCAGGTCCTGGTCAGCGAGCTGGCCGGGCGCAGCAACGTGCTGGCCAAGGCGGCCGAGCTCGGCCTGGACCTGAGCACCGACCCCACCCTGGCCGGACGGGTCCTGGACCAGGTCAAGGAGGCCGAGCACCGCGGCTACGCGTTCGAGGCCGCCGACGCCTCGTTCGAGCTGCTGGTCCGGCGCAGCGCCGGGGTGCTGGCCACCTGGTTCGAGCTCGAGGGCTACCGCGTGGTCATCGAGCGGGCCTCGGCCCAGGACCCCGGGGCAGCCCAGGATCGCAGCGAGGCCATCGTCCGGCTGCGGCTGGGGTCCGAGCGGGTGGTGGCGGTCGGCGAAGGGGTCGGGCCGGTGCACGCGCTCGACCAGGCCCTGCGGCGCGGCCTGATCGAGGTCTACCCGGCGCTGGCCGGCATTCACCTGGTCGACTACAAGGTGCGCATCCTGGACGGCCGCGCGGCCACCAGCGCGGTGACCCGGGTCATGCTGACCTCCGCCGACGCCGACGGGGAGTGGACCACGGTCGGCGTGTCCGACGACATCGTCACCGCCTCCTGGGAGGCGCTGGCGGACGGCGTGGCCTACGGCCTGCTCCGCGCGGCCGCGGCCGCGATTCCCGACGACCAGCTGGCCCGGATCTCGGAGCCAGTGTGAGCCCCGCCCCGCCCGGGCCGTCCGGGCCGCCCGCGCCGCCCCGGCCCGGCGAGCTGCCCCGGCCGCGGTCCGGCCCGCTCACCACCGGGCCGTCCCGCGCGCCGGCCCGCGCGATGCTGCGCGCCGTGGGCCTCAGCGAGGAGGATCTCAGCCGCCCCCAGGTGGCCGTGGCTTCTTCTTATAACGAGGTCACGCCGTGCAACCTGCACCTGAACGGACTCGCCGCCGCGGTGAAGGCCGGCGTGCGCCAGGCCGGGGCCGTGCCGCTGGAATTCGGCACCATCGCGGTGTCCGACGGGATCTCGATGGGCACCGAGGGCATGAAGGCCTCGCTGGTCAGCCGGGAGATCATCGCCGACTCTGTCGAGCTGATGATGCTGGCCGAGCAGTTCGACGCCCTGGTGGCCATCGCCGGCTGCGACAAGTCGCTGCCGGGCATGCTGATGGCCTGCGCGCGGGTCAACGTGCCGTCAGCGTTCCTGTACGGCGGGACCATCCTGCCCGGCCACGCGCTCGGCCGGTCGCTGACGATCCAGGACGTGTTCGAGGCGGTGGGCGGCAACGCGGCGGGCGAGGTCTCCGACGCTGACCTGCTGGCGATCGAGCGGGCCGCCTGCCCCGGCGCGGGCTCCTGCGCCGGCATGTACACGGCCAACACGATGTCGATGTGCGCGGAGGCGCTCGGCATGACGCTGCCGGGCGAGGCGTCGGCCCCCGCGGTGTCGGCTGAGCGCACCGACCTGGCCCGGCGCACCGGCGAGGCGGTGGTGTCGGCCCTGGCGGCCGGGCTGCTGCCGCGGCAGATCCTGACCAAGACGGCCTTCCTGAACGCGGCCACCATGGTGATGGCCACGGCCGGGTCGACGAACGCGGTCCTGCACCTGCTGGCCATCGCCCACGAGGCGGGGGTCGAGCTCAGCCTGGACGACTTCGACGCCGTCAGCCGCCGGACGCCGGTCATCGCCTCCATGCGGCCCTCGGGCATGTACATCATGAGCGAGCTGGACCAGGTCGGCGGTGTGCCGGTGATCCTGCGCGAGCTGCTGTCGGCCGGGCTGATCGAGGGTGACGCGCTGACAGTGAACGGGCGCACGCTGGCCGAGAACGTGTCCGACGCGTTCGACCCGGACGGCAAGGTCGTGCGGCCGGTCAAGAACCCGTTCCAGCCTGACGGGGGACTGGCGGTGCTGCGCGGCAGCCTCGTCCCGAACGGCGCGGTGGTGAAGACGCCGACCATCGAGACGCTGCGGTTCGACGGCCGGGCCCGGGTCTTCGACCGTGAGGAGGACTGCTTCGCGGCGGTCACCCGGGGTCAGGTCCGCCAGGGCGACGTCCTGGTCATCCGGAACGAGGGTCCCAAGGGCGGCCCGGGCATGCGCGAGATGCTGGCCGTGACCGCGGCCATCAAGGGCGCCGGCCTGGGCCGGGATGTCGTGCTGGTGACCGACGGGCGGTTCTCCGGGGCCACGTTCGGGGCCTGCGTGGCGCACGCGGCGCCCGAGGCCTGGGACGGCGGCCCGATCGCGCTGGTTCGCGACGGCGACGGCATCCTGCTGGACGTGCCGGGCCGGCGGCTGGAGCTGCAGGTGGATGACGCGGAGCTGGACCGGCGGCGGGCGCAGTGGACGCGGCCGGCCCCGAACTACACCAGCGGCGCGATCGCCAAGTACGCGGCCCTGGTCTCGGGCGCCGACACCGGCGCGGTCTGCACGGTCCCGGGGAGCTGACCGGGGCCCGCGGCGTGGGCCCGGTGAGCGAGCCCGGTGAGCGTCATGGCAGGGCATCTGCTGTCGCTGGCACGACAGCGGCGGCCCAGCCACGTTGTTGGGCGCCTCTCGCTGGCCGGGCTGCGCGTTTCGGGCGGCCGTAATCGCGGCTGGGAGCTGAGCGGTCAGGCACGCAGCTGGGCGCTGCGAGTGCGCGGCGGCCCGGACCTGGCCGGGTGAGATCCCGGGTGAGATCGGCCCAGGTAGTGCCAGGTCCGGCAGCCGCTGGTCTGAAACGCGCTGGCGTGCCGCCTGGTGACGATGGTGTACGGGCCGGTGCCGACATGGCTATCGATGACCGACGAGCTCCCGGCCCTGCGCAGCAGCGCGACGTGGCAGGTGCCAGCGGAGCCGCCCACGGCGCCGGCCGTATGCCAGGCGCCCGACTCGATGTCCTGGCCGACAATGAACACGCCGGTGCCGTTGATCGTGGTGCCGGCCACGGCCGTGCGGTGTCCAGCGCGCGCCGCGGCCGTCGGCCTGGCTGACCGGGCGCCCGGCGCAGCCGCCTGCCCGCTCGCGGCCGGCCCGGTGCTGTGCACGGCCTGGGTGCCGAGCACGCCGACCAGCAAGCCCAGGATCAGGCCGCCGATTCCCCACAGCACCTGATGGGTGCCGTACTTGGCTGGCTGCGGCCCGGCCCGGTCGCCGGCCGGCCCCTCAGCGGGGATACTCTCGGCCGGCTGCTGGCCCGAGGTTGCCGGCTGGCCCGGATGCGGCGGCGGCGTGCTCATCGTTACCTCCGGTGGGTGCTGGGCGTCACGGCGGCTGCGGCGCTGGCCTCGGCCTGCAGGTAACTCGCGACCGAGTCCCACGGGTTAGGCAGGCCGGCGTCGGTGGCGTACACGTATCCCGCATGCCGATCGCCGGCCAGCGCAATGATCTGGGGCATTTGCGCGCTGCTCGCCCCGTAGATGAGGTGCCAGAAAGTAGCAGCCGGGTACTGCTGCCCCGCTGAGTATGTCCCGTTCTGGGAAATGACATTGCCTTGAAACTGCGAGTCGTACGCTGCCGCATCGTGCTCGAAGGTCACGAAAGTATGAGCCACTCGGTGCCCCGACTGCAGGAAGCAGGAGCTGACCGGTACGCCGGGATTTGCCGCGACGAAAGCCGCGCGGTCGAGGCCGCGAATGTAGGCGTAGAGCTGAGCATAAAATGGCTCTGCCGCGCATGAGTCGGACATCTCGTCGAGAAAGATCCCGCTGACAGCAATATGCCCGGCGGACGGCTGCAGGTAATTGCGGATAGAGGTCTCGGTGTCGGCTACCGAGCGGGTCGCCTCGTCTGTGTGCACATAGCCGAGGACGATGCTGCCCCTGGCTCGCAGACGCCTGGCCTGCACCTGCCACGATGCGCCGAACGGGGCGTCGCCATTGCCCGGGTTCAGGATGACGATCCCCGGGGCCGGGCTTGCCGTCTGCAGGCCGACCAGCGGCGGCTGACCGGGAAAGACGTAGGCCGGGACGCCAAGCCGCAGGCGGGGGGGATTCTGGCCCTGCGCGGCCAGCGTCGCCCAGCCGCCGAGGGTCAGTGACCCGGTGACGAGGATGGCGAGCAGGCTGACCCGCCAGAGCCGCCGCGCCTGCCCGGCGGGGCTGCGGTCTGCACCGCGGTGCGCACCGGCCATCCGGCTTTTCTCCATGATTCCCCCTTCCCGGGCCTTTCACGCCAATACCCGGCTCATCGAGAATAGGCCCGCCATCGAGCCCTTCCTGGCCTGAGCATAGGCCGACTGCTGCCTCTCGGCAGGCGACGATATGACATCGCGACGCAGATGTCTCGGCGCATGCCCATAATTCCCGTTTACCCGTGTGCAGCCAGTCGCCTCTCCGGTGACTGGCCGATGGCCAAACTTCCGGTGAAATATTGCCAGGCCAGTATCAAATCGGTCCATCGGAGCGACACGCCATTTTATTTCGAGCTAACGGTCCCGGCGAGAGGTGGCAGGCCGGCTAATCTCCTGTCCGCTGCCTAGAAATCGCAGCGTCCGCAGAGATGGAGTGCCAAAGGTACTGGTACGGGACAGCTCACGGGGCCATCGCACAGGCATGAATCGTCACCCGCCATCTGAGCACCCGGCTTGGGCGGGGAGCCGGTCTTTTGCCGTGACCACGGATGACTACTCTGCGTATTCAAATGTTACTCATAAGTGAAGGCTCGCAACTCGATGTCGATCATCAAAGCTTCCAGGCGTCCGGTGACAGCCATGCAGATTTCCGCGTCGGCCACCGGTGTGCTGCTCGCCGGCACGGCCGTCCTGATCACGGCCCTGCACCGCGGCGACTACCGCCAGGTCGCTCCCTTGTGCGCGGCCGTCTGCGCTATCGCCGCGGGCGCCGGCATCATCGGGGCCGCCCGCCGCGAGCGGCTGCGGCTGGGCGTGCTCCTGCGGCGCGGGCCGGTCGCGGTCGGGCGCCTGGCCTCGCAGCTCAGCCCGGTCATCTTCCTGAGCCTGGCCTATCCTTTCGCGGCGGGGCGGCTCCGGGCAGTCGAGATTGGCGGGCTGCCGTTTCATCAGCTCCTGCTGGCGACGTCGATAACGGCGCCGTGGCTCAGCCAGATCGTGTGCATGCCGCTGTTTTCCGCCCTGAGCTCTGGCCCTGGCGACGGTGACGACCAGCTCCGGGCTCGCGCACTTGAGGTCTGGCCCGCTGCCTTTTCCGCTGCGCTCCCGGTCGTCGCGGTGCTGGCGATTCCGGTCTGGCTCATTGAGCGCTGGAGTCTCACGGAGTTCCTCGTCTACGCCACGTTGTGCCTGCTCAACGCCGTCTTTGCCCAATCGCTGGTCTACAGCATCGTGAGCCGGCACGTCGCGTTGTGGGTAGTGGGATGGGGGGTCTACGCGACGGCGCTGTTCGCCATTCCGCGGCTCTGGTTCCTGCCCCCGATGGCCGGGATGCTCGCCGAGGCCCTGTACCTGGCCTGGCGGACCAGGTCGCTGCCCCTGCACCTGGTCGTGCCGGATGGGCTGCTGGCCAGCCTGGGCAAGGGGGCCCTGATCGGGTGCATCCTCTGGAGCGACAAGTACCTGTACTTCCTGCGCTTTCCGCATCAGTATGACGCGGCCCTCTTGTTCGGAGCGATGCTGCCCGCGATCGTCGCCTACAACTTCTACTTCGCCTTGCTGGCCCCGCGGACCGACGGGCTGGTCGACTCCGTCCGCCGCGCCATGGTCGACGGGCCGGTGCCGAAGTTGCGCCGGGAATGCCGCACGCTGTCGAGCCACATCCGCGGATCTGCTGCTCAGGCGAGCTTCCTGTGCGCCTTGCTGAGCTCGGCCTCGATCACCTACCTCGCCATCGCCGACCCGGCGCTGGCCTGGCCGGCCGGCTGCGAGATGCTGGCCTGCTGGTGCTTCCTGATGGGCACGCTGGCCTGCTACAAGCTCGCCTACCTCGGCCAGGAGCGGCTGGCCTACGGCTACGGCGCCGTGCACCTCGCGATCGTGGCGGCCGCATTCGCCGCCAGCCCGTCCGGGCCCGACGTGTACCTGACCGTGGCCGCGGTCGAGCTCGCGACCGTGGGCCTGGTGCTGCGGACCTGCCTGCGGGACTGGGATCACCCGGAGTTCATGCTGTTCTGGCGGCACGCAATTCAGTGGTGACCGACTCGATGCGAACGGCAATCTTCTATTACGGCTGCGAGCTGCCCGCCAACCGTGCCGCGACAGCCAGGCTGACCGGGGCGGCGATCGTGCTCCAGCCGTACCACCCACTCCTGACGACCGGCCAGTTCGCGGACTACTTCCCGCGATGCTCGCTGTTCGTGTACTGGAATCCGACGGGAGTCCCGGCGGCAGTCATCGCCGGCGCCGGGCCGGCCGTGCGGCTGCTGGCCCCGGACCCAGTCTGGGATCTGGCCAGGCTGGACCTCCGGTCAGCTGCCACCCGGCGGTTCGCGGTCCGGCAGGCCATGCTCGCCCTGAGCGCTTCCGGGCCTGGGGGCGCCGGCCTGTTCGTCGATGACCTGGACCGGTGGGCCACCTGCGACCAGGAGGCGGCGTTCTCCGTGGTCCAGTCCGTGAACAAGGCAGCCAGGCGAGAGATCCGCCTCTTCGTCAACCGCGGTTTCCCGTTCCTGTCGCGGCTATCCAACATTGATGCCGTCCTGCTGGAGGAACTGACGCCCGGGCTGGTTGACCGCATGACGGCCGGTGATCAGCACTGGGTCGATCGGCAGGTGCTGCCGGTCCTCAGGCAGGTCCGGCGGCGCGGCGCGGCGTGTTTCGGGCTGAGCTACGAGCCGCCGCCGGAGACCGAGCCGCAGTCCGCTGCGTCTCGGAAACTCGCCCAGCTCACAGACAGCGTCCTGCACGGACGACGATCACTTGACGTATGGCCGGAGGGGCTTCGATGACCGCGATAGCGCGCTACCTGACCCGGGTGAAGGGTCCGCAGCCCGGCGGCATGGCCGCGCCGCCCGAGTACGAGGATGTGGACCTCGCCATCGTCGCCGAGTCGACATACCCCTACATGCGCGGCGGCGTATCAGCGGTCATTCACGACATCGTCTGCGCTAACCCCGACCGGACCGTGGGCATCATCCATATCGCCTGGGACAGCCAGTGCGCGATGGAGCCCGTCTACGACGTCCCGCCGAATGTGCGCTGGGTCTACCCGGTGTTCCTCAGCATGAGTGACCACGTCGAGGACTTCAAGCGGTCCTCAGCGCTGCGGCTGAGCTCAGCTGAGCGGGACCAGCTCTCCGAGCAGGTATTCGAGACGCTCAACGCCCTGTCCGCCGGCCACGTCGAGCCCTTCTGGCGCCTCTATGACCAGGTCCTGAACCCGCGGACCCGACGGTTCCCGCTCTGGCCCCTGCTGGCGACGCAAGAGTTCATGTCGATGGCAGTGGACCGGCTGGGCGACCTCGGGCTGTCGTTCGCGGACCTGTTCTGGCTGCTCCGCGAGTTCTTCTCGCTCACCTGCGCCATAGCGGGCGACGAGTACCCGAAGGCCAGGATCTATCACTCGCATACGACGGGCTACGCGGGGCTGCTAGCGGCCGTGGCGGCCAGGCAGAACAACGGCCGCGTGCTGCTGACCGAGCACAACCTGTACACCAGGGACACCATCAATTCCCTGCTCGAGCGGAACATGAACACGGTGGTCACCGCCAGCGACTGGTGGGCCGACGATGAGGTAGATGTCACTCAGCGGTGCTGGATGGCCTGGTATATCGAGATCGGGAGGATCATCTACCGGGCGGCGGATCACATCACCTACCTGTATCCGGCCGCGATCGGGGAAGCGGAAGGCCTCGGATCGGAGTCGTCAAAGTCGGAGATCGTGCCCAACGGGGCGCTGCTGGAGAAGTTCGAGGCGGCCCGGAACGAGTTCGTGCGGCGACGCGCTGAGATCGGGCAGTCGGCAGCCAAGCCGAAGTGGCGCCTGGCGTACTGCGCCCGGCTGGTCCCGATCAAGGGCCTGCTCGACCTGATCAGCAGCGTGGCCGAGCTCGTGCGGACAGGCGAGCGCAATTTCCAGCTCGACGTCATGGGGCACGCCGATGAGATTCCGGACTACGCCGCCGCCTGCTACGAGCGCGCTCGGGAGCTCGGCCTGGAGGACTACATCTTCTTCCGCGGGAACGTGAACATGGCCAAGGTCATCGGGGAATTCGACATGCTCATCCTGCCGAGCTACAACGAGGGACAGCCGATGGTGGTCCTGGAGGCAATGGCGGTCGGGCTGCCCGTGATCGGCACCCCGGTCGGCGGGATGGAGCAGCTGGTGCTCAGCTCGCTCGAAGAGGATCCGGCAGCCATTCCCGACCCCTGCGGCCTGCTCGTCAAGCCCGGTGACGTGACCGGGCTGGCCGATGCGATCCGCAGCCTCATGCGGGACGAGAACCTCTACCACTCCTTCTCCGGGAACTCGCGGAACCGGGTCGCCCAGTACTTCGAGCTGGCCAAGGCCATGGAGGCCTACCGGGTCATCTACCGGCAGCTCGAGGCGACGGACAGCTCCGGCCAGCCGGAGACGTCGGCCCGGCCGGGGGTACCTCCGCAGCGCAGGCTCCTGCTGCGGGCCATGGGGCGGCCCACCGCCGACAGCAGCGCATGACCGGCCAGGCCGGGATCCCTGGCCGGCGGGCCTGGCCGGCACCCCGGTCCCAGCGGTCCGTTCATCTTTCCTTAAGGGGGACACCACGAAAGTCCTGATCTCAGGCGGTGCTGGATTTATCGGCAGCACCATTGCCTCGGCGTGCCTTGACGCGGGCATGAGCCCGGTCATCCTCGACAGCCTGATCACCGGGCGCAGGCAGTTCACCGCGGGCCGCGTCTTCTATCACGGGGATATAGGCGATGCTGCCGTGGTCGACCGGATCTTTGCCGAGCACCCCGACATCGCCGCCGTGGTGCACTGCGCCGCGCTCATCGTGGTGCCCGATTCCGTGGCGGACCCGGCCGGGTACTACCGCTCCAACGTCACCAGGAGCCTGGATTTCGTCACCAGCCTGCTGCGCAACGGATGCCAGCGCATGATCTTCAGCTCGTCTGCCGCGATCTACGCGCCCGGGGCCGACCTGAGCGTGCACGAAAGCTCACCGATCGAGCCGCAGAGCCCGTACGCGCGCACCAAGGCGATGTGCGAGGCGATGTTCGCGGATATCGCGGCGGCCGAGCCGATGAGCATCCTGTCGCTGCGCTACTTCAACCCCATCGGCGCTGACCCGAAGATGCGGACTGGCCTTCAGCTGACGCGCCCCACGCACGCGCTCGGCCAGATGATCATGCGCCATGCGAACGGGGATGCGTTTGCGCTGACCGGCACCGACTACCCGACCAGGGATGGCTCCGGCATCCGCGACTACGTCCACGTGTGGGACCTGGCCAGCGCACACGTCGCCGCGCTGGAGGGCTTTGACCGGCTCGTCGCGGATCCAGGGGGATCGGCAGCGATCAACCTGGGCACCGGCACCGGCACGACGGTGCGGGAACTGCTTGCGGCGTTCAATCAGTGCGTCGACACTCCGATCGCCGTGACGGCCGCGCCCCGGCGACCCGGGGATGTCGCCGGGGCCTACGCTCGCAATGACCTGGCCCTGCAGCGGCTGCGCTGGCGGCCGGAGTATTCCGTCGCCGAGGGCATCCGGCACTCGCTGCAGTGGGCGCAGCTGCGCGATCAGGTGCTCTCGTCATAGTCCCGGAGGCCGGGACGCTATCGCGGCTGGGCCAGGACCACGGTCGGGGTCTGGCCGAGCAGGCCGAGCTGGCGGGTGGTGATCCGCGCGGCCGGGGCCTGCCGCCGGATGCGCGCTACCAGCTGCTGCGGTGCGGTGGTCAGCAGCGCGCTGGCGCCGCCCTCGGCCACCGCCCTGGCGGTCAGCGCCGCGATCGCGTCAAACAGCCGGGCGTGGCTGGCCAGCTGGATCTGCTTGCCCCACGGCAGGTTGCTGGCCACCATCCGCGCGGCGACGTCGCGGGGCGGCCCGGCCGGCGGAGCGGGGGCAGTCCAGAACTGGGGATTGTCGGAGTACCTGGAGTACTTCCACTTCTCCTGCGCCCCGTTCTTGCCGGTGGCCAGGTACGTGACGACGGTCTCCACGGTGTTGGGCTGTATCACCGGCCGGTACTCGAACCCCAGCGTGGTGACCTGGCTCGAGCCGCGGCTGACCTCGTCCTCCGTGAGGAAGTACACCGGTCCCTTAATGTGGCTGCTGCTCTCCTCGCCCAGGACTACCCCGGACAGGTCCCGCCCCACCAGCGGGTGGACCTCGTTGTGGGTCTTCTTCAGGGTGTCCTGGGCCTTTGCGGCGTCAATCCCGGCCAGGCCGAGCAAGGTCGGCAGCAAGTCGGCGTGGCTGGTGATCTCGCTGAGGCTCTCCCGCCCGGAGAACAACTTCTTGTTGTGAACGATGAACGGCACGTGCGTGGCCTCTTCA
>Ga0208357_1000362_pt1 | contig 36741 bp, 36 predicted proteins | sample NGESurdeep092012_6_FD_184487 | JGI IMG/M metagenome (GOLD analysis project Ga0208357, IMG submission 184487) | Arctic peat soil microbial communities from Barrow, Alaska - NGEE Surface sample F52-2 deep-092012 (SPAdes) | ecosystem: Environmental > Terrestrial > Soil > Wetlands > Peat ...
TGAATCTGATACCTCCAGAAGCCGATCCAAACTCATCGATTTTACTCAGCGCATTTTGAGTCAGACTCTGAGGAGCGAGCGAAGCGAGCCTCGAAGGACCTCAGACTCAGAGACCCTTCGAGGCTCGGCGACTTCGCCGCCTCGCTCCTCAGAGTCTGACCGAAAATGAAACTGAGTCATTTCAATGAGTTACCGAAGCCGCTCTTGACGAGGAAATTCACATCAGATCCAGCGAATGCCCGCCATTCGGGGATTTTGCGGCTGGGCTGAATCTGATACCTCCAGAAGCCGATCCAAACTCATCGGTTTTACTCAGCGCATTTTGAGTCAGACTCTGAGGAGCGGGCAAAACCCGCGGTCTCGAAGGATGACGCGGCCCCATGGTTCGAGACGCGCTGCTTCGCAGCGCTCCTCACCATGAGGCTGGAGAGGTTCGTCGCTTACATCATTTCCGCATCGACAGCACGCGGTCGACCATCTCGCCGGCGACGCCGAGATAATTCGTCGGATCGACCATCTTCTCGAGCGTCTTGCGGTCGGCGTGCTTGCGGATTTCCGCGTTCTCCTCCAGCAGATCGATCAGCGGCCGCCCGGTCTTCACCACTTCGCGGCAGATGTCGTAGACGACGTCGTGCGCGTAGTTGCGGCCCATGCGGTCGCCGAGTCCCATCATCACCGCCTCCGACATGATCAGCCCTTTCGTCATGTCGAGGTTGTCGCGCATCTTCTTCTCGTTGACCTGGAGGCCCTCAAGGACGAAACGCGTCTGCGCCAGCGCGCCGGCGGAGAGCATGAATATCTCCGGCAGCACGATCCACTCGATCTCCCATGGGCCGGTGGCGCGTTCGTGGTCCTCGACCATCGCCTCCATCAGCGCGGCGGCGTGCTGTTTCACGATCGCCGTCTGCGCAGTGATGTAGACCGACGAGATCGGGTTGCGCTTTTGCGGCATGGTCGAGGACGAGCCGCGGCCCTGGTGGAACGGCTCGTAAACCTCCTCCACCTCGGTTTGCATCAGAAGCTTCACGTCCAAGGCGACCTTGCCGCAGGAGCCGGTGACGAGGCCGAGGAAGCAGCCGACCTCGGCGATGCAGTCGCGCACCGTGTGCCACGAAATCGCCGGTTGGCCGAGCTTCAATTCCTTCATCAGCTCGACCTGGCATTTGAGACCCTTGTCGCCGAGCGACGACAACGTCCCGGCCGCGCCGCCGAACTCGCCGACCAGCGCGCGTTCCTCCAATTGCTTGAGGCGTGTGCGATGACGCTCGAAGCCGGCGAGGATCGTCGCCATCTTGTAACCGAAGGTGATCGGCACGGCCTGCTGCAAATTCGAACGGCCGGCCATCGGCGTGTCGCGATACTTTTTCGCAAGCGCGGCGAGCGCGGCGCAGATGCCGTCGATCTCGGCGCTGACGAGGTCGAGCGCCTCGCGGATCTGCATCACCGTCGCGGTGTCGGTGATGTCCTGCGTGGTGGCGCCCCAATGCGACCATTCGCCGAGCTTGTCCTTGCAGAGCTTCACGAGCTGCTGCACGACCGGCAGTACCGGATAGCCGATGCGCTCGGTGGCCTCCTTCAGCTTGGCCATGTCGTAGTCTTTGACGTCGCAGTGCTTGACGATCTCGTCGCAGGCCTCCTGCGGGATGATCTTCAGTCGCGCCTGCGCAACAGCCAGCGCCTTCTCGAAGTCGAGGTATTTCTGGACCCGGTTCTCGTCCGACCACACCTGGCGCATGGCCCGCGTGGTGAAGATGTCGCGGAAGATCGCGGAATCGAGATAGGTCGACGGCATTGCGGGGCTCCTGTCCGGATTTGCGCGGACATTAGCCGTTTTTTCCGCGCTGTCATCACCGGACGGCCCCGTTCAGCGCAGGCGGGACAAGCCCTGAAATGGCGGCTATTAGAAAGCCATGACAGCGCTGCCGGCCAAGCTTCAGAAAATCGTCGACGCTTCGATCCCCCGGTTTTCCGACGCCGAAATCGCGCGGCGCGGCAAGGTCATCGAAACACTGCTGGCGCAGGCCGAGTGCGATCATCTCGTATTCTGTGGCGCCAACCGTTTCGGCTCGGCGGTGCAATGGCTGACACAATGGCCGGTGACCGCGGAGGCCGTCGGCGTGCGCACGTCGGGCCTGCGCGACGCGCTGTTCGTGCAATACGTCAATCACGCGCCGCAGGCGGCTCTCGTCGCCGACAAGGCGGACGTCGCGTGGGGCGGAGAATCCTCGATCCGCGCCGCGATCACGGTTCTCCAAGAGCGCGGCGCGCGGGCAAATCGCGTTGCGACGCTCGGGCCAATCGGCGCCGAGCAGCACGCCGCGCTGTCGGAAGCATTCGGCAAACTCAAAAGTCTCAATCGCGACTACGTCCGCCTGCGCCAGGTGAAATCGGCGGAAGAACTCGACTGGCTGCGCATCGGCGTGCATTTCTCCGATCGCGGCATGGCGGCTCTACGCGATGCCATCACGCCGGGCGTGAGCGAGCGCGAGCTCGGCAATGCCGTCGAGCGCGCCTATGTCGGCGCAGGCGGCACGACCGGCATCCATTACATCGGCACGACGCCGATGGCCGCCTCCGACTTGGCGGTGCCGCGGCAGTTTGCGACGCCCCGCAGGCTTCAGGCGGGCGACGTCGTGGTCGCCGAGATCACGGCCGCATTCTGGGACCATCCGGGCCAGGTGCTGCGTTCGTTCGCATTGGGCGAGCCGACACCGCTGTATCGCGATTTGCACGCAGCGGCAGACGCCGCGTTCGATGCGATCGCAGGGGTGTTGAAAGCGGGCGCTACACCGGCGCAGGTGATCGAAGCCTCAAGCGTGATCGAGGCCAGCGGCTTCACCATCATCGATGATCTGCTGCACGGCTATGGCGGCGGTTACTTGCCGCCAATCCTCGGCTGCAAGAGCCGTCCAGCCGGGCCCATCCCGCAGGAACCCTTCCGTGCCGGGCAGACGGTGGTCATTCAGCCCAACGTGGTGACGCCCGACCGCAAGGCCGGCGTGCAGGCCGGCGAAATGGTGCTGATCACCGAGACCGGCGTGGAGCGCATGCATGCATTTTCGCGCGGCTTTGCGACAGTTTGAACTTTCTAACCTAGCTGCTCTTTCATCCAGTCGGCCGATTGCGACCGCCAGCGGTAGGCGCGATTGTTGGCGATGTGGTTGCCGTCCTCGATCATCATCAAGGTGACCGGGCCCTTGACCTCGCGCGCCAGACGCTCGGCGTCGGCCGCAGGAATGACGCGGTCCTGCCGGCCGTTCACGATGAAGATCGGACAGGTGATCCTCTCGGCGATGCCCTCAAGCGAGAGCGTATTGGCGTTTCTGTGCGCCTCGTCGCGCGTCTTTGCATGGCTGCGGATGCGGAACGTCTCGCGCGTGAGCCCCGGCAGCCTGTCGAAGGCGTCGCCCATGTTGAACGGCCCGCCGAGCGCGATGCAGGCCTTGATCCGCTTGTCGTGAGCCGTGGCGCGTGGCGCGTAATAGCCGCCCAAGCTGACGCCCCACATGCCGATGCGGCCGGTGTCGAGGTCCTTGCGCGTTTCGACATAGTCGAGCACGGCCCTGACCGGCACTTCGTAATCGCCTCGGATCGGGAAATCGTATTGCGCCTCGCCTTGCCCCGGCCCTTCGAACACCAATGTCGCCATGCCGCGCGCGAGAAACGGCATCTCGTAGGCGTCGGTCTCCTCCTTAGTCGAGTCGAGGCCGACCGCCATGACCACGACGGGAGGCTTCGCGACGCCGGCCGGCTTACGCAGGATGCCGGCGAGCCTTTTGCCTTCATAGGGGATTTCGACGCGTTCGCCCGGCGGGGTCAGATGCGGCAAAGCGAGCTGGCGGCATTCGATCTGCTTCTTGTGCGCCGCCTTCATCTGCTCCGGGTCATGCGCGAACAGGAAAGAGCCGAAATGATAATAGACGCCGGCGCGTTGCAGGCATTCGCCGGCGGTCAGATTGTGCCCTTGGGCCAGAGCTTCGCGGCCAAGCTGTTCGTGATGCGCGGCCTTGACCGACCAGGCGCGGCACCAGTCGTCATAGCTTGTGAGCGACTTTGTCACCTCCTCGAAATCGGTGAGCACGACGCCATTGGCGACGAAGCGCGCGCCCCAATGCGATATGGCGGCCTTAATCTGCGGATCGGATGACATGAGACAAGGTCCTGAAGGTGGGATTACTTCTCGCCGCGGCGGTACCACGGCATGAAGCGGCGCGTGGCCCATTGCACGAGGACTTCGAAACCGACACCGAAGCCGGCGAGCAGCAGCACGCCGACGAAGGCTTCGTTGTGGTGGTAGGAGCGCGAATTGTAGAGAATGTAAAAGCCGAGCCCGCCGATCGACAGGAAGAATTCGGCGACTACCGCGCCGATGAGCGAGCGCCCGGCCGCGAGGCGAAATCCGGCGAGCAGATAGGGCAGCGAGGCCGGCAGCACGATATCGATCAGCGTGCGAAACTTGCCGGAGCGGAACGAGCGCGACACTTCGATATATTCGCGCGGCACTGCGCGTGCGCCGTCCGCGACGTTCATGGTGATGGCGAAGATCGCCGCGAAGATGATGGTGGCGATGCGCGCATGGCTGGAATAGCCGAACCACAACGAGAACAGCGGCAGCACGATGATCATCGGCAGCGCGTTGAAGCCGTTGATGTAGACGCGGATGGTGCGGTCGATCGCCGGGCTGCGGCCCATCAACAGGCCCATCACCGTGCCAAGCACGAGCGTGATGGCGAGGCCCTCCGCCACCGCACCGAGCGTCTGCCCCAGAGCGGTGAGAAACTTCGGATCGGTGACGACCCGCGGAATGGCCAGCACGATGGCGCTCGGCTTCGCCACATATTGCGGCGCCGTAGCGCGAACGACGATTTCCCACGCGCCCAGGATGACGGCGCCGGTCACGAGCCTCGGCAGCAAGGTGCCTTTTGTGCGAAGGCCGGGCCGCGGCTTGGGCACCGCGCGGGACGGCGTGGACAAGGCTTGCTCGGCCATCGTCACTGCCTCCAGCGCGCGAAATGCTGTTCGATCATCAGCCCTATCCGGGTCAGGCCGACGCCGATGACGCCGATGACGAAGATGGCGGCGAACACGCCGGCGGTGTCGAACTCCTGCGTCGATTCCATGATGAGACGGCCGACGCCGGTCGCCGACAGGAAGAACTCGGCGGCAATCATGCCGATAAGCGCGCGGCCGATTGCCTGGCGCACGCCCGTCATCATGTAAGGCAGAGTGTAGGGCAGCATCACCTCGCGCCACAGCGCCCATTCGCTCGAGCGGTACGACTTCGCCACCTCGATGAGCTCCGGCTTGATGCTGCGCGCGCCCTCGACCGTGTTGTAGAGCACCGGGAACACGGTGAAGAGGAACACGACCAGGACCTTCGGCGCGAAGCCGAAACCCATCAATGACAGAATGAACGGGATCAGTGCCACCATCGGCGTGGCGTAGAGGATCATGATGTAGGGCTCGACGCCGACGCGCAGCACGCGCACGCGCGCGAACAGCAGGCCGAGCGGCGCACCGACGATCAGCGCCAGCGAGAAGCCCGTCGCGAACAGTTCCGCCGAGTCGAGAAGCTCCGGCAAGAATTCGCCCTGGACGGTGAGTTGCCACAGCCGCAGCAGCGTCTCCGAGAACGGCACCATGAACGCGGCGCTGGTCGAGCGGCCGGCGATCTCCCAGATGACGAATCCGGCGAGGACGCTGAGCCAGACGGGTAAATGGCGGCGGATGGTGGTGTGGAGCACCTGATCTTACGTCCCTGCAACGAATTCCCGCCTCTCGACCGTCATCCTGAGATGCCGCGCACCGCGAGCCCCGAAGGATGGCGGCCGCCGCCCCTCAAGGGCCGCGCATTGCGCGGCCCTGCTTAGGGTGACGGCCAAAGGTCAGCGATGACCCCGCTGTTGCCTCACTTCACCATCGCATTGGCGTCTTTCCACACGGTGGGATCGACGAACTTGTCGTAGGTGACCGGCTGCTTGTCGGGCTTGATCGAACCGATCTTTTTCATCAGCGCAGCGACCGCCTCGATCTTGTTCTTCGCCAAGCCATCGTCCTTGGCGGCCCAGAAGTCGATCTTGAGGAATTCGGCGAGCGCGAGCTTGTTGACGTCCTTGTTATGCCCGGTGACGGCGGCGGCTTCCGCCACCGCGTCAGCGTTCTTGGGGTCTTGCATGAAGTGGGCGGCCTCGATCATGCCGGCAAGCGCGCGCACATAAGCGTCGCGGTTGGCAGCGAGCTTGTCCTTGCGTGCGATCAGAATGAGGTAGTGGCTGGTCGGGTTGGTGTTTTTCATCGCCAGCAGGATGTTGAGCTTCTTGCCCTGATGCTGGACTTCGGCGAGGTCGTCGAGATGCAGCACGGCGTATTTCAGACGGCCGGCAAGCATCGCCGGCCCGGGGCTCGAGCCGAGCGCGATCTGCTTGACGTCCCCGATCTTGATCTCTTTGCAGCCGCCCGCGACCATCGAGCGCAGCGCGATCGAGCGCGCGCCGTTGATCGAGTCGACGCCGACCTCCTGCCCCGCCATGTCCTTGCAAGTCTTGCCGGTCTCGGTGGTGCCGACCACCCAATCCGGGTTCGGCATGCCGTAGACGGCGACCAGCGGCACGCCGGCGTTCGAGACCTGATTGATCACCGGCGGCGTCGGCGACCACGACATGTCGATGTCGCCGGCGACCACAGCGCGGGCCGCGGCCGTACCGTTGTCCATCGGCCGGATGTCGACCTCAACGCCGTGCTTCTTGAAGAAGCCCTGCTTCTCCGCGACGTACACGATGGTGACGGAGAAGATCGGCGGAATGCCGGGCAGGCCGATGGTGAGCTTCTTGCCTTGCGCCAACGCCGGCGAGCCGGCGGCGAGTGCCGCTGCGAGCAGCGCGGCACCGGCCGTGAAAGTGAAAGTCCTGCGAAGCATTGAAATCCTCCCGTTTTTTTCGTTTCTATGATTGTTACGTCTGTAGTTCGAACTCCGCTGCGCGAGCCTCACGCATCAAGGTCGACCACACCCGCTCGCGCAATTCGGCGAAGCGGGGCTCGCGCAGCGTGTCGCGCGTCCGTGGATTCGGTAGATCGATCGTGATCGTCTCGTGGATACTGGACGGACGGCCCTTGAGCACGATCACGCGATGACCGAGCAACACCGCCTCCTCGATCGAATGGGTGACGAAAACCATCGCGGTCGGGCGCTCCTCCCAGATTCGCAGGAGCTCGAACTGTAAAATCTCGCGCGTCTGCGCGTCGACGGCGGCGAACGGCTCGTCCATCAACAGCACGTTGGGCTCAATCGCCAAAGCACGCGCCAGACCGCAGCGCTGCTGCATACCGCCGGACATCTGGTAGGGAAAGGCGTGCTCGAATCCGGCAAGGCCGACGAGCTTGACGAATTCCGGCACCTTGCGCTCGATGTCGGCTTTCGACGCGCCGGCCATGCGAAGCCCATACGCGACGTTGTCGTAGACGGTCTTCCACGGGAACAGGCCGAAATGCTGGAACACCATCGCGACGCCGGCGATCGGCTCGGTTACCAACTCGTTGCCGACACGCACTTCGCCGGTATCGAACGGAATCAGCCCGTCGATGCAGCGCAGCATCGTGGTCTTGCCGCAGCCGGACGGACCGACAATGGCCACGATCTCGCGCGCGCCGACGTCGAACTCGATATTGCGAAAGACTTCGAGCGCGCCGTAGTGCTTGCCGAGACCCCTGACGCGGATGCGGGGCTCGGCGGCGCTGCCGAGTGCCGCCGCCGGCGAACCGGCGGCGCCTACGTGCTGCATGGTCACTCTGCTGCCTGCGCGCTTGCCGGTTTCGGGGCGACTTTTGCCCAATAGTCACCGGCTTGTTTCGAATTCTGGAGCGCATCCATGGTCTCGAAGCCCGGCGCCATCGAGCCGTCCTGGCCGGCGAGCACCTGATGGTGTTCGATGTTCAAGGTGCGCAGCCACCGCTGCTGGCCCATGGTGATGGCGACGAAATAGCCGATCTCGACCAGCTCGGGCTCGCTGAAGTGCTTGCGCAGCCTGGCCCATAATTCGTCGGTCGAAGGAAGGTCCCAAGTGATGCACTCGGCATAGGCGAGCGCCGCCTTCTGCCGATCGTCGTAACGCGACGAGGATTCGAAATTGATCAGGTCGGAGTAGTCGTCTTCTTTCAGGCCGGCCTTCGCCGCCTTCATCGAACGCTGGTTGCCGCAGAACTCGCACAGAACCGAGCGCGACACGTAGATGCGGCACAGCTCCTTGATGCTGTGCTCGGCAACGCCGTTTCGGAACACGTCATTCCAGGTATTGGCGAACGACCAGAAGGTTGCGGGCACGTGCGCTCGAACCGCCTGGCTTTCCGGGCGCGGCGTACCTTCGCGCGCGCAACGTTCGAATTCCGCGCGCATGGCAGAATCCACCGTATTGGGATCGATGTAGCTGATCCGGGGTCCGGGCATCGGCGTTTGCTCCTATGGTTGTCCTGCCCACCTCGTTGCTTGGGTGGGCAAATTGCGCCTTCGCAGGGCGCGGCCGCATGTTGCCGCAACACGAGCGCGCGAGCAATGGCGGCAGGATTTCATTAGGCTAAACCGATCCTTACCGCCGCGGCGCTGGCGGCCTGATATCGGGAGGCGTCGCCGCAGCCGCATGCACGCAATTGTCGATAATCAGAACACCTTTCGTTGAGGTGCTCTTCAGCATAGGACGAATTGCGAACATCGGTTTTAGCAATTGCACACTTCCCCCTCTCTATCGTCCGCACGGGTAGGCAACAAACACCAAGCGGAACAAAGCCGTGCGCGCCAGCACTTTCGTCATGATCGGGTTCGCCGTCGTTTTCGGCCTGCTCGCAGTGTTCATCGCCAAGGTGTGGCTCAATAATCAAGCCGACCAGCGCGCAAAGACGGCCGAATCGAGCGTAAAGCCGGTCACGACGAAGACCATCGTCGTCGCCAAGCAGCCGCTGCGCTTCGGTACGGAACTCAGCGCCGCAATGCTCCAAGAGGTGCCGTGGCCGGCCAATGCCGTGCCGAGCGGCGCATTCTCCAAGGTCACCGACATTCTGTCGCCTGGCCGCCGCGTCGTACTCGCCGCCATCGAAACGAACGAGCCGGTGCTGGCGCTCAAGATCACCGGTCCGGGCCAGCGCGCAACGCTATCGTCGCTGGTCAAGCCTGGCATGAAGGCGGTGACCATCCGCGTCAACGATGTCGAGGGTGTCGGCGGCTTCGTCCTACCGGGCGACCGCGTCGACGTCGTGCTCACGCGCCAGATCGACAAGGGCCAGGCGAGCACAGAGGTTGTGCTTCAGAACACGCGCGTGCTGGCGATCGACCAGAGCGCCGACGAGCGCGCCGCCAAGGCTGCGGTCGCGAAGTCGGTGACGCTCGAGGTCACGACGATCGAGGCGCAGAAGGTTTGGCTCGCGTCCTCGGTCGGCAGCCTGTCGCTGCTGCTGCGCAAGGCCGGCGAAACGGCGGAGACGCGGACGCGCAAGATCACATTGAACGATCTGAGTTCGAACGACGAGCCGACGGAAAAGGGCGGAACGACCACAATCGTGGTGACCCGCTCGACGGCGAAGCAGAATTACACCGTCCCGGTCGAAGGGAAAAAGGACCTCGCCGGAACGCTACGAGAGCGCGCTGGACGGTGATGTCCGCGCGAACACGCCAAGACGGGGAACGCGTCGTGAATAACAAGAACGAAAGCGCCGCCGGCTTCCGCTGGCGCCGCAAGGACAGGCCCATGGCTGGCGGCTGGCTGCGCGATCTCGCGATCGCGCTCGCCGTCACGCTCGCGTTGGCGCTCGCCGGAATGATCGGCAGCGCCTGTGCGCAGGAGCGCATCGTGCAGATTTCGGGCGCGCACCGCACCGCGATGGTGACGGTGGCGCTCGGCAAGTCGCAGGACGTGCACACCGACCGTAGCTTCGTCGATGTCACGGTCGGCGATCCGGGAATCGCCGACGTCAACCCGCTGACCGACCATTCGCTGTCGATCCTCGCCAAAAAGGTCGGCACGACGCGCGTCTCGGTCTATGCCGAGAACAAGAAGCTGGTCGGAATCTTCGACGTCGAGGTCAACCTTGACCTCACACAACTGACCAACGAACTCGTCCGCAATTTCCCCGGTTCGGCGCTGCGTGCCACGAGCGTCAATGGCCGCATTATGCTGTCGGGGCGCGTCGCCGACGCCGCCACGCTCGACAAGGCGGTGACGATCGCGAGCCAGTTCGGGCCTTCGATCATCAATTCGGTCTCGGTGATGTCGCCGCAGCAAGTGCTGCTCGAGGTGCGTTTCATCGAGCTGTCGCGCACCGCCGGCCGCGAGCTCGGCGTCCAGTGGAACCGCGTCGGCGGTAGCACGGTCACCAATATCGGCAACGAGCAGCGGGCCTCCGGGCTGCCGATCACGGCATCGAACAACCCACTTGCTTCCGGGACTGAGGTCGCGGCGGGCGTGCTCTCTGGCGGCAACCCGTTCGGCTTCATGATCGGACGCATGGTTGCAGGCGGCGTCTCCACCGACGTGCTCATCAACGCACTCGAGCAGAAGGGAGTCGCGCGCAGCCTCGCCGAGCCGAACCTCGTGGCTCTGTCGGGCCAGACTGCGAGCTTCCTCGCCGGTGGCGAATATCCGATCCCCGTATCGGGCTCGCTCGGCCAGATCACCGTCGATTATAAGAAATACGGCGTCGGCCTCGCCTTCACGCCGACCGTGCTCAGCCGCGGCCTGATCAATCTGAAGATCGAGCCCGAAGTCAGCCAGATCGACACCACGCACACGGTCTCGGTCCCCGGCGGCATCTCGGTGCCGGCGCTGATCGTGCGCCGCGCCTCGACCACGGTCGAGTTGCGCGACGGCCAGAGCTTTATGATCGGAGGCCTGCTGCAAACCGACAACAAGAATCAGGTCGATCAGTTGCCATGGCTCGGCAGCGTGCCGGTGCTTGGCACCCTGTTCTCGTCGAAGTCCTATCAGAAGAACCAGACCGACCTCGCCATCATCATCACGCCGCACCTCGTGCGCCCGGCGCGGCCCGGCGACGACATCCGCACGCCGGCCGACGATACGGTGCCGCCGAGCGATGCCGACTTCTTCCTGCTCGGCAAAACCGAGGTGCCGCGCGCCGGCCCCGGCACGCCGACCGCGGCCGAGCAGCGCATCGCCGCCGCCAGCGGCAATCCGTTCACCGGCCACATGCTCGATATGCCGCGGGGAGGCGTCTATGCGGTTCACTGATCTCGTCCGCGCCGGCGCACTAATGCTCGCGCTCGCCTCGCTCGGCGGTTGTTCGGAATACCTGGCGCGTCGTGACGCCATTTCGCCGTTCGGCGGCAATGCGGTCGAAGGCGACAAGGTCGTTGAGATGGTCGATCCATGGCCGGCCGCGGCAGCCGACCGCAACATCGCCTACAACGGCACCGTGATGCAGAGCGCGGTCGAGCGCTACCACACAGGTCGCGTGATCCAGCCGGTCGGCACCGGAACGTCAACGACCTACCAGCCGAACAATGCGGCGAACAATGCGGGGCCGGCGGGCCCATCGATCAACCAGCCGGCGGGCACGAAATAGGCGGCAGCAGGGCGGGTAATGACGAACGCGAACAGCACACGGGTCTTGGTGGTCACGGCGGATGCCGCTTTTGCGGCGTCGGTGCGAGCGACTTTCGGCGCCTCGAACGCCATCGAGCTCACGCTCATCCTGGGCGCGCTGTCCGAGTATGCCGACACGCTCGACGTCCAGGGCAAGACGGTCGTGGTCGTCGATTTCGACGCCACTGCACCGGCCGAGATGTCCGCCTTGGCGCGGCTGATGGCCCGTATCGGCACACGTCCGCCGGTCATCGCCGTGACGCAGTCCTTCGACGCAAACGCAGCGCGCACCTTGGTCCAGATGCGCGTCTCCGACTTCCTGGTGAAGCCGGTGCCGCCCGTCGATCTCGTGCGCGCCTGCGCGCAGGCGGCGCACAATCCCGCTGCCGCTGGCGCGGCGGCCGAGGCGCAGATCTATACGTTTCTGCCAGCCGTCGGCGGCGCCGGCGTCACCACGCTCGCGGTGCAGACGGCGATGCTGCTGCTCAACAGCGGCTCACGGTCGAAGCCCTCGACCTGCCTGGTGGACCTCGACTTCCAACATGGCGCCGTCAGCGACTATCTCGACCTCGAGCCGCGGCTCAATCTCGCCGAGATCGAGCCTCGTCCCGACCGTCTCGACCGGCAGCTCCTGGAAGTAATGCTCTCCTATCATCCGTCCGGGCTTGCGGTGATCGCGGCGCCGAACCGGCCGGCCGAGATGCGCTCGTTCGATCCCGATATGGTCACGCGCCTGCTCGACCTCGTCTCCAGCAATTTCGATTACGTCGTCGTTGACATGCCGCGCACATGGTTCTCGTGGACCGACAGCGTGCTGCTTGGCTCCAACAAACTGTTCATCGTCAGCGAAGCGACGGTGCCGGGCCTGCGCCACGGCAAACACCTGGTCGCCGCGATCCGCGAACGGCTCGGCGAGGCCACCAAACCGCAGGTCGTGGTCAACCGCTTCCATCAGCGCATGTTCTCGTCCGGCCTGTCGCTGAAGGACGTGCAGCAAGCGCTGGGCGATGCCTTCTGTAGCGTCATCCCTAACGATTATGGCCTCGTGCGCGAGGCGATCGACCGCGGCGTGCCGCTGGACGACGTCAAGCCCGGCAACAAGATCACAGCCCAACTCAAGCGGTTGGTGCTGGCGCAGGACGCGAGAGCGGAAAGCGGGTCGCTGCCGCTTTTGCAGAAACTCAAACTCGCAGCGGCGCGGTAATGGCCGGCCGCTTCACAGCGCGACGCGTCGTGACGCCGGACCCGCCGGCGAGCGAGGTCGTGGCGCAAACGACAATGGAAGGCGTCCGCGGGATGTCCTTTCCCGACGCGCCGAGCGAACCTGCCCCCGCACCCCCGGCGCCGAGCCCGCCCCCGACCGTCAATCCGCTGCTCTCCGACAAGCTGCTCGACGCCAAGGTGCGCCTGCACCGGCGGCTGATCGAGGAGATCAATCTGTCGGCGCTGGAGAAGCTGCCCGAGGATCAGATTCTCGCGCACGTCACCCATCTCGTGTCGAAATACGTATTGGTCGAGCGCCTTGCCCTGAACGCACAGGAACTGTCGGAATTCGTCAACGAAATCCTCGACGAGATGACCGGCCTCGGACCGCTGGAGCCGCTGCTCAAGGATCCGAGCATCTCCGACATCCTGATCAACGGTCATGAATGCGTCTATGTCGAGCGCGGCGGCATGCTCGAGCCGCTCGCCGTGCGCTTCAAGGACGAGCAGCACCTGTTGCGCATCATCAACAAAATCGTGTCCGCGGTCGGCCGCCGCGTCGACGAAAGCCACCCGCTGTGCGACGCGCGCTTGCAGGATGGCTCGCGCGTCAACGTGGCGGTGCGCCCGATCGGCGTCGACGGCCCGCTGGTCTCGATCCGCAAATTCTCGAAGAAGAAGCTCGACCTGTCCAAGCTGGTCGAGGTCGGCGCGCTCAGGCCGCAGATGGCCGAGGTGTTGGGCGCCGCCGTGCGCGCTCGCATCTCGACGATCATCTCGGGCGGCACCGGCTCCGGCAAGACGACGATGCTCAACGCCCTCTCCGCATTCATCTCGGCGAACGAGCGCCTGCTCACCATCGAGGACGCGGCCGAACTGCAATTGCAGCAGCCGCATGTCGGCCGTATGGAAACGCGGCCGCCGAATATCGAGGGCAAGGGCGAAATCCGCCAGCGCGACCTCGTCAAAAACGCGCTGCGTATGCGCCCCGACCGCATCATCCTCGGCGAGTGCCGCGGCGAGGAAGCCTTCGATATGTTGCAGGCCATGAATACCGGCCACGAAGGCTCGATGGCCACGGTGCACGCCAACACGCCGCGCGACGCCATTACCCGCCTTGAGCAGATGATTGGCATGGCTGGCCTGCCGATGACGGTCGCGTCGATCCGCGGCCAAATCGCCAATGCCGTGCAACTCGTCGTGCAGCTCTCGCGCCAATCGGACGGCAAGCGCAAGGTCACCTCCATCGCCGAGGTCACCGGGATGGAAGGCGACATCATCCAGATGCAGGAGATCTTCAAATACGTGCGCACCGGCACCAAGCCGGACGGCACCGTCGAAGGCCACTTCGCGGCGACCGGCGTGCGGCCGCGCTTTCTCGCGCATCTACAGACGCAAGGCATCAAGATTCCAGGCAGCTACTTCGATCCCTCGAACCCGCTCTGATCGATAGCCCATGCTCGACTTCAACCCGATCTATCTCTTCTACCTGCTCATCGGCCTGTCTGCGGCGATGCTGGCTGAAGCGTCCTACCTGCTCGCCTATAGCAAGACGAGCTACCGCAAGAACATCAACCGGCGCCTCAAGGTGATGGACGCGCGGCCCGACCGCGAGAGCGTGCTGGTACAGCTCCGGCGCGAACGCGGCCTGACCTCGAGCGGCGATTACAGGCTGCCGCTCGTCAAGCTGAACCAACTCATGTTGCAGTCCGGCCTGTCGCTCGGCTTTGGCAAGCTCGTGCTGCTCGCCGCAATTTTGGCCGTGGGTGGTTTCGGCGCAACAATGATCTTCAACGGCAAGATCACCAATGCGGTGGTCGCAATGCCGCTCGCCGGCATCGCCCTGCCGATCCTGGCGCTGAAGTTTGCGCGCGCACGGCGGCATAAGAAATTCGGCGCTCAGTTCCCCGACGCCATCGACATCATCGTGCGTTCGCTGCGCGCGGGGCATCCCGTGCCGGTGGCGATCAACATGGTGGCGCGCGAGATGGCCGATCCGGTCGGCAGCGAATTCGGCATCGTCACCGACGAGATCACCTATGGCGCCGACCTCGAGACGGCGATGCGCAGTCTTAACTACCGTGTCGGCACCGACGATTTGCCGCTGTTCGTCACAGCGGTGGCGATCCAGGGCGCGACCGGCGGCAATCTCGGCGAAATCCTGGAGAATCTGTCCAAGGTCATCCGCGAGCGCTTCAAGATGCGTCGCAAGATCAAGTCGCTCGCCGCCGAGGGCCGAGCGTCGGCGATGATCCTGTCGTCGCTGCCGATCGGCATGTTTCTCGTCGTGTTTTTTCTGGTGCCCGACTTCTATGGCAGCGTTTGGAAGGAGCACATGACCAAGGTCGGCCTCGCCCTCGCCGGCTGCTGGATGGGCGTCGGCAACTTCATCATGTACCGCATGGTGAATTTCAGGATCTGATGCATGAGCCAGATTCTCGGCATCTTCACGGGATCCCTTGCCGACTCGAACAGCATGCTGATCATGCTGCTCGTGTTCCTGGCTTCGGGCACCCTCGCCTTTGCATTGATGGCCTTCGCGCGCGTACGCGGCTCTGTGAAACGGCGCACGGCGCGCATTTTGGACGATGAGAATGGCCGCAATCCCAAGCGCTCGTTGCGCTATTCGAGCCTGAAGGCGGTCGCGCAGCTTCTCGAATACACGACCAAGCATTACTCCGGCGGCGACGAAGCCGGCATGCGGCTGTTGCGCAAGCGCCTGATCCAGGCCGGCATCTACGATCCACGCGGCGTCGCCTTCTTCTTCATCGCGCGCACCGCGCTCGCCGTGGCGCTCGGCATCGTCCTGTTCATGGCCATGCCGCTGATCAAGACAACCAGCGGATCGGCGCACTGGCTGATGGTGATGATCGGCGGCATCGCCGGTTACATCGGCCCGAGCATGTACATCGATCGCCGTATCGCCAAGCGCAAGATCGAGCACCGCGCCGGCTTTCCCGATTTCATGGACCTGCTGGTTGTTTGCGCCGATTCCGGCCTGTCGATGGAGGCGTCGTTCGAACGTGTCGGCCGCGAGCTCGGCGAGAGCTACCCTTCTCTCACCGCCAACATCCATGTCACCAATCTCGAAATCCGCGCCGGCCGCAATCTGAAGGAGGCGCTCGACCGTTTCGGCGAGCGTCTGGCGCTCGAGGAAGCGCGCGCCTTCGCGACTTTGATCAACCAGTCGATCGACCTCGGCTCGTCGATCACCGACGCGCTTCGCGTCTATTCCGACGACATGCGCCACAAGCGCCTGTCGCGGGCCGAGGAGAAGGCCTACGCCCTGCCCGCCAAGCTGTCCGTGCCGATGATGGTCTGCATCTTCCCGGTACTGTTCGTGGTGATCCTGCTGCCGGTCTTCGTGCGGCTCCACGTCGGGCACTACTTCTAGGCCGATCGGCTTTGGACTTGGACGGTTCGGAACATCTGACTCAAACAATGAGCAAATTCTTAAGGGCTCTCCCCTAGCCTCACGATGGGTTCCCCAAGGGGCCTTTTCGAAGGCATCGTGATGCGTATGAGGCTGCTTCGTCCGGTTTGCGTGCTGGCCTGCGGGCTGTGGCTGGCCGGCTGCACGACCGACAGCAGCTTCTCCGATCTGTTGTCGGCCAGAAGCTTCCCGACGGCTGAAACGCCCAAACCCGCCGGCCTCGAGGCCAACGCCATGGCGCCGGAAGAGCCGACCGGCATGCCGTCGGCCTTGGTCGCCAGCGCCGAAAAGGGCGGCCTGCTCGGCAGCGCGCCCTATGACGATCTCAGCATCGGCAAGCGCTATTTCCGCGTCGGCAATTACGGCATGGCCGAGCGCTACTTCCGGCGCGCCGTTGAGTTGCACCCGCGGGACGCCGAAGCCTGGCTCGGGGTTGCCGCGTCCTATGACCGGCTCCGCCGCTTCGATCTCGCCGACCGGGCCTATGCCGAGGCGACCAAGCTCACCGGGCCCACAGTCGAAATTCTGAACAACGAAGGCTACTCCTACATGCTGCGCGGCGACTACGCCCGCGCCCGCACGAAGCTCGATGAAGCGCGGCGGCTCGATCCGGCGAACCGCTTCGTGCAGAACAACCTGCAACTCCTCGCGGCCAGCTCGCGCACCGCCAAGGCCATCGAGTAGCCGGACCGGCCACCGCCCGTTGTGCCGGGCGCCCAATCGGCGAATAATCTCCACAACACGGGGTTTGAATAACGAGCGCGTCGGTCTGCGTGCGGGCTCGCGCGAAGGCACGTGTTGCATCGATTTCCCGATAAACGGGAAACGTAAAACATCAGGGGGAACCCATGTCAGGCAAGAGATTTCAGATTTCGCGGCGGACGCTGCTGAAGGCCGGCGCCGCGATCGGCGTCTTTCCGTCGCCGAGCGTGCTCGCGCAAACGTCGGAGCCGCTGAAGATCGGTTTCCTCACGGTGCTCACCGGACCGCTGGCCGCCGGCGGCAAGCAGCAGGAAGAAGGCGCCGCGCTGTTCCTCAAGGAACGCAACGGCATGATCGCCGGGCGCAAGGTCGAATTGATCACGCAGGACACGGCGGGCTCACCGGCGCTGGCGAAAACCAAGTTGCAGGAACTGGTCGAGCGCTCGAAGGTGCAGGTCAGCATCGGCCCGCTCGCCACCAACGAAGCGCTGGCTATGGACAGCTATGTGCGCGACTCCAAGGTGCCGCTGATCACCACCACCTCGGCCGCGACCGTCGACCTCAAAGCGCGCCAGCCGCACCCTTACGTGCTGCACGCTTTCGGCACCGCGCCGCAGGTGACCTATCCGCTCGGCGATTACGCCGCCAAGACGCTCGGCTTCAAGAAAATCTGCATCGTCGCCGAGGACTTCACCTACGGTCACGAGGGCGCCGGTGGCTTCCAACTCGCCTTCGAAGCAGCCGGCGGCAAGATCGTGCAGAAGCTATGGCCGCCCCTCAACGCGCCGGAATACGGCGTCTACCTCGCGCAGATCAAGCCGGACGTCGACGCCATCTATACCGGCTTTGCGGGATCGAACCCTCTGCGCTTCCTCAAGACCTTCGCCGAGTTCGGTCTCAAGGGTAAGGTCGCGGTGCTCGGCAACACCACCATGACCGACGAGGGTATCCTCAAGGTGATGGGCGAGGAGGCGGTCGGCGTCTACAGCGCCGGCTGGTACGCAGCCGGCCTCGATACGCCGGACAACAAGAAGTTCGTCGCCGGCATCAACGCCCAATACAAGCACGACCCCGGCTTCTACACCGCCGGACCCTATACCGCGCTGCTCATCATCGAAGAGGCGCTCAAGACCACCAAGGGCAAGACCGACGACGCGGCCGCGTTCCTGAAAGCGATGCACGACGTGCGGCTGACACATGGGCCGATCGGTCCAGTCAAGCTCGACGAATACGGCACGCCGATCCTGGATATTCACATCCGCAAGGTGGCGCGTGTGAATGGCAAGCTCACCAATACGATCATCAAGACCTATCCGCAGGTGAGCCAGTTCTGGACCACCGATCCGAAAGAAGCGGTCAAGCAGCCGGTGTTCTCGCGCGAGTTTCCTCCGAGCAAGAATCTCGAATAGGCGGATTGAGCTTAAATCGGCGGCCTCCCGGGGTTCCGGATGGCCGCCGTCGTTGTTAGATGAGGGCCGGGGCGCGCGCTATCCGAGGACTTGACGAGACGATGCTGGACGCACTGCGCAAGCTGATTACCGATTTCGGCGACGAGGGGCACCATCCGTCGCGGTTCCAGGGCGACGATTATCGCCTCGCCGCCTGCGCCCTGCTGGTGCACACCGCGGTGATCGACGGATCCTTCTCCGACGCCGAGCGCCGCCGGCTGCACGGGCTGATCAAGCAGCGTTTCCGGCTCGACGACGAAACCGCCGACGAACTGATCGCCGAGGCGGTCGAAGTCGAGCGCCGCTCCATCGACCTTTATCAATTCACGGCACGCCTCAACCGCACGCTCGACGAGGTCGGACGCGCCCGCATGGTCGAGATGATGTGGCAGATCGTTTACGCCGACGGCAATGTCAGCGAGTTCGAAGATAACCTCATCTGGCGCGCCGCCGATCTGCTTAGCGTGTCGCGCGAGGAGCGCATCGCGCTGCGTGAGCGCGTGGCGCAGGGAAGCGTCAAGGCATGAGCGAAAAACGGCCGGTCACGCTGATAACAGGCGCCTCCGCCGGCATCGGCGTCGAACTCGCCCGCGTGTTCGCGCGGAACGGTCACAAGCTTGCATTGGTCGCGCGCCGCGAGGACCGGCTGCGCGCGCTCGCCGACGAGATCGCCGCGACGTCGGATCGCCGGCCGATCGTCATCGTCGACGATCTCGCTCAGGCCGGCGCATCGGCGCGCATTCGTGCGGCGCTGGAGGAGCATGGCGCCGAGCCGCAATACGTCGTCAACAATGCCGGGTTCGGGTTGGTCGGCCCGGCCGCGACGCGCGACCGCGCCGAGCAGCTCGAAATGATCGACCTCAACGTGCGCACGCTCACCGAACTGTCGCTCGCCTTTGTAGAGAGCATCGCCCGCCACCGCGGCGGCATCCTCAATGTTGGCTCGGTGGCCGGCTTCCTGCCCGGGCCCGGCTCGGCCGTCTATTACGCCACCAAGGCTTTCGTGCTGTCGTTCTCCGAGGCGCTGCATAGCGAACTCGCCCCGCGCGGGATCAAGGTCAGCGTGCTCTGCCCCGGGCCGGTGCCGACCGAGTTCGCTGAACGCGCCGGCGTCAAAGGCGAATTGGCGCCCGGCCTTCTGACCCAAAGCGCGCGGAGCGTGGCCGAAGCCGGCTATCGCGGACTGATGCGCGGGCAGCGCAGCATCGTGCCGGGCCTCGCCAACAAGCTCGTCACCCTGGCGATCCGCGTCATCCCGCGGCGGCGCTTGTTGCGCGCGGTCGATCGGCGCCAGAGCCAGCGCCGTGCCGCGCAGCAGGCGTAGCCATCTCACGGAGCGCGCTGTTGCAAAGAATCAACGGCAATAATACTGACTTAAGCGCGCCTTTCGCGCGCGGGATCTCATGCTGAACCCGGTCCTTCTCATCCTGCACCAGGAGCATTCGTCGCCCGGCCGCGTCGGCCAGGTGCTGTCGAAGCTTGGTTATCCGCTCGATGTGCGGCGCCCGCGCTTCGGCGATCCGCTGCCGCAGACGATGGATGGCCACGCCGGCGCCGTGATCTTCGGCGGCCCGCAGAGCGCCAATGACGAGGAGGACTTCGTCAAGCGCGAGATCGACTGGGTCGGCGTGCCGCTGCGCGACAATAAGCCCTATCTCGGCATCTGCCTCGGCGCGCAGATGATGGCGCGCCACCTTGGCGCGAAAATATCGCCGCACCCGGAGGGCCATGCCGAGGTCGGCTATTATCCGATCCGCCCGACCGAGGCTGGCCGCCGCCTCTGCGCCGACTGGCCCGACCGCGTCTATCAGTGGCACCGTGAAGGCTTTGGCCTGCCGCATGGCGCCGAATTGCTGGCCGAGGGCGACGCCTTCTCGGTGCAGGCCTTCCGCGCAGGCAGCGGCTACGCGCTACAGTTTCACCCCGAAGTGACGCACGCGATGATGTACCGCTGGCTGGTCCGCGGCGCGCACCGCATGGAACTTCCCGGGACCAAGCAGCGGCACGAGCATGTCTCGGATCGCTTCGTCTACGACTACGCGGCTCGCCACTGGCTCGCGGCCTTCATCGACCACTGGATCGGACGCAACGCCGCGCCATCCGTGCCCGCGTCCTGAGGACCTTTCGGACTCACACGTCAGCTTCACGTATTGACAAGGCCGGGCCGCCTTGATCGGCTGATCGTGGGCAGGGAGTGGTCACGCGGGGGAGGCGTGTCCGTCGATGCGCGACGCAAACGAGGCCCCGCGGCATTCCGCGCGGCCCGTGCCTCTTTTGACCACCGCCATGCTGCGCGGCTCGGGCGACATCCTCGACATGTTGCCAATCGCGACGCTTGTCTGCGACGCCGACGGCGCAATCCTCCAGTACAACCGGCGCGCCGTCGAAATCTGGGGCCGCGTCCCCGCACCCGGACAGAACCACCGCAGCTTCACCAGCGGCTCGCGCTATTACAATTTGGACGGCACCGCAGCAGGTGGCTCGCTGGTCGAGCATGTGCTTGCGACCGGTGAACCGGTGCGCGACGCCGAAATGCGCGTCGAGCGTCCCGACGGGTCCGAGGTCTTCGTCACCGTCAACATCGATCCCTTGCGTAACGCGCGTGGCGATCTGGTCGGCGTCGTCAACTGCTTCCTCGACATCACCGAGCGGCGGCGGATGATGGCCGCGCTCGAGGAGTCGCAGCGGCACGCGCGCGAGCAGGAGCAGCGCTTGGCCGCGACCTATGAACACGTGGCCATCGGCATCTCCGAGATCGCGCCGGATCTGCACTTCCTGCGCGTCAACGAGGCGATCTGCGCCATCACCGGGCGCTCGCGCGAGGACCTGCTCTCCGGACGGCTATTCCGCTACACGCATCCCGACGACGCCGATCCCGACCGCGAAGGTTTTCGCAAGCAGGTCGCCGGGGAACTCGAATTCTATTCCGTCGAGAAGCGGCTGGTGCGGCCGGACGGCCGCGACATCTGGGTATCGGTGCGCTCCTCGCCGGTGCGCGCCGCCAACGACGAACTGCTCTATGTCGTGCGCGTGGTGCAGGACATTTCCGAGCGCAAGATTGCGGAGCGCCGGCAGAAGCTCCTGATCGACGAGCTCAATCATCGTGTGAAGAACACGCTCGCCACCGTGCAGTCGCTCGCCGCGCAGACGGCGCGCGGCGCGCCTTCGCCATCTCTCTTCCGCGAACGCTTCGAGGGCCGGCTCGCTGCACTGTCGAAGGCGCACGACCAGCTCACGATCCGGCATTGGGAGAACGCCGAGCTGCGCGAACTGCTCACCGCCAGTCTGGCGCCTTATGCGAGCGCGGGGTCGAATCGCATCGTGCTGCGCGGCGAGGATTTGATATTGCGGCCACGCGCGGTGTTGACGCTGTCGATGGCGTTTCACGAGTTGACGACCAACGCGGCGAAATACGGCGCGTTGTCGGTGCCGGGCGGCCGCGTCGAGATCGCCTGGCGGCCGGCGGTCGAGAACGACCGCGCCATATTGCGCATCGGCTGGACCGAACAAGGCGGGCCGCCGGTCGCCGTGCCGGAGCGGCGCGGCTTCGGTTCGCGCCTGATCGAGGGAAGCGTCGCGGCCGAACTCGGCGGCACGGCGCGCCTCAATTATGCGCCGGCGGGGTTCACCTGCGAGATGACGTTTCCGATGGAGATGGCGACGGGCGCAGCGCGCGGCGGCAGTTCGGGCTGACTGGAAGGGCAGCGGGGTCGGATGGTGGAGCCAGGCGGGATCGAACCGCCGACCTCCTCATTGCGAACGAGGCGCTCTCCCAGCTGAGCTATGGCCCCAACCGACTCCGGCGGACGCCAAAGCGGAGGCGCACACCCGAATTTTTCACAAGTGGCCGCCATTTAGGGCCGCCTTGGAGGGCTGTCAAGGCAAGCGTCGCTCCGGAGCGAGGCCCCCTTTTCGGCGGCGCGCCAAGCAGGTATTCGTGACGCGGGCGTGCCCCAGGGAGGCTTCGATGAACCCGTTTTTGTGGCTGGTCGATACAATCATCACCATCTACATATGGCTGTTGATCGCCTCGGCCGTGCTGTCGTGGCTCATCGCGTTCAACGTGGTCAACACGCGCAACCCGATCGTGCACTCGGTCGGCGAATTCCTCTATCGCATCACCGAGCCGCTGTTGCGGCCGATCCGCAACATGCTGCCCAATCTCGGCGGCATCGACGTCTCGCCGGTCATTCTCATCATCGGGCTGCTGTTCCTGCGCCAACTGATCTTCTGGCTCTATTTCCGTCTGTTCATGTAGCCGGCGCAAGTTCACCCCGGCTCGCGCAGACGCACCGCGATCCGGAGACATCGGAACATTGATTGCGGCGCTGGAGAAGCCCCGCGCTTGGCGCTAAAAAGCTCTTCGATCGGGCACCGGACATGAGCGCACAAATCATCGACGGCAAGAGCATCGCGGCCGAACTGCGCGGCAAGGTCGCGCGCGAGGCTGCGCGCGTCGCCGCCGCGCACAATGTCGTCCCGGCCATCGTGGTGGTGCTGGTCGGCGAAGATCCGGCGAGCGACGTTTATGTCCGGTCGAAATCGAAGGCGTTCGCGGAAGCCGGCATGCGAGCCGGCGACCGTAAGCTGCCGGCGACGACGAGCGAAGCCGAATTGCTGGCGCTGATCGCCGAGCTCAATGCCGACCACGACGTGAACGGCATCTTGGTGCAACTGCCGCTGCCGAAGCAAATCGATCCGCATCGCGTCATCGCGGCGATCGATCCGGCCAAGGACGTCGACGGCTTCAACCCGGTCAATGTCGGCCGGCTTGCCCGCGGGCTTTCCACGATGGCGCCGTGCACACCGCTCGGCTGCGTCATGCTGGCGAAGACGGTGCATTCCTCGCTCGCCGGCATGGAGGCGGTCGTCGTCGGCCGCTCCAACATCGTCGGCAAGCCGGTCATGCAGCTACTGCTGGCCGAGAACGCGACGGTGACCGTCGCCCATTCGAAGACGCGCGACTTGCCGGCAGTGTGCCGGCGTGCGGACCTCCTGGTGGCGGCGATCGGCAGGCCGGAAATGGTGCGCGGCGACTGGATCAAGCTAGGCGCCACGGTGATCGACGTCGGCATCAACCGAGTCGCCGACGAGGCCGGCAAGTCGAAGATCGTCGGCGACGTGGCTTATGCCGAGGCGGAGAAGGTCGCCGGCGCCATCACGCCGGTGCCCGGCGGCGTCGGGCCGATGACCATTGCCTGCCTGCTCCTGAATACGCTGCGCGCCGCCTGCGCCCAGAACAGGCTGCCGGAGCCGCAAATCTGATCTGAGAGTGTTGTGCACCTAAACGAAATGGCCGGGACACGCCCGGCCACGGCAGCCGCATTGCGGCGGAAAAGCTCTAGGCCTGCCAGGCGTAGGCAACCTTATCCAGCGTCTTGGCGCCGAAGCGTTCCGATGAGCGCGCGACGGCATGACCGCCGAGAGCGCGATAGAACTCCGTCGCCGGCTCGTTGTCGGACAGCGCCCAGACGACCAGGCTCTTCAAGCCACTCTGCACCAGATCTTTGCGCGCGGCGGTGAACAGCCGGCGGCCGAAGCCGAGGCCCTGGAATTCCGGACGCAGATACAGCTCGTAGACTTCGCCGTCATAGAACAGGCTGCGCGCGCGATTGCGGCCGTAATTGGCGTAGCCGGCGATGCGCTCGCCGAACTGAAGGATGGTGATCCGGCTGCCTTTGCGGATCGCCGAATCCCACCAGTCGGGGCCGCGGCGGTTGATCAGCTTGTCCAGCTCGTTGCCCGGAATGATTCCCTGATAGGCGCCGCGCCATGCGTCGTCATGCGTCTCCGCGACGTTGCTCGCATCGGAGGTCTTGGCGCGGCGAATCTCTATGAGGGTCGTGCTCATATGAGGATAGAAGCAACGAACTCCGGCGCCTTCAAGCCCTATCGTTAATGATGGGTTAACGGTGTGGATTAGTGGCCACACAAGGGCTCAACGGACGACCCGGCGACGAAAAATCCCGAGTCAGAACAAGCGGTCAGCGTTGGTGTCAGGAATTCGAGTGCGCAAGTCGAGGAATCGGTTCGATTTAATTCCGGCTCCGCGTTTTGGTCAGAAGTTCGCGACTCGCGTCCGAACCGCTCGTCCAAGCTGATCTGAAAAACGCAGCAGGCTCTTCGTGAAGTAACCGGCCGCTGTCGACATATCAGGTGCGCCGCGGAATGCGCCTCAGACCGCCTCGGCTTCCTTCTGCCGATCGGCTCTCTTGCGCTCGTTCTCGTCGAGCAGCTTCTTGCGCAGGCGGATCGACTTCGGCGTGACCTCGACCAGCTCATCTTCCTCGATATAGGCCAGCGCCTTTTCCAGCGTCATTTTGATCGGCGGCGTCAGACGCACCGCTTCATCCTTCGACGTGGTGCGGATGTTGGTGAGCTGCTTGCCCTTCAAGACGTTGACGACGAGGTCGTTGTCGCGCGTGTGCTCGCCGACGATCATGCCGGTGTACACCTTCCAGCCGGGCTCGATCATCATCGGACCGCGGTCCTCCAGGTTCCACAGCGCGTAGGCGACCGCCTCGCCCTTGTCGTTGGAGATCAGAACGCCATTGCGGCGGCCCTGGATCGTGCCCTTGTACGGAGCATAGGCGTGGAAGATGCGGTTCATGATGGCGGTGCCGCGCGTGTCGGTGAGCAGCTCGCCCTGATAACCGATCAGCCCGCGCGTCGGCGCGTGGAAGACGAGACGCACACGGCCGCCGCCGGACGGCTTCAATTCGGTCATTTCGGCTTTGCGCTCGGACATCTTCTGCACGACGATGCCGGAGTGCTCCTCGTCGACGTCGATGACGACCTCTTCGATCGGCTCTTCCAGCTCACCGGCGTCGTCCTTGCGCAGGAGCACCCTTGGCCGCGACACCGACAATTCGAAGCCTTCGCGTCGCATGGTCTCGATCAGGATGCCGAGCTGCAATTCGCCGCGGCCGGCGACTTCCATCGCGTCCTTGTCGTCCGACTCGCGCACACGCAGCGCCACGTTGCCTTCCGCCTCGCGCAGCAGGCGGTCGCGGATCATGCGGCCCGTGACTTTTGTGCCTTCGGTTCCGGCGAGCGGCGAGTCGTTGACGCGGAAGGTCATCGCCAGGGTCGGCGGATCGATCGGCTGCGCCGGGATGGGAGTTCCCACTGATGGATCGCAGATCGTCATCGCCACGGTGGCGTTTGGCAGCCCGGCGAGCGCGACGATGTCGCCCGCGTCGGCCTCCTCGACCCCCTGGCGCTCGATACCGCGGAACGCGAGCACCTTGGTGACCCGGCCGCTCTCGATGAGCTTGCCGTCGCGGTCGAGCACCTGCACCGTCTGGTTCGGCTTGACGCTGCCGGAGGTGATGCGGCCGGTGATGATACGCCCGAGATAATTATTGGCCTCGATGATCGTGCCGAGCAGACGGAACGGGCCCTGTTCGACGACGGGCGGCCGCACGTGGCGCAGCACCAGATCGAACAGCGGCTTCATGCCGTCGTCGTGCGACGCTTCGAGGCTGGTCGCCATCCAGCCTTGCTTGGCCGAGCCATAGAGGATTGGGAAGTCGAGTTGCTCGTCCGTCGCGTCCAGGGCCGCGAAAAGATCGAACACTTCGTTGATCACCTCGATCGGCCGTGCGTCGGGACGATCGACCTTGTTGATCACGACGATGGGCTTGAGGCCCATGCGCAGCGCCTTCGACACCACGAATTTCGTCTGCGGCAGCGGACCCTCGGCGGCATCGACCAGCACCAGCGCGCCGTCCACCATGTTGAGGATGCGCTCGACCTCGCCGCCGAAGTCGGCGTGGCCGGGCGTGTCGACGATGTTGATGCGGGTACCCTGCCATTCGACGGAGGCCGCCTTGGCGAGGATCGTGATGCCGCGCTCGCGCTCGAGATCGTTGGAATCCATAGCGCGTTCGACCTGACGCTCGTTCTCGCGATAGACCCCCGACTGTTGCAGGAGCCGGTCGACCAGGGTCGTTTTGCCGTGGTCGACATGCGCGATGATGGCGACGTTGCGAAGGTCCATTTGCGTTTCCAAAAATCAAAGCGCGGGCCCCCTCGGGGAGCCCGCGGCACGCGACACTATTGCGGCGCAATATAGTCACGAAAGACCGATTGGCAACCGGCCATTCCGCCGTGTCCTTGCGCAGTTAATAGCGGCTTTTGCCGGTCCGTTCCCGCCGCTTGCTTCGGGAAATGCGGGGCTTCCACCGCAGCGGGCCTAGCCCGGTTGGGTGGTGCAGATCGGCTAATGCGAGAGCCCGAGCGCGGGTTGCGGCGCGCCGGCACGCCAACCACATGTCGGGCATGGCATTCGCACGCACAGCCTTCTGGCGGCAGGAGCAACCCGGCACTGGCGAAGAATCGTTGCGGCGCAGATTTTGGCGCAAGCTCACCGCGGTGATCGCGCGCGTCCCCTTCGCCGAGGAACTGCTCGCCGCCTATTACTGTGCTTTCGACCGCGCCACGCCGGTGTCGGTGAAGGCCACGCTCGTCGGTGCCATCGCCTATTTCGTGCTCCCGATCGACGCGATTCCGGACGTGCTTCCGATACTCGGCTTCACCGACGACGCAGCCGTGCTCACCACCGCGCTGCGCCTGGTCGCAAACCATGTGACGCCGGAGCACCGCACGATGGCCCAGGAAAAGCTTACGGCCATGTTGGAGCAGGCTCGCGGCGCTTGAGGTGCTCGGCTGCGACGAGCGGGCTACATGCGCAAGATGACCTTGCCCATCACCTTGCGCGCGGCGATCGCTTTCAGCGCCGTTGCCGCTTCGGCGAGCGGATAGACGGCGTGTACGTGCGTCGACAACTTCCCCTGCATCGCGATGGCCTGCGAGATCGCGCTCGGTCCATGCGCCCCAAGCGACGCCGCGCACGTCGCAGTTTTTCAACAGAACGAGATTGAGCGGGATCTTCGGGATCTCGCCCGCAGCGAAACCGACCGCCAGGAAGCGACCTTCCCACGCCATTGCGCGCAACGCTGCCTCGGAATACGAGCCGCCGACCGGATCGTAGACGACGTCGACGCCGCGGCCCTCGGTGAGCTTGCGCAGCGATTCTTTCAAATCCTCGCTGCTATAATCGATGCCGAGATCGGCGCCGTGTTTCCTGGCGAAGTCGATCTTTTCGGCCGACGAGGCACAAGCGATGACACGCGCGCCCATCAATTTGCCGATCTCGATCGCCGCAAGCCCGACGCCACCGGAGGCGCCGAGCACCGCGATGGTCTCACCGGACCTCAGACCGGCGCGATTTTTGAGCGCGTAATACGAGGTGCCGTAGGTCACGCACAGCCCCGCGGCATGGTCGAAATCGAGCCCATCCGGGATACGCACCGCCTGCGCCGCCGGCAGCGCGATGCGCTCGCGCGCCGCGCCATAGCGCGAATAAGCGAGCACCCGGTCGCCCACCTTCAGCGTGGTGACGCCCGCTCCGAGGCTCTCAACCACGCCGGCGCATTCGGCCGCCGGGGAGAACGGAAACGGCGGCTTGACCTGGTACTTGCCGGCGATGATCAAAGTATCGAAGAAATTCAGCGCGGCCGCATGGATGCGGACAACGACTTCGCCGCTGCCCGCGACAGGGTTGGGTACGTCGTTCAGAACAAGATCGTCGGGCGTACCATAGTGGGTGCAAAGCAAGGCTTTCATGGGTAAAATCGCCTGTGGATGGCGTGCGGCCGGAGGCGGGTTTTTAGCATGGGACTGTAAGCTTGCACGTCAGCCGATGTTAACTTTCCTGCGCCCAATCTTGCGGGCCGCGACCCTTGGTCGCCTTCACAATGCCGATATTCGCCCATAATCGGGCTTGTATCCACGCGAACCGAAGTGCGGCGGTCAACCGCCGTCACGTCAAACCGGTAGGGCCCGACGGACATGACACATTTGACCCGAAGCACCTTTGTCCTGTTGACCGCGGTCGCATTCGCTTCCGCCGCGTTCGCGCAGCCGAAGAAGAACCCGACGGAGCAAGCGGTCCTGCTCGGCCAATTCGGCGACTGGGGCGCATACAAGGCCTCCCCGGGCGGCAAGAAGGTATGCTTCGCTCTCTCCAAGCCAACCTCAGCGGTGACGGAGCCGGCCAACAAGAAGCGCGACCCCTCCTACGCCTTCGTCTCGACGCGGCCGGGTGAAAAGGTCAAAAACGAAATATCGGTGATCGTCGGCTATCCGCAGAAATCGGGCCACGACGCCTCCGCCAGCGTCGGCTCCGCAAGCTATGTGCTCTACACGCAGAACGACGGCGCCTGGGTCAAGAACGCCGCCGAGGAGCCGAAGATGGTCGAGGCCATGCGCAAGGGCCACGACCTGGTCATCAAGAGCGAGTCGAATTCCGGCACAAAGACCGCCGACACCTATTCGCTCAAGGGCATTGCCGAAGCCCTCGACAAGGTGTCGGAGGAGTGCAAGTAGGACCCGCGCCCCTTATATTGTCGTCGGCGCGCCGAGCGCGCGAGCAGGACGACCAGCGTTGACCGATACGACCATCGATACCGAACCGGCCGCGGCTGCCTTCCTGGAGAAGGCGCCGCTCGAGCGCTATGTGGCGCCGAAGAAGCCGTCACTCGTCGGCCTGAGCCGCGCGGAACTCGGCCAGGCGCTCGGCGCTATCGGCGTGCCTGAAGGCCAGCGCAAGATGCGCGCGCAGCAACTCTGGCACTGGATCTACTTCCGCGGCTTCACGTCGTTCGACGGGATGACCACCGTGTCGAAGGACCTGCGCGCGGTGCTGGCCGAGCATTACACGCTCGACCGGCCGGAAGTCGTCGCCGAGCAGGTCTCTGTCGACGGCACGCGCAAATGGCTGATGCGGCTGCCGGGCGATGCCGACAGCAAACTGCCGCACGAGATCGAGACCGTCTACATCCCCGACACCGAGCGCGGCACTTTGTGCGTGTCGAGCCAGGTCGGCTGCACGCTCAATTGCTCGTTCTGTCACACCGGCACGCAGCGGCTCGTGCGCAATCTCACCGCCGGAGAGATCGCCGGCCAGGTGCTCGCCGCGCGCGATCGCCTCGGTGATTGGCCCGGTGGCACGCGGCCGACCGACGGCGTCGTGCCATCCGGCGAGAGATGCGTCACCAACATCGTGATGATGGGCATGGGCGAGCCGCTCTACAATTTCGAGGCGGTACGCGATGCGCTCCTCATCGTCTCCGACGGCGATGGCGTTGGCATTTCCAAGCGTCGCATCACGCTGTCGACGTCCGGCGTCGTACCGATGATCGAACGCTCAGGCGCCGAGATCGGTTGCATGCTGGCGATCTCGCTGCATGCGGTGCGCGACGATCTGCGCAACGAACTGGTGCCGCTCAACCGCAAATATCCGATCAAGGAGTTGCTCGAGGCGTGCCGCAACTATCCCGGTGCATCGAACGCCAAGCGCATCACGTTCGAATACGTGATGCTCAAGGGCATCAACGACTCGATCGGTGACGCCAAGGCGCTGGTGCGTCTGCTCAAGGGCATCCCGGCCAAGATCAATCTGATCCCGTTCAATCCGTGGCCGGGCTCGACTTACGAATGCTCCGACTGGGAACAGATCGAGAAGTTCTCGCAAGTCGTGTTCGACGCCGGCTACGCTTCGCCGGTGCGCACGCCGCGTGGCCGCGACATTCTCGCTGCCTGCGGCCAGCTCAAGAGCGCCAGTGAAAAACTGTCCGCGCGCGAACGGTTGGCACTGCGCGCCATGGCAATGACGGAGTGAGCCCACTCCACGCAGCCGGGCAGAGGTGAAGCAGGCAAGCGCATGTCCCTCCTCGGTCGTATATTCGTCATCATCTTCGCGATCTTCGTGTCGAGCCTCGCCGTCGGCATGACGATCGCCTTCGGCCTCCTCGGCCCGCAATGGCACGCCTTCAGCGGCGACATCGGCGAGCGCGTGACGTTCTGGGGCGTCGCCTTCTTCGGCTCGGTGTTCACAGGGGCGATCGGGTTATTGCCGCTGGTCATCCTGATCGTGCTCGCCGAATCGTTCCGCATCCGCTCGCTGCTGATCAATGCGGCCGCCGGCGCGGCGCTGCTGATTGCCGGCTATTACGGCAGTGGCATCGCGAAGCCGAGTTACGAGGAGTCGATCGACGCGCCGCCGCCGCCGATCTCCCGCCAGGCGCAGGTTGCTGCCGCGGCTGGCGCGGTCGGCGGCTTCGTCTACTGGCTGATCGCGGGCCGCAACGCAGGCCGATGGCGCGAACGCAACCGGCCGAGCGCGTGATCGCTTCTTATCGCGTGATCCGCTCACCGCGGCTTCCCATTTGCGCGAGGCTCGGCTAGATCGCCCGGCGAAGGGACCGTGCCCATGAACCGCAGCGGACTGATCGTCGCGCTCTCGATCGCCGCCGTCGCCGGGCTGGTATTCGGGCTGTTCCCGGCACTCGATCTGAAGGTCGCGGCCCTATTCTACCCGATAAGGCTGGGCGGCAACATGTTCGCCTGGCGGCTGTCGCCGACGCTGTCCGCCGTGCACAACATCGCGCTGAACGCCGGCTTCGTGCTGGTCGCACCGGCGGTGATCGCGCCCGTGCTCAAACTGCTGCTGCCGCGCACGCATATGCTGATCTCCGGCCGCGCCATTGTTTTCCTCATCTCGACTATGCTGCTCGCACCCGGCCTGATCACGAATGTCTTGCTCAAGGATCACTGGGGCCGGCCGCGGCCGATCGACGTGACGCAATTCGGCGGCGACCAGCATTTCGTCGCCTGGTGGGATCCGCGCGGCGATTGCCCGGACAACTGCTCGTTCGTGTCCGGCGACGTGGCCACCGCCGCGTGGACCTTCGCGCCCGCGGCGCTGGCGCCACTGCCTTACCGCGCGGTCGCCTATGGCGCAGCACTCGCGCTGACGGTTTTCATGGCCGTGATCCGCATCATGGCCGGCGGGCATTTTCCGTCTGATACCATCTTCGCCGGCGTGTTCACGTTCCTGATCGTGTGGCTTGCCTACGCGCTCATCTACCGGTGGCGCACGCGTCTCGACGACAAGCAGATCGAGACCGGGCTCGAGCGCATCTCGATCGTGCGCTGGCTCAGCCGGCGCTAACGGCCGGCGCGGATCGACGTGACGCATGGACGAGCGGCGCCGTTCCGGGCCATGCTGCGCGCGAAGCATTATCCGAGACGTGAGGTTCCCATGGCCGAGGCCCCGGAGAAGGTGAAGCGCGTCCTGCACGTCAAGCTGCGCGCGCTCGGCGACCCCAAGCAGATGCTGGCGCTGATGCAGGGCGCAACGCCGTTCTACCGTGCCTTCGGCGCGGCCTCCTTCCGCACCTTGCAGAACGTCGACGACCCGGCTCAGCTGCTGATTGAGATCGAATACGAGGCCGATTCCGCCCTTGAGCTCAATCGCCAAAAGGTCGCCTCCGACCCGATGTTGCGCAGCTTTCTGATGGGCTGGAAGCAGATGCTGGCCGGCAGCGCCGACATGGACGTTTATGTGGACGTGACGGGCTAGCGCTTGTCCCCCAGCCCTGGCGGAGCTTCCCCATGGCTGAGAAAACGCCAGCCTTGACCTCCCGCGCCGCCTAAAGTTCAACAGCCCGCAGAACATCCCATCTCGGGCCTACCGCCCGGAGCCAGAAAGACTCCCGATGTCCAGCGGCGACAAGAAGTCCATCAAGAAGGTCGTGCTCGCTTATTCCGGCGGCCTCGACACCTCGATCATCCTGAAATGGCTTCAGACCACCTACGGGGCGGAGGTCGTGACCTTCACCGCCGACCTCGGCCAGGGCGAGGAGCTCGGACCCGCGCGCGAAAAGGCGCTGCGCGCCGGCATCAAGCCCGACAACGTCTTCATCGAGGATCTGCGCGAGGAATTCGTCCGCGACTTCGTTTTCCCGATGTTCCGCGCCAACACCGTCTACGAGGGGCAATACCTGCTCGGCACGTCGATCGCGCGGCCGCTGATCGCCAAAAAGCAGATCGAGATCGCGCGCAAGGTCGGCGCCGATGCGGTCTGTCACGGCGCCACCGGCAAAGGCAACGATCAGGTTCGCTTCGAACTGTCGTATTACGCGCTCGAGCCCGGCATCAAGATCATCGCGCCGTGGCGCGAATGGGCCTTCAAAGGCCGCGAGGAGCTTTTGAAGTTCGCACGCGACCACCAGATCACCATCAGCAAGGACAAGGAAGGCGAGGCGCCGTTCTCGGTCGACGCCAACCTTCTGCACTCCTCGTCCGAAGGCAAAGTGCTGGAAGACCCGGCGATCGAGGCGCCGGGACTCGTCTATCAGCGCACCATCTCGCCGATGGAAGCGCCCGACAAACCGACGGAAATCCGCATCGGTTTTGCGAACGGCAACGCGATTTCGATCGACGGCGAGGCGTTGTCGCCGGCGAATTTGCTCGCCCGGCTCAACACGCTCGGGCACGACAACGGCATCGGCCGCATCGACCTGGTCGAGAATCGTTTCGTCGGCATGAAGTCGCGCGGCGTCTATGAGACGCCCGGCGGCACGATCCTGCTGCAGGCGCATCGCGCCATCGAATCGATCACGCTCGACCGCGGCGCCGGCCATCTCAAGGATGAGCTGATGCCGCGCTACGCGGAACTCATCTACAACGGCTTCTGGTTTTCGCCCGAGCGCGAGATGCTTCAGGCCGCGATCGACAAGTCGCAGGAACTGGTCGAGGGCGAGGTCAAGCTCAAGCTCTACAAAGGTAATGTCATGGTCACGGGCCGCGCGAGCCCGGCATCACTCTATTCGTCGACGCTCGTCACCTTCGAGGACGACAAGGGCGCCTACGACCAGAAGGACGCCGAAGGCTTCATCAAGCTCAACGCCCTGCGGCTGCGGACTCTGGGGCAGCGGCGGAATACGCTCAAGCGGGACTGAGGCGCGCGGGGTAGCAAAGGGGGGAGACGCCATGCGGAGGCTGATAGTGGGTTCGCTGACGATTGCAGCCATGGCGCTCGGCGCCTGCTCGAGCTCGCCATCAGGACCGGGGCCCGACCCCAATATTTTCCCGGCGCAATACCGCGATGAAATCATGACGACACTGACCGCCAGCCTCGGCGATCCGAGCGGCATCCGGCAGGCAGGGATCACCGAACCGATGCTCAGGCAGGCAGGCCGAGAGCAGCGCTATGTCGTCTGCATGCGGTTCGATTCGCGCGACACCAACCGGCAATACACCGGCGTGCAGGAGCGCATCGCGTATTTCTACGCCGGCCACCTGAACCAGCTCGTCAAGGCGACCGCCGACCAATGCACCGGCGCGCCTTACAAGCCGTGGCCCGAGCTCGAGAAATATTGCCTGGCCAAGAGCTGCAAGTGAATCCTAGTTCGTCCCGGCCTGAGCACTCTTGAGCTCCGGCACCAGCGGCAGATGCTTGCGCTCCTTGTCGGCGATCTCGGCGGCTACCGCACGCATCTGCAGGAAGCGCACCGGCGCCAGCGGATGCGTCTTGGCGAAGCGCAGGCTGTTGGGATCCGACTGCTGCCCGAGCGACCACCACAGATCTTCGGCGCCGTCGAGATCGTAACCGGCACGCGCGGCGTAATAGGCGCCGACATAGTCGGCCTCGCGCTCGAACTGGACACTGAACGCCCGCGCGCCGCCCTTCGTGAATTCGCGCGTGAACACGCCGCCGGTCGGGATGCCTCCGATCATGATGCCGGCATCGACGGCAAGACCGCCGGCGAAGCCGATCACCGTGTTGAATCGCTGTTTTTGGAGATGGCCGAGATTGGCATGCGCCATCTCATGACCGATGACCACCGCGAGTTGCGCGTCGGTCTTCGCCAGTGCGAGGATGCCGGAATAGATGGTGATGCCGCCATCGGACGTCACCGCATTGGCCGCGTCATTGACGACGTAGCTTACGGGTATCGAGCACGCGGTCACGGGCGTGACCGTCACGGTGCTGTCCACGCCGGCACGGCGCAGATCGACTCGCACCGGCTTCTCACCATTTGTCTTGAGCCAGCCACCCATCCAGCCGGCCGTGCGGGCGGCGGGGATGAGTTCGCCATTGAACGCGATGATCTCGTCGTGATCACGGATACCTGCGGCGGCCGCCGGCGAGCCATCGGCTACGGAGATGACCGTTGGTCGGTCGAAGGTGAGATTGAGCGCCTCTGCGGCAAAGGAGCGGAAGTGGTGCGGCAGGCTGCGCGGCGTCACCGCGTAAAGCCCGATCTGTGCCGACACCCGATCCTTGCAGAAGCTACGATTGGCGACGCGCAGACGGAAGGCGACGTTGTCAACGCGATGGACCGCGGCGTAGTAGCTGCGCATTTGCGCGATCTGTTCGCGACGCTGCTCGGCGGCAACGGCTTTCGGATCGAGGTCGGGCAAGCGGCTGACCGGCTTGCAGCCGGCGCAGGCGACCACAGCGACAAGACACAGGACCGCGGCACGCGCACGCAACGGACGCCCCTCCCCCACGGGGCAAAGTTTGCGTCAGCTCCACAACCGGAAGCAAGCATAAGTTGCAGCCTGGGCGCCGACAACTTCAACATCGTCGAACCGGCCCGGGCTAACCTATGGAGGCTTTTCGGTTTTCACCGATATTGGGTCGCCCGCCGGTGGCCGCAGCAACCGCCATGCCGATGGCGCTCGCGACTTTGCCGCGCCCGTCCCAGTACTCGGCACCGACCGGCGTGACGGTCAGCAGGCGGATGTTCGGATCGCCTGCCGACTCCCACTAGGCCTTAGCCGGAAGCGAGAACAGCTCCTTGATGCGTGCGCGATCGTTCGTGATCGCACCTCGCCCGGAAACCGCGACGTACTTCTGAGCGCCATTGTCGGCGAACGAGAGCGCAAGTTTTGGATACTTGATGATCTCGTCATCGGCGTGCCAGCGCATGTCGGTGAGGAAGCATATTTCCTTGCGCTCCCGGTCGAGATTCGCTGCCATCGGCCGCACGCGCAGCTCGCTGCCGTTCCATGTGCTCATCATGCAGATGGAAAACTTCTCCATCAGTTCCCAGACGCGTTGCGTGTCGTCAGCCATTGATCTCGCCTTGTTTGTTGCTGTCGGAAGCGACAGCGACGCTGCCGGCCACGCGTTCCTCACGCGCGGTCAGCTCATGTCGACGGTGACTTTGCGGTTCTCGCCGAGGTTCGGCTTTGCGCCGGTGGCGCGCGCCTTGGCGAATTCATAAGCGGCGACCACGCGGCTCGACGGCCCGTCCCACAGTTCCGCGCGCAGCGGTTCAAGCTTGAGCACGCGCACGTGCGCGTCATCCGGTCCGCCCGGCCACCAGACATCGTCCGTTTTCTTCCAGTATTTCGCGGCAAGAAGCGGATCGCGCAGCACCGACGCGCGTGCGGTCATCGAGAGATAGGCTTTGTCGTTCGAATTGGTGACGGTGAAGCACACGTCGTGTGCGGCCTCGATCTCGTCATCCTTCAGCCCGCGCAGGTCGGTGATGAAATAAATGACGCCCCCGCCGGGATCGGGCCGCGGTTCCAGCGGCCGCGCGCGCAGGCCGTCGTCGAACCGCGTCGTCAGCATGCCGACGCCGGTTTCCTCGATGATGTTCCAGATGCGAGCTTCGTGATCCACGTCGGGCGAACGCACGGCGGCGGGGGAGGGTTCCCTTCCCCCCCTCATCCCGAAGAGCATCGCGACGCGCGACTTCTCGAAGAATGAGGCCGATAAAGTCACAATTGCCGGTCGACCATATCCTTCTTCAATTCGGCGATCGCCTTTGCCGGATTGAGGCCCTTGGGACAGGCCTTGGTGCAGTTCATGATGGTGTGGCAGCGATAGAGCCGGAACGGATCCTCGAGATTGTCGAGCCGGTCGCCGGTCGCCTCGTCGCGGCTGTCCTTCACCCAGCGATTCGCCTGCAATAGTGCGGCGGGCCCGAGGTAACGGTCGGAATTCCACCAGTAGCTCGGGCAAGCGGTCGAGCAGCAGGCGCAGAGAATGCACTCATACATGCCGTCGAGCTTGGCGCGGTCGTCGTGGCTCTGCTTCCACTCCTTCTCGGGAGTCGGCGACACCGTATGCAGCCACGGCTCGATCGAAGCATATTGCGCGTAGAAATTCTTCAGGTCCGGCACGAGATCCTTGACCACTGGCTGATGCGGCAGCGGGTAGATCTTCACCGGTGCCTTCTCATCGTCGATTGCCTTGGTGCAGGCGAGCGTGTTGGTGCCGTCGATGTTCATCGCGCAGGAGCCGCACACGCCTTCGCGGCAGGAGCGGCGGAAGGTGAGCGTCGGATCAATGTTGTTCTTGATCCAGATCAGCGCGTCGAGGACCATCGGCCCGCAGTCGTGGCGGTCGACGTGATAGGTGTCGATGCGGGGGTTTTCAGGCTCGTCCGGATTCCAGCGGTAGATGCGGAATTCGGTTTCCTGCCCGGCTCGCGCCTTCGGCCCATGCGGCCAGGTCTTGCCTTCGACGATCTTGGAATTTCTCGGCAGCGTGAATTCGACCATG
>Ga0208357_1000363_pt1 | contig 36737 bp, 33 predicted proteins | sample NGESurdeep092012_6_FD_184487 | JGI IMG/M metagenome (GOLD analysis project Ga0208357, IMG submission 184487) | Arctic peat soil microbial communities from Barrow, Alaska - NGEE Surface sample F52-2 deep-092012 (SPAdes) | ecosystem: Environmental > Terrestrial > Soil > Wetlands > Peat ...
CGGCGAGGTCCCGAGTGAGGACGAGAACTCGGACTACATCAGCCAACCGGCCAAGGTGATGCGCATCGGTTCGATGGTGAAATCCCTGCTCGACGAGGCGCGCAGCGCACCATTGGACGAAGCCGGTCGGGCCCGTCTGCGCGAGATCTACGAGACGTCGATCGCTGAACTCTCGGGTGCGCTGTCGCCGGACCTCGGCACCGAACTGGGAAAGATGGCGCTGCCCTTTAGCGCCGAAGTGCCGACCGAATCCGAGCTACGAATCGCCCAAGCGCAGCTCGTCGGTTGGCTCGAAGGACTGTTTCACGGTATTCAAGCCTCGCTCTTCGCCCAACAGGCCGCCGCCGCAGCGCAACTGGAGAAGATGCGCGATCGTTCACTGCCGCCGGGCGTTGGTGAGCCGCGCGCCGGCACGTACCTCTAGACGTGACTCGTCACACGCCCTCACTACTCTTGGCCGTGACGGTCACCGTCATCGTCGCGAAAGGGATCATCAGCTGATGGCTGAGGGATTCGTCCACCTCCACAACCACACCGAGTACTCGATGCTCGACGGCGCGGCTCGCGTCGAAGAGATGGTGCTCGCGGCCAAGGCCGACGGACAGAACGCGATAGCGATCACGGACCACGGCAACCTCTACGGCGTGATCGACTTTTACGAGACCTGCCGCAAGCACGAGATGACGCCAATCATCGGCCTCGAGGCCTACATGGCCGCCCACTCTCGCTTCGACCGACCACCACGTCGGGGCAAGATCGACGACACCGGTGGTGAGACCGAAGGCGGACAGAAGCTCTACCACCACCTGACACTGCTCGCGAGCACCAACGAGGGTTACCGAAACCTGCGCGAGCTCTCCTCACTCGCGTTCCTGGAGGGTTACTACTACAAGCCCCGGCTCGATTGGGACCTGCTCGAGCGCTTCAACGATGGCCTCATCGCGACCTCGGGCTGTCTCGGTGGCGTCGTCCTCCAGGCGTTGCTCCACGACGACTACCCCAAAGCGCTCGAATTGGCCGGTCGACTCCAGAGCATCTTCGGCAGTGAGAGTTTCTACATCGAGCTCCAAGATCACGGGATACCCGAACAGGACCGCACGAACCCCCAGCTGCTGCAGATCGCGAAGGAACTGCGCGCGCCCCTGGTCGCGACGAACGACTTGCACTACGTGCACCACGACGACGCTGAGATGCACGACGCCCTCTTGTGCATCGGCACGGGATCACTCGTCGCGGACCCCAACCGCTTCCGATTCCACAGTGACCAGCACTACCTGAAGTCGGCCGCGGAGATGCGCTATCTCTTTCGCGATGTTCCCGAGGCCTGTGACAACACCCTCGCCATCGCCGAGCGCGTTTCGGTCACGATCGAGTTCGACAACGACGCGCTGCCGGAGTTCCCGATACCGGAGTCCTTTCGCGCAGCGACGCACAAAGAGGGCGCCAATCATTTGCTGGCCGACCTCGTACTGCGCGGCGCCCACGAGCGCTACGGGGAGAACCTCAGCGACGAGGTAATGGCGCGGCTGGAGAACGAACTCGGCGTCGTGGCGGACATGGGATTCTCGGACTACTTCCTCGTGGTGTGGGACCTGATCCGTCACGCGCGCGAACGGGGCATCCGCGTCGGGCCGGGCCGGGGCTCCTCGGCCGGCTGTTGCATCGCGTACTGCCTGCGCATCGTGGATATCGATCCCTTGCGCTACGGGCTGATCTTCGAGCGGTTCATGAACCCGGGACGGCGTTCCATGCCCGATATCGACATGGACTTCGACGAGCGCTACCGCGGCGACATGATCCGTTACGCCGCCGAGCGCTACGGCTCGGACCACGTCGCTCAGATCGTGACCTTCTCGACGATCAAGGCTCGCGCCGCGGTGCGCGACGCGGCGCGCGTGCTCGGGTACCCGCCCCAGCTCGGCGACAAGATCGCCAAGGCGATGCCGCCGTTGGTGATGGGTCAGGACCTGCCGCTCGAGGCGTGTTTCCAGCCGACGCCGGGCTACGAAGGACGTTTTGTCGAGGCGGCTGAACTGCGAAGTCTCTATGAGAGCGACGCTGAGGTGAAGCACTCGATCGACGTCGCCATGGGGTTCGTCGACAAACGTCGACAAGACGGCATCCACGCGGCCGCGGTCGTCATCACGAAAGAGCCACTCCTCGACTACGTGCCGGTACAACGAAAGTCCGGACCGTCGGGATCGAGCGAGGACGCGCCGATCGTCACCCAGTACGAAGCGACGGCCATCGAGAAACTCGGCCTGTTGAAGATGGACTTTTTAGGTCTTCGCAACCTCGCCATCATCGAACGCGCGCTCGAAAACATTCGTCGACGCCACGGCATCGAAGTCGACATCGACAACGTCGCGCTCGATGACCCCAAGGTCTTCGAGATGCTTCGCCTCGGTAACTCGATCGGGATCTTTCAGCTCGAGGGCGACAAAATGCGTCAACTCATGCGGCGTCTCGCGCCCACGGGCTTCGACGACATTGCGGCCCTCAACGCGCTGTATCGTCCGGGACCGCTCTCGGAGAACGTGCACAACGACTACGCCGATCGCAAGAACGGCCGCCAACCCGTGAGCTACGACCACCCCGATCTCGAGGCGATCCTCGGCGAGACCTCGGGCCTCATGATCTACCAAGAGGACATCATGCGCGTCGCCACGCTCATCGCCGGCTTCTCGATGACCGAGGCCGACGATTTGCGCAAGGCCTGCTCGAAGAAGATTCGCGAGATGATCCGTGCCCAACGTTCGAAGTTCGTCGACGGCGCGGAACGTCAGGGCTACGGCCGCGATCTGGGTGAAGCGATCTTCAACAAGATCGAACCGTTCGCCGACTACGCCTTCCCGAAGGGCCACGCGTACGGCTACGCCCTGCTCGGCTACCAAGACGCCTGGTTGAAGGCGAACTACCCCGTGGAGTACATGGCAGCACTCTTGACGTCGTTCCGTGACGACAAGGACAAAGCGTCGCTCTACCTCAACGAAGCGCGTCAAATGGGCATCACGGTCGGCGTGCCCGACGTCAACGAGTCGTTCGCCGAGTACGCCCCGAGCCTCTCCCAGGACCAGACGATCCTCTTCGGCCTGGCCGCGGTGCGCAACGTCGGCGAAACGCTCGTGGAGAAGATCGTGAGCGAGCGCGAGGCGAACGGTCGCTTCGCGTCGATCTATGACTTCGTGCGCCGAGTCGATCCGATGGTGCTCAATCGCCGTTCGATGGAATCGCTCATCAAGGCCGGCGCCTTCGATGCCCTGGGCGTGCCGCGGCTGGGCTTCTTGTTGAAGGTCGACGAGATCTGTGACGTGACGCTGTCGCGTCGTCACGACCATTCGCTCGGCATCACGACGCTCTTCGCGGCCCTCGGTGAAGGCGACGGGCACGACTGGGAAGGAACCGACATCCCACTTTCGGACATTGAGTTCGACAAGGCGGTGAAACTCGACTTCGAGCGCGAGATGCTCGGTACCTACATCTCGGATCATCCGCTCTATGAGGTGGAGAGTCAACTCGCGACCAAGACCGACGGATCGATCATCAGCGTGCGCGAACGCGGCGAAGAGCTGTCGCGCACCGGCAAGGCGGTCACCGTCGGCGGCATCCTCGCCGAGGTCCAGATTCGAACGACCAAGATGGGCAAGCAGTACGCGCGCGTCGTCTTAGAAGACCTCGGGGCCTCCATGGAGATCAACTTCTCGGCGAATAACTTCGAGAGGTTCAGCGGTTTCCTAGCCAAGGACAACATCGTGCTCGTCAAAGTGCGCCCCGGCTTCGAAGAAGAGCTCCGATTCAGTGCGATGGACGTCCAACTCTTGAGCGTGGAGCGCGGAAACGAAGAGCTGCGCCTCGCGCTTCGCCCGGAGGACCTCACCCAGACCTCGATCGGTACCTTGCGCGAGATACTGTCGCGCTATCCCGGTCGTTCGCCGGTCATCGTGGAGACCGGCGCCGCGGGCAAGGCCTTCAAACTAGGCCCCGAGTTCAACGTCAACATCGCGAGTGTCGTCGCCGATCTACGAACGGAATTCGGTCGAAACGTCATAAAGGCCTAGCTGGCCGGAGTGAGGTGTAAAGAGTCGTAGAATGTATTCCTATGGCAATGACCGTCTTCACTAAGGACACCACCGCACTCAGCGACGCAGAACTCGCCGAGATGGCCGATCTCTGCGTCGATCGAGAGCCGAATTTCGACATCGGTTTCCTCTCCAAGCAACGTGAGGACTGGGTGCTGGTCACCCAGGTTCGCGAGGGCAACAAGCTGCGCGGCTACTCGTTTTGCACACTCGAACGCATTGGCGGCACCCCGTCACTACTCGTCGGGCTGCTCCTCGTTGACCGCAACGCGAAGGCTGACCAGACCCTGAAGACGATTCTGCACGACCAGTTCCGTCGCGCGTTACTGGCGTTCCCCGACGAGGACGTGCTCTTGGGTTCCCGCCTCACCTCGCCGGACGGCTTTCGCGCCTTCGCTGGTCTCGAGGACGTCGTCCCGCGCCTCGGCTACAAACCGACGGGCGAGGACCGCGCGTGGGGCCGACGCCTGGCGAAGCGATTCGGCTCGGAGAAGTCGATTGACGACAAGACGTTCATCATGACGGTGAGCCCGGGACCGGTCGGCGGGCTCGACTACATCGCGTCGAAGGGCCCGATCCCCGACGGCGTGGCGACGTTCTTCACGGGCCTCAAATCGCACAAGGGCGAGCGCCTCGTCGTCTTCGGCTGGGCGATGGCCGAGTCACTCGCGTCGGGCAAGCTCCCCAAGTAACTCAACCCCTCGGCAGCAGTCCCGTACAGCTCTTGTAGCAGTGGCCGTCGATGGGCTTGGACAGCGTCGTCAAGACGTACGTCGGTCGAAAACCAAGGGCCGAGGCGAGGTCTTTTCCCGCCAGGGACGGTCGTCGCGTCGCTTCCATCGTGCGAATCGCGTGCGCGTCCTCACAGAGCAGCCACACGTCGTCACCGAACCAGCCGAAGCGAACCCACGTCGATCCGTCATCGTGTCGGCGAAGGAGTTGGGGTCCGCGGTCGGCGGCGATCAGCGCGACGCTCGGTCGTTCGCCGCGGAACTCCCAGTACGGGGCACTCGGTCCTCGAAAGCCAAAGAGCGGTCCGTCGGCCGGGCTCGCCAACTGTTCGAGCCAGTGACGAACTCGGCGCCCGTGGTAGGTACCGAGGCGGCGAGGCAGATCAGAGAGCGTGACGGCTTCCGGTTGGGCGAGGTCGTTGCGCTCGATGTCCTCGGCCAGCTGCCCTTCGACGACGTCGAAGACCGCGAGGTCCGTGACGTAGTCCGACGGCCACGGGATTCGCCAGCGCACAATCGTGTGGGACTTGAGGTCGACGACGGTCGTGGTCTCGTTGGTCGAGCCGAGCACGAGTCCGTAGACCGCGGCGCCGCCGGTCAGTTCGACAATGGGGCGCTGTGGCATGCGCTCGACGAGGCGTTTGTTGGCCCGTGCGGCGGGGTCGCGCGAAAATATGGGCATCAGGCTCCCACGTTACGCAACTGCTCGTCGAGCGTCGTCACGGAATCGACCGGTAGTTGGCAGACACCCGCGCGACAGACGTAGGCGGCGCCGGGGTGGCGACCTTCGAGCAGCGGCGACGAGCCGGCACCCGTGACCCGAACCGCGCGACGGGTGAAGCGCGAGTTCATAGAGAGTGAAAGGGTGTTCGCCTCTCCCGGGATGACGACCTCCACCCCCAACAGCGCGAAGCCCGCGGCCTCGACGAGGTCCGGAACCGCGCCGGGGTGTGTCGCGAGCAGCGAGGCCGCGAGCTCCACCAAACGTTGCGCGACGACGAGGGTTTCGACGTCGCCGGTGCACAGGGCCAGTCGGGCGAGGCCGCGACACGCGATGGCGTGACTCGACGGTGTCGCGCCATCGAAGATCTCCTTGGGCTGGGCGTGCAGATCGGTGACGAGGTTGCTGCGCGAGAAGATGCCGCCTCCGACGTGGGGGGAGTGTGACGACGGCACCTCGCCGTCCCAGTAGTGATCGAGCAGGTAGTGGCAGAGGGAGCCGGCCCTCTCGGTCCACGCGTCGTCACCGGTCGCTTCAAAGGCGTCCACGCACGCGTCGAGCATCCAGGCGACGTCGGCCGCGCTGGCGTGCGCCCGCCGGGCTTCGGTACGCCACCAGACGTCGTCGTGAAAGTGGATCTGGTGCAACGACTCGAGGAGCGACGTGGCTCGATCGACGTAGGGTGTCTCGCGCGTTTCGAAGAGGGCTGACGCGAACATCGCGTTCCACTCGAGGATCACCTTCTCGTCGCGCCCGGGCTGAGGGCGTTGGGCGCGCGAACGCCGCAGCGCCGCGCGCGCCGGCGCGAGCGTGGTGGGGGTGACGAACGGCTCGGCGTCGTCGAGTCGCGGAATTGAGCGGCCTTCGAAGTCGCCCGGCACTTCGATCCGCCACCGACGCAGTGCGGCGTCGAGATCGCCGCCGAGCCCGTCATCTCCGAGTGCGCCCTTCACCTCTCCGGGCGTCCACGTCACGTGAGAACCTTCGACGCCGCCGGCGTCGGCATCGAGCGCCGAGGCGTAACCACTCCCTACGGCCAGGTCACTCAGGACGAAGTCGATCGCGTCCAGTGCGACCGCTCGCCACTCCGGATGTTCGGGCATCGCGCGCGCGGCGCGCAAGTAGGCGCGAGCCAGGAGGGCCTGGTCGCTGAGCATCTTCTCGAAGTGCGGCACGTGCCACTGGGCGTCCACACTGTAACGAGCGAAGCCACCACGAAGATGGTCGTAGATTCCACGTCGCGACATCGCGTCCAACGTCCGTTCGACGGCGAATCGCGCGGTCTCGTCGTCGAACTCCAACAGTGCTTCGACGTAGCTCGGCCGGGGGAATTTCGGTGCGTCGCCGAAGCCCCCGTCGCTGTCGACGCGTCCGACCAGTTCGTCGCGAAGTTTGCGTCGTGAAGCCGCGAGGTCGAGTACGTCCGAGAACGGCGCAAGGTGATCAATGAAACTGACTTCGCGTTCGAGGGCTCGCGAAAGTTCAACGGCCTGATCTTCGACCGCGTCACGCCGGGTGGTCCAGGCGTCGTGCATCGCAGTCAGGAGCATGGTGAAACTCGCCTGCCCGTGACGCTCGACGGGTGGATAGTACGTGCCGGCCATGAAGGGCCGTCCGTCAGGGACCAAGAACACCGACATCGGCCATCCGCCGTGTCCACTGACCAACTGCGTGGCCGCCATGAAGAACGCGTCGACGTCGGGGCGCTCCTCACGGTCGACCTTGATGGGAATGAAGTTCTCATTGAGCAGCGCGGCGACGTTCGGGTCCTCGAATGACTCGTGGGCCATGACGTGGCACCAGTGACACGCGGCGTAGCCCACGGAGAGAAAGATCGGACGGTCGAGTTGCGCCGCTTCGGCGAGCGCTTCGTGCCCCCATGTTCGCCAGTCAACGGGGTTCTCGGCGTGTTGGCGTAGATACGCGCTCGAGGCGTTTGCGAGTCGATTGGTCACCGAAGCAGCGTACCGACCACGTGTCAACGTGACGACGACGTGGGGCGGCTCCGTCGCCGGCATGAAAGTCCTGACCGCTGGAGCCGGCCGGGCCATCGGAGCCGCCACGGCACGCGAACCGGCAGGTGGCGTCTCGTCCAACGCGGGCGCCCACGCGGCGATCACGTTGTCCCGACTCGGTACTGTGAAGGTTCGAACAGGAACGGTGGAGAACGTGGCACGAGTACTCAGGTGGGGAATCATTGGTACCGGCGGCATTGCCCGTACGTTTGCGCGTGACGTAGCGCTCACCGGCGTCGGGGTCGTCGCCGCTGTTGGATCGCGCACGCAGTCGTCGGCTGACGTGTTCGCCCGTGAACACTCAATACCGCGCAGCTACGGCTCGTACGAACAGTTGGTCGCCGACGGGGACGTCGATGTCGTCTACGTCGCCACGCCCCATCCAATGCACTACGACAACGCCACCTTGGCGCTCGAGCACGACAAGCCCGTACTCGTCGAAAAGGCGTTCACCATGACGAGTGACGAGGCGCGACGATTGGTCGCGAAGGCGCGAGCAAAGCGACTATTCCTGATGGAGGCGATGTGGACTCGGTGTCTTCCCCACATCATTGAAATACGCTCGATCGTCGCGAGCGGTGAGCTCGGTCGCATCGTGAGTGTTGAAGCCGACCATGGTCAGTGGTTCGCGTCCGATCCGGAGTTTCGTCTCTTCAATCCCGCGTTGGGCGGGGGAGCGATGCTCGACCTCGGCGTCTATCCGGTCTCGTTCGCCTCAATGGTGCTCGGCACTCCCTCACGGGTGACGGCGCTCACTCAACCGGCCTTCACGGGAGTGGACGGATCGGTCGCGATGGTGTTCGGCTATGAGAGTGGCGCGCAGGCCGTGCTGTCGTGCACGTCGGGCGCGATGACGCCGACGAGGGCATCCATTTCCGGGACCGACGCGCGTATCGAGATCGCAGGAAGTTTCTACGCACCTGGCCCGTTCATGCTGGTGGCACGAAATGGCGACGAGCGAAACTTTGAGTTCGCCTCAGTCGGTCGCGGCCTGCACTACGAGGCGGCCGAAGTGGCGCGGTGCATCGAGGAGGGATTGCCCGAGAGCCCGATGATGCCCTTGGACGAGTCCATTTCAATCATGGAAACGATGGAGCAGGTTCTCTCTTTGACGTAATCGTCCGCCGGGTCCCCGCGTGATAATCGCCACGATTCCGAACGGCGTGGGCTTCATTGGCATGAGCGCGGCGACGCAGTACATCGCCACGGCACTTGTGTTGCTCGCAGCAGTTTCCATTGACTCGATCGCTCGACGCGGCAGTACGGTCAGCGGCTAACGACGTCTATCGCCGGACAGTGTGAGTTCGCCCGAGTGGGCACGTTGGCGCGTCCGGAGATTAAAACAGGTTGGGCAGATCACCGCGGCGGATTTTGCCGTTGCCGGTGCGCGGAATCGCGGTGACATAGCGGATCTCCTTAGGTTTCGCCCACGGACCGATCCGATCGACCGCGACGGCCCGCACGGACTCGTCCAGTCGCGATCCGTCACTGACGATCAAGACAACGACCCGCTGTCCCCATTCGGAATCGTTGACACTGGTGACGGCCACGTCGCGCACGCCATCAATCGTCGCGAGTGCAACTTCGAGCACTTCCGGCCACAGTTTCTCGCCACCTGTGTTGATGAGGAATCCCAGTCGCCCACGTACGGCCACGGTGCCGTTGGTGACATCGCCGGCGTCGCCGGTCGGGAACCAATCGTCGCGCCCGTCGGGACCGAGAACCATCGGGCGTGGCCCACTCCGGTAGGAACGAAAGAGCGTGGGCGTTCGAACGCACAGTTGACCGTCCACGCTCGCCACGTCGACGCCCGGAAGGGGAGTGCCGTCGTAGACGACACCGGAACCGGTTTCGGTCATGCCCCAGGTGGCGATCACGTTCTCGGGTACTGCAGAAGGCGGCCGCGCTCCCCCTAACAACACGGAGTGAAAGCCGCTCACGTCGTGACGAGCCAACTGAGCTCGAACGACCGACACGTGGGTCGCTCCGTGGGCCGCCCCAGATTCGAGGTCGTCTCCGTCGCCCCACCACAACGTGGCGTCAGAGAGAACCGCTCGCAAGATCACGGCGAGGCCCCCGATATGACACGCCGGGAGACAGGGAAGCCAGACGGGCGGCGCGTCACCACGCAGGGTCGATTGCGTGAGCTCGGCGCTGGCGCGAAGTGCCGTCCAGGTGAGTTCGACTGATTTGGGTTCGCCACTCGAACCCGAAGTCAACATCACCAGGCCGACCTCGTCGTCGACGCGCGTGCCGCTGGCGATCGCGGTCACACCATCGACGTCGCGTACGGCCGTGGCACCTAGTCGTGCTAAATCTTCGAGACGGCGTCGCGGTGACACCCGGCGATCCAACACGCAAAACGCGACCGAGGAGTCAACCGCCTCGCGAATGGCCCGTTCGAGGTCCGATCCGAGCTCGAAATCGAGCGCGAGCAGGGATGTCACGAAACCAGACTAGATGTTTAGGAACTAGATTGGACGAACTGGGGGTGGTACCCGTGGCCTCATTACGTCACGAACGAAGGATTGCGGCCGACGCCGACATCGTATGGGGGGTGGTCCGGCGGCCCGAGAGTATTCCCGATTGGTTCCCCGGAATCGTCTCCTGTACCGTCGAGGGCAATCGGCGCGTGATCACGACCGCGATTGGCCTCGAGATCCCCGAGGAGATCTTGAGCAACGATGACGCCCTGCGTCATTTCGCCTACCGCATCACCGCGCCACAGTACTCCTTTCATCTCGGGGTCATTGACGTCTTTCACATCGCTCCCGGCGATTCTCTCTGTGTCTATTCCACGACGGCGATGCCGGACACATTGGCGCTGCTCATCGCCGGTGGGACACTAGGCGCGCTCGACGAGATCCAGCGCCTGGCGGAAATGTCACGGGTCGCGTCATGAGTCGCAAGATCCTCTTCATCACGACCGATCAACAGCGCTACGACACGGTGGGAGCCAACGGCGGCACGCTCTCGCGCACGCCAGTACTCGACCGACTAGCCGGTGAAGGTATTCGTTACGAGCGTGCGCAGCCGACGTCGGTCGTGTGCATGCCGTCGCGTGCGTCGATGCTCACCGGACAGTTTCCGTCAACCCACGGCGCGTGGATGAACGGCGTCCCGCTCGCGATCAACGCGCCGTCGGTCGCCGAGACGCTGCACGACGCGGGCTACGCGACGGCGCTCATCGGCAAGGCCCACTTCGAACCGTTCATGGACCCCTTCGGTCTGTACGCCGAGAACTCACTGGCCAACCTCGGCATTCCCACGATCGAGCAGGACTGGTTCGACGGACGTCGCGGCGTGCACCGGGGCTTCGACTATTTGGAATTCGCGACGCACGGTGTGATGGGTGCCCTGCACTACGCCAAATGGATGAGGGAACAACACCCCGACGCCATTCGCGGTTTCTACCAAGTGGTCGACGCCGACCTCAACGTCAATGCCGCCGGCGGCGGAGACACGAACGCGCCCCAGGTGAAGTACAACGCCGTACCGCGAGAGTGGTACCACACGGACTGGGTCGCCGATCGAACGATTCGTTGGCTAGAGGAGCAAGGGCCCGATCGCGACTGGTTTTGCTGGATGAGCTTTCCTGATCCGCATCACCCGTGGGATCCTCCGAAATCCGAGGTCGGACGCGTACCGTGGCGCGACGTGCCGTTACCGGAGAACTACCCGCAGCGCGCGAGCGAACGCGAGTCCCTGCTCGATCAGAAGGCCCGGCACTGGCGACTCTGGTACGGCGGACGTTTGGTGAGCAACTACGAAGCGCCGGCCAAGTGGGTGCCCGCCACGATGACCGGCGATCAGGTGCGAGAGGTGAACGCCTTGAACGCCGTCGAAGTGGAACTCATCGACGAGGCCATCGGTCGCGTTTTGGCGAGCATCGAGCGAAAGGGCTGGGGCGATGATGTCGACGTCATCTTCACGAGCGACCACGGGGAACTACAGGGCGACTTCGGCCTGCTCTTCAAAGGTCCCTACCACGTCGACGGCCTCATGCGACTGCCGCTGATCTGGCGTCCGGCGCGAACGACGGCGCTCACGCCGTGCGTCGTGCACGCGCCCGTGAGTCTCGTCTCGCTCGCCGCGACGTTCCTCGAGATCGCCGGTCAGAGCGTGCCCACGTGGGTCGAAGGCGCGGCTCTGCCGATCGATAACGACGACGCGTCGAGGCGTTCGTTCGACGCCACGTTCACCGAATGGGACTCGTCCATCTTCGGTGTCGACGTGCACGTGCGAACGGTCGTGACCGATGACTATCTCTATACGGAGTACCAGCCCGGTACGGTGCACGACGGCAGCGAGGGCGAACTCTACGTGCTGAGCGAGGACCCGTTGCAACGCGTCAATCGTTTTGACGATCCGGCGATGGCGGCGGTTCGCGCCTCCTTGGCCGAACAGCTCGCGGCCCACGAGAGTCGGCCGGGGGATCGCGCGACCCCCGGCGTCTTGATGGCCCCCGTCTAGAGGACCGATAGCGTGGACGCCATGAACGAAACCGTTATCCAAGGTTCACCGATCGATCCCGTTGAGGAGTTTCGTTCCTGGCCGCCGCCGCAGTGGCAGCGAACCGAAGAGTTCACTGACATCATCTATGAGGTCGCCGACGGGATTGCGCGAATAACGATGAATCGTCCGCAGGTTCGCAACGCGTTTCGGCCTCAGACGCTCTTCGAGCTCTCGCGAGCTTTCGAACTGGCCCGCGACAACGTCACCGTCGGCGCCATCATCCTTACGGGCGCCGGCCCGGACGCCTTCTGCTCCGGGGGCGACCAGAGCATCCGGGGCGACGACGGATATATGGGGAACGACGACGTCGCGCGCCAGGGCGTCGGACGACTCAACGTCCTCGATCTCCAGATTCAGATTCGCCGGCTGCCCAAGCCGGTGATCGCCCAGATCGCGGGCTACGCCGTTGGAGGAGGACATATCCTCCATCTCGTGTGCGACCTTTCGATCGCCGCGGATAACGCGCGATTCGGCCAGACCGGACCGAAGGTCGGGTCGTTCGACGGTGGGTATGGATCTTCGCTGTTGGCGCGCACGATTGGCGTGAAGCGCGCGAAAGAGATCTGGTTCCTCTGTCGCCAATACGACGCGCAACAGGCGCTCGAGTGGGGACTCGTGAATACCGTCGTCGCGCTCGACCAACTCGAGAACGAAACCGTCGCGTGGTGCCGTCAGATCCTCACGCTGTCGCCAATCGCCCTGCGCATGCTCAAAGCCGGCTTCAACGCCGCCGAGGACGGCATGGCCGGAATCCAGCAGTTGGCCGGAGACGCGACCATGCTGTTCTATATGTCCGAAGAGGGTCAAGAGGGCCGCAACGCTTTCGTCGAACACCGTAAGCCGAACTTTTCGAAATTTCCCAAGCGTCCATGATCGAGGCTCCCGGGCCACTCCGGCGATGGGTGCTCGCGGCGCGTCCCCGCACGTTGCCCGCGGCAATGGTGCCGGTTGTCGTGGGCGTGGCGCTCGTGCGACCGCGCACGATCAACTGGGGCGACTCAGTTCTCTGTCTCGTCGTGGCGCTCGCGTTGCAGGTTGGTACGAACTACGCCAATGACTACTCCGACGGTGTCCGCGGGACTGACGAGGTACGTGTTGGCCCCTTTCGCCTGACGGTGTCGAAACTCGTGGCCGCGAGTTCAGTGCGCAACGCCGCGTTCGCGTCGTTCTTCGTCGCCGCCAGCGCGGGACTGTTCCTGGCGTCGAGGACGTCGTGGTGGCTCATTGCGATCGGCGTGACGGCGATCTGCGCCGGATGGTTCTACACCGGGGGCCCCCGACCGTACGGGTACTACGGTTTCGGTGAGCTGTTCGTGTTCATCTACTTCGGAATCGTGGCGACGGTGGGTACCGCCTACGTCCAACACCTCACGTTTCCGAGCCGGTCGTGGTGGCTCGGCGTCGCGACCGGCTTCATGGCCTGTGCGCTGCTCGAAGCGAACAATCTTCGTGACGTCGATGGCGATCGGTCATCCGGCAAGAAGACGTTGGCGGCGCGCATGAATCGACGGCGCGCGCCGTGGCTGTTCGCGGTGTGCATCGTCGGCGTGATGGTCGGGATTGCGGGATCCGGACACGCTGTCGTCGGCATCGTGGCGATCCTTCTCTACATCCCCGCGCTCCGTCTGGCGTTCTCGAACAAGAACGGACGAGAGTTGTTGCCGATGCTGAAGTACTCGGCGCGCACCCAGTGGCAACTTGGCGCGCTGCTCGCCGTCGTCCTGGTCTTCAGGATTGGCGTATGAAACGTTGCACGAGTTCTGCAGTGGCCGTGGGTTGTTCGAGGTGGGCCGCGTGGCGCGCGTCGGGGACGAACGTCGCACGTGCGTTGACGATGCCTTCGGCAATCGAAGAGGCCTCGAGCGAGAACTTCTGATCGAGGGCGCCGGCCACGGCCACGCAGGGCATTGGGAGCGCGGACAGTTCCGGCGCGAGCCATCGCTGTGTCCCGGTTCCGGCGAAGCGTAACGAGTTCGCCATTCCCGCGGCGTCGCCACTTCGAGCGGCGCGCTCGAGCGGATCGTTCGGCAGCGATGAGAACATCTCGCGCGCGAGCCACTCGTCGAGAAAAGCGTCCGAACCGATGGCTTCGATTCGATTCGCGAGAGACTCATCGCTCTGTCGTCGCTCGGCACGTTCATGCTCGTCGTGGATGCCACGCGTGGCACCGAGGACGACCAGAACGCTCACGCGACTGGGGTAGCGCAGCGCGAGATGGAGAGCCACTCGGGCCCCGAAGGAGTAGCCGCCGAGCATGAATGGCTCCATGGGCAGAACCTCGGCGAGCAGGTCCGCGGTCTCATCGAGTGACGCCGAAATACCGGCGTTCTCACCGTGTCCGGGCAGGTCGAGGGTGAGAAGCTCGTTCGTTCCTGCCAGAATAGAACGAAACTGATGTGCCGAGTCCTTGGTCTGCGTGAAGCCGTGCAGCCAAACGAGGGGTGGGCCCGAGCCGTGACGTTGGACACCAAGGAGTGACATTGCCTCAGAGCGTACCGAGCCCGAGTGAGGTGCAGGCCACGTACGCGGCGACGCTGTTCGACGAATGGATCCAGTTGGGTCTTCGTGACGTGGTGGTCTGTCCAGGTTCTCGATCCACCCCGCTCGCTCTGGCGTGCGCGAGCCGACCCGAACTACGTGTGCACGTTCGAATCGACGAGCGAAGCGCGGGATTCTTTGCCCTGGGGCGTGCGCTCGTCACGCATCTTCCGGTGGCGATCGTGGTCACGAGCGGCACCGCGGCGGCGGAGTTGCACGCGTGTGTCGCTGAAGCGTCGCAGGCCCTCGTGCCGCTCCTGGTGCTCACCGCTGATCGACCGCCAGAACTCCACGGCGTCGGTGCCCCTCAGACCATCGATCAACACGAGCTCTTTGGCGAGATGGTCCGTCGTTTCGAGGATCCGGGCGTCGCTCGCATGGACGATGCACTCACGTGGCGATCACTTGCGCAGCGCCTCTGGAACAGTGCGGCCCAATCAATGATGGAGTCGCCCGGCCCTGGACCGGTCCACCTGAACGCCGCGTTCGTTGAACCGCTGGTCGCCGACGCCTTGGAACTTCCGGCACCTTCGGCGCCCACGTCGGTCGTGCACTCGAGAACCGTCAACACTGCCAACCTGGAGGATCTGCGGGTGTTATGCGTCGCTGGTCACGGCGTGTCGGCTCGAATGGTGGATGACTGTAGTTCGCTGAATTGGGCGGTCGTCGGTGACGCCACCGCGCTCGGCACGATCTCGTACTTCGATCCGCTGCTACGCGACACTCGATTCGCACAGGAAGTCAAACCCGACGTGATCGTTCGCCTCGGAGGAATGCCCGCTTCTCGGGTGCTCCAGGAACGGCTTCGCGAGTGGCGGGTGCGCACAATTGGTTTTGACGGAGCGGGCTTCGTCTCTGACCCCGATCGGCTCGTGACCGATCGTCGGAGCGGCGTGCCGGATCCACTTCACGAACCCAAGGCGGACGGGGAGTACCTGCGCCTTTGGAGCGAGGCCGTGACCCACGTCGGCGAATGGTTGGCGAAGGTCGATGAGGAGGACACGCTGCACGAGATTTCGCTCGCTCGATGTGTGGTCGAAGAGAGCACCCGACGTGACATTCCACTGGTGATCGGATCATCCATGCCCGTGCGCGACGTCGAGTGGTGGACGCCGACGCGCGTCGTCCCCACCTATTCGAACCGGGGCGTGAACGGCATCGACGGCGTCGTGTCCACGGCCCTCGGCGTGGCGGCGGGATCTCGGGCCCTTGGACTCGTCGGCGACCTCACGATGTTGCACGACGTGTCGGCGCTCGTCGACGGCTTAGGTGACGCGGGCGGAACGGGCGTCTTGGTCGTGGCCGACAATCGTGGGGGAGGGATATTCTCGTTTCTCTCACAGCGCGTCAACGTCGAGGATGTGCGTTTCGAGCAGCTCTTCGGGACGCCGCGAAGTCACGACCTCGTCGCCATCGCGCACGCGTTCGGCCACGACGGTCTGCGAGTGTCGACGATTTCGCAACTGCGTGTTGCCGTGGAGGCGGCGGTAGGTCGCAGCGGACTGAGCGTGATCGTGGCCGACGTACCGTCTCGTGACCAGAACGTACAGCTCCACGACGAGTGGAACGAGAAAGTGAAGAGCATCCTCGAAGGCGTGCGATGATCGCGGTTCTCCCGAGTTCGCTCTTGGCCGCGCTGCCCCTGGCCGTCGCGGCCGGTTTCGTCTCTTTCGTCTCACCGTGCGTCTTGCCCCTCCTGCCGGGTTATCTCGCATTCCTCAGTGGTGCCGCCGGAACCCTCGAGGGACGATCGGGTCGCGGGCGCGCCGTGGTCGGGGCGATTGCCTTCGTTATCGGCTTCGCCTTGGTGTTCGTGAGCTTGGGTGCTCTCTTCGGGGGATTTGGGGCGATGCTAAAGGACCACGATCGAATCCTCTCGATCGTGTTCGGGACGGTGACGATCGTGTTGGGAATGTTCTTTGCCGGATGGTGGCCATCGAGTTGGTTGAACCGCGAACGACGTATCCATCATCTGCCACGGGTCTCGATCATCGGCGCGGGCTCGTTGGGATTCCTGTTCGCACTCGGATGGACGCCGTGTATCGGTCCAACCCTGGGCGCGATCCTCGGGCTCGAGGCGTCGTCGGGCGCGACCGCACTACGCGGGTCGATCCTGGCGTTCTTTTACTGCCTGGGACTCGGCATCCCGTTCGTCGTCGCCGCATTGGCCACCGAGTGGGTGTCGAACGCTTCGTCGTGGCTGCGGCGCCATCAACGCGCTATCGGGCGGATTGGCGGCGTGCTGTTGATCGTCATCGGGATCCTCGAGATGACGGGCGCGTGGCATTCATTCGTCCTTTGGTTGCAAGTGAACTTTCCGTCGTCGACGTCATTTTTGTAGGGATGGTCGCCTCGTAGACTGGGTCGATGAAACTACGTGACGACTGGCAGTTTCGAGGTCTAGTGCACCAGACCACCGACGACGCGGTACTGGACCGCCTCACTTCGGGCGGCGTCACGGCCTATATCGGATTCGACCCGACCGCCCGGTCGCTCCATTTGGGCCACCTCATGCAACTCTGCGCGCTCCGACGCCTCCAGATGGCCGGGAATCGCCCCATCGCGCTGGCTGGCGGCGGAACGGGTCTGATCGGTGATCCCAGTTTCAAGGCGGTCGAACGGCCCCTTCTCACGAGTGAACAGATCGACGACAACCTGGTCGGGATTCGCGAGCAACTCGGCCGCTTCCTCGACTTCACCGAGGGTGCGGGCGCGACCCGTGCGCTGCTATTGAACAACGCCGATTGGCTCACGACGGTGTCGCTGACCGATTTCTTGCGTGACGTGGGTAAGCACTTCACGGTGAACCAGATGATGGCCAAGGACACCGTGAAGAGCCGACTCGACCGAGATGACGTGGGTCTTTCCTTCACCGAGTTCTCGTACATGTTGTTACAGGCCTACGACTTCTTGCGCCTCCACCTCGATCACGACTGCACGCTGCAACTCGGTGGATCCGATCAGTGGGGCAACATCACGATCGGCACCGAACTCGTGCGCAAGGTCACTGGACACGGCGCCGACGGCGTGACGACGCCACTGCTCTTGCGCGCCGACGGACAAAAGTTCGGCAAATCCGAAACGGGTAACGAGCACGTGTGGCTCGACGCTTCGATGACGTCGCCGTTCGCCATGCATCAGTTCCTCTTGAACGCTGACGACGTCGCCGCTCCGGCCATGCTTCGTTTCTTCACCTTCCTCGATCACGAGACAATCCTCGAACTCGACGAAGCGACTCGACGCGTTCCCCAAGAGCGTCGAGCCCAACGGGCCGCGGCGAACGCCATCGTCACGTTGGTGCACGGTGAAGACGCGGCCGCGCGAGCCGAACGCGCCGGCGAGGCGCTCTTTAACGAATCTATTTCCGAACTCGATGAGGCCACCCTCTTGCAAGTGGTCGCCGACGCGCCGTCCTCGAACGTCGCCGGCAGCGAGCTCATCGACGGAGTCGAGATTGCCGAACTCTTGGTGCGCACCGAACTCGCGACGTCGTTGGGAGAGGCGCGACGCTTCGTTGAGCAGGGCGGCGTCTACGTGAACAACGTTCGCGTTGATTCCAGCGCAAAGGTCGACACCACGCATCTACTGTACGGTCGCTACGTGATCCTGCGCCGTGGCCGGCGTCAATTGCACTTGGTGGTCGCTGCGTGATCCGGCGCGTCGCGGCGCTGGTCGCGGCGGGCCTGTTGCTCTGCGCGTGCGGCTCGATCAGTCCCGGTGCCGCCATGTCGAGGTGGGTGAAACAGAGTGGCTTCACCGGCAACGCTCGCTCGCTGTTCTCCGACGTCCAGAGCTCCGCGAAGGACCTTCACAACCCCTCGCTGACCAGTAACGACCTTCATACGCTCTGCAACGTGCTCTACGTTGATGACGGTTCGATGCAGTCCTCACTGCCGACGCCCGACGCTCAAGCGACGGCACTGCTCAACAAGGCGTACCGGGACTTCGCCAGCGCCGCGGTCGAGTGCTACAGCGCCATCGTCGTGCCGAGCGATCGGGCGAAGGCGTTGACGGCGCTGAGCAATGGCGCCGCACTGTTTTCTGAGGCGAGGGCGCGCGTGAGTGCCGCTCAGAGTTAAGAAGCCGCTAAGAACCCTGCGGTCGAAGGTCGATCTCGAGTCGCAAGATGCCATTATCGAGCGTGGCCGTCGCGTCGCCCAGCATCGCGAAGTCCTGGAAGTCGAGGTTGGCGGCTTCAATGAAGCGCTGACGCTCCGGTCCTTCGACCGGCGGGAACCCCCGGCGTTTGACCGCCTCGGCCCGCTCGCGAAATCGAAGCACCATTTCATGGGGATCAAAGGTTGGGCTCACAACGCGATGATAGAGGCTTCAAGTGAGACTCGAGTTGGTAACATGGATTCTCAACTCAGTACTCCTGAGTTGTGGTCGCCGCCAGTTATGGCCCGCGACCAGTGAGGAGTTGACGTGAAAAAAGGCCGCCATCGTCGGTTTGTTGAAGCTCGCGAACTCAAACGCTCGACCGGTCCCCGCGCGACAACTTGTGTTGAATGCGGCGCGGCGCCCGAAGACGTCCACGCGGAGTGGTGCCTCGCCGAAGAGGACCGTTACGACGAAATTCTCGGCTCGCTGCCTCGAACGTCGTTCAATGAAGAGGACCCCCTCGCGGCCGAGAGCTAGGCCCGCTTTCGCAAGACGGGGTGGGGAAGGCGCGTGCCCGTAGGTTGCGCCGAGCGCTTATTCATGTAGGCCAGTAGTTGGTCGTAGACGAGTTGACCGACCATCGCCACCAACTCTTCACTCATGGAGTCAACGACGCGGTCTTTGCCGACGAAGGCCTTCGGGTCTTCGGTGCACCACCAATGGAAATCCGCGCCGCCGGCGCCCCAGTGACTGCGGTTCCATTGCGAGATGCGGGTGATGACGTGTCCGTCGTCTTCGACCTCGTCGTCGCGCCGCAGTGGGAGCTGCCAACAGACCTCGGGTTTCAACGGGATGTAACTCTCTTCGTTGTCGATCGCCATGACGTGGAGCGCGCATCCCGGACCGCGATGAAAGTCGGGACGATTGAGAAAGATGCACGCGTCTTGGACGAGCCGGGTGACGATTTCACCGTTCTTCTTCACGCGCGTCGTTCCCTGACGGCCCTTGGACTTGAACTGCCACTGGTCGGCGCTCAGGCGCTTGGCCGCTTTCTCCACGCGACGCTGGTCTTTTTCGTCCGAAAAGTGGGCCCCGTAACTGCAACAGCCCTGGACGAGTTCGGGCGTCGCCTCGGTCAGTACGCCTTGGCACCCGGCCCCGAAGATGCACTTCCAGTTGCTCTCGAGGAACGTCACGTCGAACATCCACGTACGTTGACGTTTCGTATCTTCGAAACTGATCCACTCGTGGGCGTCAGGGGGTATAGAACTCACAATGAGAACTTACTTGGTGTCCACGATTGAACGGGCCCCTAGACTTGGGATATGACCACCGTCGATACTTTCGAAGTTCTGACATTGACCGACGACGCCCGCAACGTCGTGCTGGACGCACTCAACGCCGAAGAGCACTCCGAGTCGCTGGCGCTCTTCGTCGAAGTGACTGGTACGCGCGGCGCGGGGTACGCCTACGACCTCTATTTCTCGGACAGCGCCGACGCACCCGAAGGTGCCGCGATCGGCAGTGACGGCGGCGTGACGATTGTGGTGCCGCCCAAGAGTGTGGAACGCCTGCGCGGCAGCCGACTGGAGTTCGCGAACGAAGGCGGTGGGGGTCTCGTACTCGTGAACCCGAACGCGCCCACACCCGAGGAGATCAACCCTGGCGTTCCGGCCGACGTCCTCGCCATGGGCATTGAAGGACCTCTCGCGGCACTGGCGATCGAAGTCCTCGAATCCAGTGTCAACCCGGCCATTGCGTCGCACGGTGGACGCGCCGACCTGATTGCGCTCGACGAAGAGAAGAAGGTCGCGTACCTCAGACTCTCGGGCGGATGCCAGGGCTGCGCGATGAGTCGGATGACTCTCTCCCAAGGCATCGAGACCCAACTCATCGAAGCGATTCCCGAATTGACCGGCGTCATCGACGTCACGGACCACGCCTCCGGAGAGAATCCCTTCTACGCCAAAGAGTAAGAGCGGCCTTCGGCCGTTCTAGAATTACCAGATGTTGCGCTTCCTCACGGCCGGAGAGAGTCACGGTCCATCCTTAAGTGTCATCGTTGAAGGTTTGCCCGCCGGCCTGGCCATCGAGGTCGAGGAGATCGCCGACGAGTTGGCTCGTCGCAGACTCGGTTACGGACGCGGCCCACGCATGCGTTTTGAACGAGACGAACTGCGCCTGATCGGCGGGGTGCGACACGGGCGAACCCTCGGTTCACCGGTCGCGGTCGAAATCTTGAACTCCGAGTGGCCCAAATGGGAACAAGAGATGTCACCAGCCCCGGGTGCGCCGACACAAAAGCAGACGAAGCCGCGGCCCGGCCACGCCGACTTGGCCGGCATGCAGAAGTACAACTTCGATGACGCGCGCGACGTCTTGGAGCGAGCGAGTGCTCGAGAGACCGCCGCGAGGGTCGTGGCCGGCGCTCTCGCCAAAGCCCTCCTGTCGACGATCGGGGTGGCGATCGTGAGCCACGTCATCCGAATCGGTGGGGCCGCCACGCCCTTCAACCTTCGACCGCTTCCGGGCGACCTCGAGGCGATCGACGAAAACGAGGTCCGTTGCTTCGACCCCGAGAGCGCCGACGCCATGATCGTGGAGATTAAGGCCGCGGCGAAAGACGGCGACTCACTCGGCGGGATCGTCGAGGTCATCGCCTACGGCGTGCCGGTCGGACTCGGTAGTCACGTCCAGTGGGACCGCAAACTCGACGGTCTGCTCGCGGGGGCGTTGATGAGCATCCAGGCGGTCAAGGCGGTCGAGATCGGTGACGGTTTCACCCAGGCCTCCCAGCGCGGGAGCGTCGCTCATGACGCGATCGCCTACGACGAAACGTTCGTCCAGGGCGGCGGCTATATACGTCGCTCCGATCACGCCGGTGGCACCGAAGGCGGGATCTCCTCCGGTGCACCGATCATCGCCAAGGTGGCGATGAAGCCCCTCTCCACTTTGAATCGGCCAGTGCTCGAGACCGTGGACGTGGTGACGCACGAGCGCGCGATCTCGTTCAAAGAACGTACGGACGTCACGGCGGTACCGGCGCTCGGCGTCGTCACCGAAGCGATGATGGCACTCGTCTTGGCCGACGAGGCGCTACGAAAGTTCGGCGGCGACTCGGTGGAGGAGTTCACGCGCAACCACGCCTCGTACATTGCCAATCTCGGTTCGACCTCATCTGCGGCTCGCCCCGACTGACCGTGAGCCGCCTCGTTCTCGTTGGACTGCCCGGTACCGGAAAGACGACCGTCGCGCGTGCGCTCGCCGAGCTGTGGGGTTGGGCCGCCGTCGACACCGACGACGTCCTGGCCGAGACGGTCGGCACCGCGGCGGCGCAGTACCTGCGCGACGAGGGCGAGGGTGCCTTTCGCTCGCGTGAACTCGAAGCGTTGCGGGTGGTTCTCGCCGACGAATCGGACGGCGTCATTGCGACCGGCGGTGGCATCGTCTGTACGCCGGCCGCACGTGAAGCCCTCGCCGAGGAGTTCACCCTTTGGCTGGACTGTGATGATGACGTCATCCTCGCTCGACTCAGCGACGTCGACCGACCGCTGCTCGCGCACGAACCGGCCGAAGCGCTCGCGAATCTTCGAAGTGAACGAGGCGAGTGGTACCGCGAAGTCTCGCGAGCCCGCATCGACACGGCGGTGACACTCGACGATGTGATCGAGCGCGTCACGCTCGAAGTCGAAAGGTCGACACGATGAATGTTGTGGTCGACCTCGGCGATCGCTCCTATGACGTGGTCCTCGCCGAAGGCGCCCGACATCAGCTGGCCGAGCTGATCGCTCGGCGCGCTTCGTCCGCTGGTGTCGCGGTCGTCGTCACGACGCCCTCCATCGCGGCTCAACCGTGGTTCAACGTCGCCAGCGGAATCGATCAACACGTGCTCACGGTGCCCGATGGCGAAAAGGCGAAGAGCCTCGACGTGCTCGAGGTGCTGTTGGAAGAGGTGGCACAGTTCGAACTATCGCGTAGCGACGTACTGGTCGGTATCGGTGGCGGAGCGTTGACTGACCTCGTGGGCTTCGCGGCGGCGACGTATCTGCGCGGGATCGCGCTCGTACAGATTCCCACGACGCTCGTGGGCCAGGTCGACGCCGCGATCGGTGGAAAGACCGGCGTCAACCTGCGTGCGGGCAAGAACCTCGTCGGCGCGTTTCACCAACCGATCGGCGTCTTGTGTGACTTCGAGACGATTACGACCTTGCCGGAACGAGAACGCCTCAGCGGCTTGGGCGAGGTGGCCAAATGCTGGATTTTGGAAGGCGGCTTCGCCGCCGAATTGACCGACGTCTCGCTCCATGACTTGGTCGTGATGTCGGTCAGACTGAAGGCCGCAATCGTCAGCGCCGATGAACGCGAGGGCGGCCGCCGCGCCCTGCTCAACTACGGTCACACCCTGGCACACGCGTTGGAGAAAGTGGCGTTAGCGCGCGACCGCGACGAGATGCGACACGGCGAGGCCGTCGCCATCGGCCTCGCCTTTGCCGTGCGCCTGGCCGCGGCACTCGGCCGAGTCGACGGTAGCGAAGTAGTTCGACACGACGAAGTGCTGGATTTCTTCGCCCTGGAACGTCGAATTCCCGAGCAGTTCGCGACGTCGTTGCTGATGGAGGCCATGGCGCACGATAAGAAGGCCCACCACGACCTGACCTTCGTGCTGGCGGGCGCCGAGGGTTTCGAGACCGTGCATGACGTCGACTCACAGTTCGTGAGCGACGTGCTGGAGAGATTTCGAGGAGAGCAATGAGCAACGAGATACTGCTGTTGTCAGGTCCGAACCTGGACCTACTGGGCACCCGTAATCCCGAGATCTACGGTACGTCCACGCTGGCGGAGCACGTCGCACGCTTCGGTGAACTCGCTCGCGACGCCGGTTTCAGCGTTCGACACGTGCAGTCGAACTTCGAGGGAGACCTCATCGAAGCGGTCCACGGCGCGCGTGAGAGTGCCGTGGCGATCGTGATCAACGCCGGTGCGCTCACGCATTCCTCGTGGGCGCTGGCCGACGCACTCGATACGTTCAGCGGGGTCAAGGTGGAGGTCCACCTGTCGAATCCCGCGGCTCGAGAACCCTTTCGACACCTCAGTACGTTGGCCGGCTCCGTGAGTGGTTCCATTGCTGGCTTCGGTGCAACGAGCTACGAACTCGCGCTCGACGCCGTTCGCCGTCTGACGTCAACCTCGTCCTAATCGGACGTTGAAGAGCGTTGCCTAGACTAGGCAACGCACGATTCGCGAAAGGTCTCCACGCCCATGCCTGCAATTTCAACGTCGGACATCAAGAACGGCATCACCATAAAGCTCGACGACGGACTCTTCACGGTGATCGAGTTCCAACACGTCAAGCCGGGTAAGGGCGGCGCGTTCGTACGCACCAAGTTGCGCAACGCCCGCTCGGGCGCGGTCATCGAGCGCACGTACCGGTCGGACGAACGCCTGGAGCAGGCGATGATGGACAAGCGCGACACCCAGTACCTGTACCGCGACGGCGACGATTACATCTTCATGGACCAGTCGACCTACGACCAGGTGCCGGTATCGTCCAAGAGCCTCGGCGAGGCGACCAACTTTCTCAAAGAGACCGGTAAGGCGATGCTGATCCTGCACGACGACGAGATCATCGGAGTGGAACTGCCCGCGTCGGTCGAGTTGACGATCACCGAGACCGAGCCCGGTATCCAGGGAGATCGTGTGTCGGGCGCGCGAAAGTCCGCGACTCTCGAGACCGGACTCGTCGTGCAAGTGCCGTTGTTCGTCGGACCCGGTGAACTCATCAAAGTCGACACGCGTACCGGTGAATACATGACCCGGGCCTAGTGTGAGCGAACTCGGTGTCCAACGACACCACTCTCGCGAACGCGCTCTCGAGATCATGTACGAGGCGTCGATGAAGGAGCGCCCGGTGCTGGTCGTGGTTGACGAACTCAATCTACGACCGGACGACTACGCGCTCGCGCTCTTGACGTCGAGTGAGCGCAACGAACCTCGCGCCCACGAACTCATCAGTGAGTTCTCCATCGACTGGCCGCTCGAACGCATCGCACTGGTCGATCGCTTGGTCATGACGTTGGCGGTCGGCGAAATGTTGATGGATGACGCACCGCCGAAGGCCGTCATCCTCGATGAGGCGGTGGAACTAGCGAAGGTCTACTCGACCGACGCGTCACCGAAATTCGTCAATGGAGTGTTGTCCTCAATCGCTGAGCACCTTCTCAGCTGAGCGGGGGAGTCCTACGAATGCCGGGTATGGGTGGTTCGTCGTTCTCGAGCACCAACCCCCTCGTCGTATCAATGTTTCATCACAACGCCTTCGAGACGAGTGTCTCGTGGATCATCGCTCTCGCACTCGTCATGCTCGTGGTGGCGAGCATTCTTCGTCGAGTGAACTCGTTCAACTTGTCGCCCGGCGGACTCGGCGAAGCGCGAAGTCGTACGTACCTGCGAATGGCCTTCGGCGCCATCTGGCTCATCGACGGGCTGTTGCAGTTCCAGGCGTCGATGCCCCTGGGCATGGCCAACGGCATCGTCGCTCCGGCCGCCACCGGCACGCCGAGTTGGCTCCACGCACTGATGTTCGATGGCATCGGAATTTGGAACAATCACCCGATCGCCCTGGCCGTGGGAACGGCGTGGCTCCAAGTGGGCATCGGACTGCTCCTCATCGTCTCGAACGCGACAATCGGACGGATTGCCGCCGCTGTCTCTGTCGGTTGGGCCGGGCTTATCTGGTTGATCGGCAACGGTGCCGGCGGCATCTTCCAGTCGACCAACTCAATTCTGTTCGGCTGGCCCGGCGCGTCGGCGCTCTACCTCGTGGCCGGTGTATGGCTGGCGCTGTCGCCGAGAAATTTCCCCGCGCGTTTCTCGCGCTATACGTTGCGAGGACTCAGTGTCCTCGCCGTGATCGGCGCGCTACTCCAGAGTCTGCCGTCACGCGGATTCTGGCACGGCGGCAACACCAACGCGATCACCGCGATGTCGACGAACATGACCGCGACGTCACAGCCGCACGCGTTGTCGTGGATCGTCCGGCATTTTGGTGACATCGCGGGAACGATGGGCGGCGGTTTCAACGTCATCGTCATCATCTGGTTTGGCGTTTGCGCCGTCGGACTGTGGATGGCCAGCGATCGTGATTTGCGCTGGCCGACACGCACCTTCGTCATCGGTTGTCTCATCTTCTGGGTAGTGATCCAGGACGCTCCATTCTGGGGCGGACTCGCGACGGACGTGAACTCCTTGATTCCCCTGGCCGTATTGGCGTGGTGCGCCAGTCCGGCGCGACTCACCTCGACGCCGCTGCGCCGGCACTTACCACTCGAGATGCGATCGAGTTCCGGCGCGGTCGTCGCGTCCTTCGCATCCGGGATGCTCATATTCTCGATTGCCTCGATGGGCTGGGCCTCGGGCGCCGCGGCCGAAAGCACGTGGTACCTCGCGCAGAACGGTCCCGCGTCGTCGGTCAATACCGTCGCACCCCGCTTCACACTTACGGATCAGCACGGTGCGACGTATTCGATGAACGAGCACGCCGGACACTACACGTTGCTGACCTTCCTCGACCCCGAATGCTGGACTGACTGCCCGCTCTTGGCGGCCCAGTTGCGTGAGGTGCGACGCGATCTTTCGCCCGGCGCCCAGCTGGACATCGTCGCGGTTGCCGCCGATCCCTATCACGAAACCGTGGCCGACGTGAATCACTTCATCGACGTCCATGGTCTCAAGCGCGTGAAGGGCTTCTACTTCGTGACCGGGCCGCTGAGCACGGTCCAGAAGGTGTGGAGCTCGTACGGCATCGGGGTCTCGATGGCACCGACGGACAAGATGAGCATTCACTCGGACCTCATGTTCATCATCACGCCGCGCGGCCGTCTCGCGTGGATCGTTCCCGACAATCCGCTCTCGAACTGGGCCGGTCAACATTCGGCGGAAAGCGAACTCTTAGGCCTGCTGCACCAGTCGGGCGTGCACTGATCGAATTGCCGAACAGACTGCGTGGCGACGCGTTCGACGTCCAGAGGCGTCAGCCGTCGTGAGTGTCGGGCGGGGCTGACCGATCGCTCTGGTGTACCGAGGCGAGGTACGCGTTCCACGTATCGAGCCGCGGGTCCTCTTCGTCGAATACGACCGGACGTCGAGAACCTTCGCCGCGCTCTTCTTGAAGCAGTTTGTGCCACATGTACACCGCGTAGAGGCCGAGGATGGGCCACTCGAAGACGTACGCCCACGAGAGGGTGTTGCCGTCGAGCGCGCGCGTCAACTCGAAGATGAAGGCCGGTAGGCAGATCAGTTCGGCGAGGAAGAGGCCGACGTGGATTCTGATCGTTGTCTTGGTACCAGCCCTCATTGGACGAATTTTAGGCCGGAGTGCTCATCGGTCGCATTCGTTCGACACGCTGTCTGCCAAAGCTCGGCTTCGTCCCCTTGGCGTGCACGTGGACCTTCTCGATCGGCCGCAGCGAGGAGGGACCTACCCGGACCTCGGTCAGGCAATTCGGTATGTGGGATGGCGATCGTCATCGGCGACCATTGGTCAGGGCGCCGACGCGTGGGAACGCGTCCGCGAAGGATCGTTGGCACGTCAGTGATCGAGGGCTTTCGAGCGACTACGATGGACGTGATTCAAAAGGTGAACACGACCCCGGCACTGGTTCAGTTGGCCGATGTCCGGGGTGGTCGTGAAGCGGGTCCGGTGAGGCTCGTACGACAGGAGAGTGATGAGCAACGACGACGAACGCCAGGCGCGAACACGCGGCCTGGCGTTCACTGCGAAGAGCCAGCTCATGACGGCCGACGACGTGACGCGCGCCGTGCGACGAATGGCTCACGAGATCGTCGAGCGCAATCACGACGTGGCGTCACTTTCGATCATTGGTCTGCAAACGGGTGGAAGAGCGCCCGCCAGCGCGCTCGCGTCGATCCTCGCCGAGATCTCCGGTCAGCCGGTCAGCGCCGGAATGCTCGACGTCTCGTTCTACCGCGATGACCTGTCACGAAACCCTCTGGTGACTTCCTCGGCGACGAACATCGACCACGATCTCACCGATCGCACCGTCGTGCTGGTGGACGACGTTCTCTTCACCGGTCGCACCATCCGCGCCGCGCTCAACGCCCTGTCCGATTGGGGTCGGCCCCGCGCCGTGCAACTGGCCGTCTTGGTCGACCGGGGCCACCGGGAACTGCCGATCCGGCCCGACTACGTCGGCAAGAATCTCCCGACGTCTCCGGATGAGGCCATCGTCGCCACCCACGAGGGCGTGTGGATTGGTACGAGGGAGCCGTCGTGATTGAGTCCATCCGGGGTCGCAGCCTCCTCTCGCTCGACGATCTGTCGAAAGAGGCGATCGTCGAAGTGCTCGACACGGCCGAATCCTTTGTGGAAGTGAACCGTCGAAGCATCAAGAAGGTGCCCGCGTTGAAGGGTCGCGTGGTGGCCTCGCTCTTCTTTGAAGAGTCGACGCGTACTCGGCTCAGTTTCGAAACAGCGGCGAAACGTCTCAGTGCGGACGTGCTCTCGCTGGCCGTCGCCTCGAGCAGCGTGAAAAAAGGTGAGTCCCTTCGTGACACCATCGCGACGATCGACGCGCTCGGTATCGACGCCGTGGTGATGCGCCACCGTTCCAGTGGCGCCGCGCTCCAGGTCAGTCGCTACGTGCCGCACGTGCGGGTGATCAACGGGGGCGACGGTCAACACCAGCATCCAACACAGGGCCTGTTGGACGCCTTCACGATTCGACAGATCTTGAGCGAACGCCATGACACCACCGGCCTCGAATCGGGGGCGTCACTCTTCGAGGGTCTTCGAATCCTGATCGTGGGCGACATCCGCCACAGCCGGGTCGCGCGCAGTGACGTCGCGGCCTACGCCACCCTCGGCGCCGAGGTTCGCCTCTGCGCGCCGGGCACCCTGCTGCCCGAGGACGTCAAGACCTGGCCGGTCACGGTGGCGGGTGACTTCGACGACGCGCTCGCGTGGGCTGACGTCGTCGGCCTCTTGCGATTGCAGAGCGAACGCGGGTCGGGCGCCTTCGTCGCCAGTTTGAGTGAGTTCACTTTCTCCCACGGGCTGACGGTCGAGCGAGCTCGATGCTTGAAGTCCGACGCGCTGATTATGCATCCCGGTCCGATGAACCGCGGGGTGGAAATCGATTCGCGCGTGGTCGACTCGAGTCGGGCCGTCGTCGAGCGCCAGGTGAGTAATGGCGTGCCCATCCGCATGGCGGTGTTGTACCTGAGCGTCGCGGGTTCGAGAGAGGGGTAGATACGATGAGCGCGATCATCATTCGACAGGGCCTCGTCGTAGGCGAGCACGCCACGGTCGTGGCCGACGTGCTGATCGTGGACGGTCGGATCGCCGAGGTCGCGGCGACCATCGACGCGCCGAGTGACGCCCGCGAGGTCGACGCCCGCGACTGTTGGGTGGGACCGGGCTTCGTGGACTTGCATTCGCACCTTCGAGAGCCCGGTCGCGAGGCCGCCGAATCGATCGAGAGCGGCGCCCGGGCCGGCGCCCTGGGGGGCTACTGCGCATTGGTCGCCATGCCCAACACCGAGCCGGCCCTCGACAACGTCGCGCTGGTCTCGTTCGTGCTCGAACGCGGTGCACGCACGCCGCTCGATATCGCGGTCGCGGGAGCGATCACCCAGGGGCGCCGCGGCGAGTTGCTCGCGCCCATGGCCGAGATGGCCGCCCTGGGCGTTCGAATCTTCACTGACGACGGTGTCGGTGTACAGGATTCGTCCGTGATGCGACGGGCCCTCACGTACGCGAGGCCGCTCGGCGTGCGTCTCGCCCAGCACTGCGAGGACGAACAGTTGGCGGCCGGCGGCACGATGAACGAAGGGGCCCTCAGCGGCCGTCTCGGCCTCGTGGGACGCCCGGCGTTAGCCGAAGAGTTGATGGTGATGCGCGACATCGAACTCGTACGCATGACCGGTGCGCCCCTGCACTTCCTCCATCTCTCGACGGGTCGCTCGGTACAGATGGTGCTCGGCGCGCGCGACGAGGGACTTCCGGTCACTTTCGAAGTGGCGCCGCACCACTTCACGCTCGACGAGGGTGCCTGCGCGAGCTACGACCCGGTGTTCAAAGTTCACCCGCCGTTGCGCTCACCCAGTGACGTCGCGGCGCTTCGCGAAGCCCTGCGCCGCGGCGTGGTCGATGCCGTGGCGACCGATCACGCGCCCCACGCCCCCGAATTGAAGGACCTCGTCTTCGATGAGGCGCCGGCCGGGATGCTCGGTCTCGAACACGCCGCCGCGCTGACGTTCGAAGCGCTGGGACCGTCGAGTGATCCGAGGACGTTCTTCCAGGTACTGAGCCGTGGACCGGCGAGGATCGCGCAACTTCGAGCCGACGACATTCGGGTGCGTCACAGCGCGCACGGCGCCGCAATGGTGAGCGGTGAGGATGCGAACGTCACGGTCTTTGACCCGGGATCTCGATGGAGCGTCGATCGCCATACTCTCGAGAGTCGTTCCATGAATACGCCCTACGACGGACGCGCCATGTCGGGTCGCGTGCGCGCCACCATCGTCAAGGGACGTCTCGTCGTCGATCAGGGCCTCCTCACGTGATTCGTCAACCCTCCGTTCTCGTACTGCAAGACGGCGCCACGTTCGAGGGCTACGCCGTCGGACATCTGCCCGACGAGGGCTACACGAGCGGTGAGTTCGTCTTCAACACCGCCCTCTCGGGCTACCAAGAAGTCATCACCGACCCCAGCTACGCCGGACAGATCATCAGTTTCACGTACCCGCACATCGGCAATTACGGCGTCACGCCACTCGACGACGAGTCGTTGCGACCGTGGTGTCAGGGTGTCGTGATGCGCGAGCTCTCGCACGTCCCTTCGAATTGGCGTTCGGTCGGACCGCTCGAAGGCTTCTTGCGTCAGCACCGTGTCGCGGGAATCGTGGGCATCGACACGCGTCGACTGACCCGGCACCTGCGCTCACACGGTGCTCTGCCGGGCGCCTTCGGCCACGGCGATGCCAAGGTCGTGGCCGAAGCGGCGCGCACGGCGCGCGGAACCGATAACACCGACCTGGTCAGCCGGGTCTCGACCCCCGACATCTACAGCCGCGGGGCGGGTGAGCGTCACGTCGTGGCGCTCGACTACGGCATCAAGACAACGATGGTGCACCAACTCGCTCAGCGCTTTCGCGTGAGCGTGGTGCCGGCCTCGACGAGCGCCGACGAGATTCGTTCGCTGCGACCCGACGGCGTCTTTCTCTCGAACGGTCCCGGCGACCCCGCGGCGCTCGGCGAGCACGTGCGAGTCATCGAGCAACTATTGGGCACGGTGCCGATCTTCGGTATCTGTCTCGGTCATCAGTTGTTGGCCCAAGCACTCGGCGGACGGACCTTCAAGCTGCCCTTCGGCCACCACGGCAGCAACCATCCGGTCTGCGATTTGGCGACCGGTCGAATCGAAATCACGGCGCAGAACCATAACTACGCGGTCGCGCCGGATTCATTGACGCGCGGCGTGGTGAGCCACGTGAACTTGAACGACGGCGTCATTGAAGGCGTCTCGGCGCCGGGCGAGCGGTGCTTCTCGGTGCAGTATCACCCGGAGGCCGGCCCGGGGCCGCACGACGCGCGTTATCTCTTCGAACGCTTCGACGATTCGCTGCGCGACGGCGCCACGACGGGGGTGTGATGCCCAAGCGCACCGACATCCACTCCATCATGGTCATCGGTTCCGGTCCGATCGTCATCGGACAGGCCTGTGAATTCGACTACTCGGGGACCCAGGCCTGCCAAGTACTGCGCGCCGAGGGCTTCAAGGTGATCCTGGTGAACTCCAATCCCGCCACGATCATGACTGACCCCGCGACGGCCGACGTCACCTACGTTGAACCGTTGGACGCCGACGTCCTCACTGACATCATCGAACGCGAACGGCCCGACGCGCTGCTCCCGACACTGGGTGGACAGACGGCCCTCAACTTGACCATGGAGCTCGTCCGACGCGGGGTCACGGAGCGATTCGGCGTCGAAGTCATCGGCGCGCGACCGGAGGCGATCGCGACCGCCGAGGACCGCGACCTCTTCAAATCGGCGATGGCCGATATCGGTCTGGCCGTACCGGAATCGGGATTTGCCCGCAGCGTTGATGAGGCGTACGACGTCGCGTCGGGCATCGGGTGGCCGGTCATGATTCGACCGAGTTTCATCCTGGGTGGATCAGGCACCGGCATCGCCCACGACGAAGCGCAACTGCGTCTCTTGGCCGGCGAAGGCATCGCGGCCTCTCCGGTCTCGGAGATTCTCGTCGAGCGGTCGGTCGCCGGTTGGAAAGAGTTCGAACTCGAAGTCATGCGCGACATCGCGGACAACTGCGTCGTCGTCTGCGGGATCGAAAACTTCGACCCGATGGGGGTGCACACCGGTGACTCCATCACCGTGGCCCCCATTCAAACGCTCTCGGACGTCGAGTACCAAGAGATGCGCGACGACGCCTTCGCGGTCCTTCGACGAGTCGGTGTCGAGACCGGTGGCTCGAACGTGCAGTTCGCGGTGGACCCCGCGACGGGCGAGCGACTCGTTATCGAGATGAACCCTCGTGTGAGTCGCTCGAGCGCGCTGGCGTCCAAGGCCACCGGTTTTCCGATCGCCAAGATTGCCGCTCGATTGGCCGTTGGCTACACCCTCGACGAGATTCGAAACGACATCACCGAAGTCACGCCGGCCAGTTTCGAACCGGTGATCGACTACGTGGTGACCAAGATCCCGCGCTGGGCCTTCGAGAAGTTGCCCGGCGCCCCGGCCGAACTCGGCACGAGGATGCAGTCGGTCGGAGAGGTGATGGCCATCGGTCGGAGCTTCGCCGAATCACTCCAGAAGGCGGTTCGTTCGCTCGAACAGGGGCGTACCGGTTTCGCGTTGGGACGCCACTCGGAGTTCGTGGACTTCGACATCGAGCGGCTCTGGCATAGTTCGGTGGTCGCGACGCCCGAGCGACTCTTCGCCTTGCACGAACTACTCTGGCGCGGCGCGTCAATCGACGACGTCGTCGCACGAACCGGCATCGACTGTTGGTTCATTCAACAGTTGAGCGAGATCATCGAGCGCGAGCGTGAACTCACCCCGGACGTGGTGCTTGAGGGTTTCGGCGTGCGTGAGTGGCGGCGTTATAAACAGTGGGGATTCTCCGATCCCCAAATCGCCGACCTGTGCGCGCGCCCCGTCGAAGAGGTCACGGCGCTTCGGCGAGCGGCCGGAGTGACGACCACGTTCAAGACCGTCGACACGTGCGCCGCGGAGTTCGACGCGTCGACGCCGTATCACTACAGCACCTATGAGGACACCAGCGAGGTCGTCGTCTCGGCCCGCGACCGGGTGATCATCCTCGGATCCGGGCCGAATCGTATTGGCCAGGGCATCGAATTCGATTACTGCTGCGTGCACGCCTCATTCGTGCTGCGCGACTTGGGCTACGAGACCGTGATGGTGAACTGCAATCCCGAGACCGTGTCAACGGACTATTCGACGTCCGATCGGTTGTACTTCGAACCCCTGACGCCCGAGGACGTCGCCGAGGTCCTCGCGGCCGAACAGGGCGCGTGCGTCGACGGAGCGCGGGTGCTTGGCGTGATCGTGTCACTCGGCGGACAGACCCCGCTCAAGCTGTCGCACTCCATCGACCCCGCGTTGGTCCTCGGTACACCGGTCGCGTCGATCGACGCCGCGGAGGATCGAGAACAGTGGTCGGCGATCTGCGCGAAGCTCGGCCTGCGCCAGCCGCCCGGCGACGTCGCGCTCAACCTCGCCGAAGCCAGGGCGATCGTGCGCGAGGTCGGCTATCCGGTCTTGGTACGACCGAGCTACGTGCTCGGCGGGCGGGCGATGGAGATCGTCTACGACGACGCGGCGCTCGAACGAGTGATGAAGGACCTGACGAGTCAGCACGGTTCTTTGGCGCGTGAGGGCGGGGTCTCCCAGAGCCGGCCCATTCTGATCGACAGTTTCCTCGAAGACGCCATCGAAGTGGACGTCGACGCAGTGCGCGACCACTCGGGCGACGTCTTCATCGCCGGAGTGATGGAGCACGTCGAAGAGGCCGGCGTGCACTCTGGGGACTCGGCGTGCGCACTGCCGCCACAAACGCTGAGCGACGCGGTGCTCGCGACCTTGCACGAATACACCGAGAAGATCGCCGAGGGGCTCGGCGTCGTCGGCCTGATCAACGTGCAGTACGCCGTGAAGGACGAAGAGGTCTTCGTACTCGAGGCGAATCCTCGCGCCTCTCGCACGGTACCCTTCGTCGCCAAGGCGACCGGAGTGGCGCTCGCGCAGGTCGCGGTTCGCGTCATGATGGGCCAGACGCTCCACGAACTGGTCCAACAGGGCATCGTGCCCGCCGCGACGCCGGTACCGACGTACGTGTCGGTGAAGGAAGCGGTACTACCGTTCAATCGTTTTCCCGGCGTCGATACGGTGCTCGGTCCCGAGATGCGCTCGACCGGTGAGGTCATGGGGGTGGGGGAGAGCTTCGGCATCGCCTTCGCCAAGGCGCAACTCGCCGCCGGCACTCGGCTGCCGGACCAGGGACGGGTCTTCATGAGCCTCGCCGATCGTGACAAGGTCCAGGGACTCGAGCTCGCGCGACTTCTGTTTGATCTCGGCTTCGCGATCGCCGCGACGGTGGGCACGGCCGGGTACCTGCGCGCGCACGGCGTCACGGTCGACACGTTGGTGGGGAAAGTGGGGTTGGCCGACATGGGCGTCGACGCCGTGTCGATGATCGCTGCGGGTGAGGTTCAACTCGTCATCAACACACCGTCGGGCAGTGGCGCGCGTGCGGACGGAGCACTCATTCGCGGCGCGTGCGTCGTCCACGCGGTGTCATGCCTCACGACGATCAGCGCCGGTCTCGCCGCCGCCAAGGGAATCGCGGACACCCGGTCCCAGGGCTGGCGTGTCGCGTCGCTCCAGGAGCTGCACCGATGAGTGCACTCTCGACCAGCGTCGGTGCCGTGACGCTTCGATCCGCGATTCTGACCGCGGCCGGGACATCGGGCTACGGCGACGAGCTCGCCGGATACGGCGATCTCGGCCAACTCGGCGCGGTGGTCGTCAAGTCCCTGGCCGCCTTCGCCTGGGAGGGCAACGCCGCGCCGCGCGTCGCGGCTTCGGGCGAACATATGTTGAACGCTGTCGGTCTCGCCGGTCCGGGCGTCGCGGCGTGGCGCGAGCGTTATCTGCCGGACCTCGAACGACGGGGCTGTGACGTGGTGGCCTCGATCTGGGGTCGTACGGTGTCGGAGTTCGCAGAAGCGGCCGAGGCGATGCGCGGTGCCAACGTCGTGGCGTTGGAAGTGAACGCGAGTTGTCCCAACCTGGAAAGTCGTTCTTCGATCTTCGCGCACTCGGCGCTCGCCACCGCGGAGATCGTTCGTGCGTCGAAGGTGGCCGGGGTGCCGCTCTGGATCAAGTTGAGTCCCAACACGCCCGACCTCGTGGAGATTGCCGACGCCGCGCTCGACGCCGGCGCCGAGGCCTTGGTGTTGGTCAATACCGTGCTCGGGCTCGCCATCGACATCGAACAGCGGCGAGCGTCACTTGGCAACGGTGGTGGCGGCATCAGTGGACCGGGAATCTTGCCCGTAGCGCTACGCAGCGTGTACGAGTGCCGAGCCGCCTTTCCCGACGCGCCGATCGTCGGCGTCGGCGGCGTCGGTAGCGGCGACGATGCCGTAGCGATGATCATGGCCGGCGCGAACGCGGTCGAGGTGGGCACGGCGACGTTCGCGGACCCGCGCGCGCCCTGGAAGGTGCAACGGGGTGTCGCGCGTTGGATGGAGCGACACCACGTGACCCGGTTGAGCGACATAGTGGGAGCGGTTCATGGATGAGACCTTTGGGGTGCGACTTCGCGAACGGATTCGAGCCCTGGGTCCGCTCTGTGTTGGCGTCGATCCGAGCCGAGAGTTGCTCGAGTCCTGGGACCGCGGCGACACGGTCGAAGGAATGGAGTTCTTCGTGCGCGCCGCGCTCGAGGCGGTGGTCGGCACCGCGGCCGCCATCAAACCGCAGGTGGCGTTCTTCGAACGGTTCGGTTCCGAGGGGTACCGCGTGCTCGAACAACTCATCAGTGACGCGCGCGACGCCGACGTGATGGTCGTCGCCGACGCGAAGCGCGGCGACGTCGCGGTCACCAACGTCGGCTACGCCGAGGCGTGGTTGGCCGAACGTTCGTCCCTGCGCGTTGACGCCGTGACGGCGAGTCCGTATCTCGGGGTTGAGGCGCTCGCGCCGCTCTTCACGCTCGCCAAGGACAACGCGCGCGGCGTGTTCGTCCTCGTCGCGACGTCGAACCCGGAGGGCCGCGCCCTCCAGCGAGCCCGCACGCCCGAGGGTGAGCGTGTCGAGGACCTCGTCCTTCGTTCGGTCGCCGAGTTGAACGCGCGTGGCGATGGACTCGGGTCATTCGGCGTCGTGATCGGAGCGACGCGCGACGCGCCGGAGTTCGATTTGGCCAACCTGGGCGGACCTTATTTGGTTCCCGGAGTCGGGGCGCAGGGTGCGAGTGCGCAGGACGTTGCGCGATTGTTCGCTCGTTGTCCCAAGAACACCGTGCTTGTGAATGTTGCACGATCCATACTGAACACCGGTCCTGAGCGCGCTGCACTGCGTGACGCGGCACGTCGCTGGCGCGATGATCTCAATCAGGCGTTGGCCTGAACAAAAGTCAGCGCTGGAGAGTAATCTGACAACGTGACTCCCACTCCGCCGAACCTCTCGCAAGAACAGCGAGTTGAGGCATCGCGTTTGGCGGTAGCGAACCGGCGCCGACGCGCCGAGGTGAAGCGTCAGGTGAAGTCGGGCGAGCTTTCCCTCGAAGAACTCTTCGAACTCGCGTCGCGCGAGGAGTGCGTCGCGCAGATGCGCGCCTACGACCTCATCAGTGCCTTGCCGGCCATTGGCGAGGTGAAGGCCGAACGAATCATGAACAACGCGTCGATCGCCAAGACCCGCAGGATCCGGGGTCTCGGTCCCAAGCAGCGCGCTGAACTGTTCCGA
>Ga0208357_1000364_pt1 | contig 36717 bp, 37 predicted proteins | sample NGESurdeep092012_6_FD_184487 | JGI IMG/M metagenome (GOLD analysis project Ga0208357, IMG submission 184487) | Arctic peat soil microbial communities from Barrow, Alaska - NGEE Surface sample F52-2 deep-092012 (SPAdes) | ecosystem: Environmental > Terrestrial > Soil > Wetlands > Peat ...
CTCGGGCGGCCACCAGGGGACCGGCGCCATCGTCGCGGCGGTACTCGCTGCCGAGGCCGGCCACCACCACCCGGGGCCTCCGCCCGGTCATGTCGTCACCACCGAGAGGTCGAGGAAGTGGGCGGCGCAGGAGATGCAGGGGTCGTGGTTGCGCACGGCCTGCTCGCAGCGCCATTGGAGATCGCCGTCGGTCAGGTCGAGCCCGCCCTGGACGACGCGGCGGAGGTCGGCCTCGATGGTGAGCTGGTTCTGCGAGGTGGGAGGCATGATGCGAGCGTGAAGGATGGTGCCGTCCTGGTCGATCTCATAGTGGTGGAGGAGGAGACCCCGTGGTGCCTCGGTCACGCCCGTGCCCACACTGGCGTTGACGCCGGGGCGAGGCTGCACGTCGTCGGCGGGGGGATCGGGAGGAGCGTACGCCTCCACCAGCGCCAGCGCCTCATCACAGGCGAGCACTAGCTCCACGGACCGCACCACAATGCTCTGGAACGGATTGGAGCACACCGGACCCAGTCCGGCCGCCTCCGCCGCTTCGGCCGCGAGAGGGGGGAGCGTGCCGGAATTGAGGGCGTAGCGGGCCAGCGGACCGGTGAGGTACGGGTCGCGCCCGGCCAGCCGAGCGTGGAGCGCGGTCGAGCGGGCCACGTGCTCTTCGACCACCAGCTCACCGAATTCGGCCGGGCTGGCGTCCAGTCCTTCCGACGAGGACGGTCGGCCGCTTTCGATGGGGTACCGGTCGCCGTCGCGCAGGGCCACGAAGCGGTAGTCGCCGGGCACGTCGGGGATGTCGAACCGCGAGACCCAGTCCACGGTGGCCAGCGCGGCGTCGCGGGCCCGGCGCAGCGGGTCGGCAAGGGCGGCCACCGCATCGGGGTCCGGGGCGCGGTAGAAGCCACCGACGCGTACGTTGACCGGGTGGACCGCTCGGCCTCCGACAGTCTCCATGATTAGGTTCCCTGTGCGCTTGAGACCGAGGCCCCGCTGCACCGCGCCCCGGTCGCTCTCGGCGAGCTCGACCGCGTCGGCACAGCCGAGGAAGTCCGGCGCGTGAAGAAGGTAGACGTGCAGGGCGTGGCTCTGGATCCACTCCCCGCAGTAGAGGAGCCGACGCAAGGACGCCACCCGGTCATCGACGGTGACACCGCACGCATCCTCCATGGCCGCGCACGCGCTCATTTGATAGGCCACCGGGCAGATTCCGCAGATGCGGGCCGTGATGTCAGGCGCCTCGGTGAAGTGCCGTCCGACCAGCAATGCCTCGAAGTAGCGGGGAGGCTCGAAGATCTCGAGGGCGACATCGGTGACCGTGCCGTCATGGACGACGACCCGTAGCGAGCCTTCTCCCTCCACGCGTGACAGGCCCTCGACGCCGATGGTGCGGGGTGATCCGGAGCCGTGGCTCATGGCGCTTTCTCCGACCCATTGGGCCGGACAGTGCGGCCGAGGATGACCGGGACCGGGCCGCCCTGGGCCGCGGCCTCGTCTCGGAAGGCGGGGGCACCGGCGTTGAAGGTGGCGAAGAAGCGTGACACCTCGACGGGCGCCATGCCCTGGCGACGCAGCTGCGCGGCCAGGGACGCCGTGTTGGCGGTGTCGGCCGGGCCGAAGCAGCCGAAGCAGCCGCGACCGACGCTGGGGCACAGGGCGCCACAACCCGATCTGGTCACTGGGCCCAGGCAGGGGGTCGCCCCGGCCACCAGCAGGCAGACCGTGCCCCGCCCCTTGCACTCTTGGCACACCGAGTGCCCGGGGACGACGGGCGTGCGGCCGGCCAAGGCGGAGGTGATCACTTCGAGGAGCTGGCGCCGGTCGATGGGGCAGCCGTGGAGCTCGTAGTCCACCTCGACGTGGGCCGAGATGGGGGTGGAGGTCTCGAGCGAGTCGAGGTACTCGGGATGGGCGTACACCGTCCCCGCATAGTCGCCGGAGGCCGCGAAGTTGCGCAGGCCCTGGATTCCCCCGGCGGTGGCGCACGCCCCGATGGTGACGAGCCTCCGGGAGTTGGCCCGGATCGCCACGATCCGCTCGGCGTCGGCCGGGGTGGTGATGGAGCCCTCGACGAGGGACAGGTCGTAGGGGCCCGCCACGGTGGCCCGCGACATCTCGGTGAAGTGGGCAATATGCACGACTTCGGTCAGGGCCAGGAGCTCGTCCTCGCAGTCGAGCAAGCTGAGCTGGCAGCCGTCGCAGGAGGCGAACTTCCACACGGCCAGCGAGGGCCGCGGAAGGGCGGGAGCCGGGGCGCTGTTCATCGCTCACGCTCACAGAGCAGCTGTGAGACGGCGCCGGCATAGGGAAGGATGGGTCCATCTCGGCACAGCAGGAAGGGGCCGAGCTGGCAGTGACCGCACCACCCGATGCCACACTGCATGTTCCGCTCGAGGGAAACCCGGATCCGCTCGGGGTCGATACCCCGGTTGACGAGGGCCCGGGCCGTGAACCGGATCATGATCTCAGGACCACAGATCAGGGCACTCGACGTGGCCGGGTCGAAGCCGGCCTCGTCCAGCAAGGAGGTGACAAGGCCCACATGGCCTGACCAGCCCGGCGAGCCCATATCGACGGTGACGGCCACCACCGCTCCGTCCCGCTCCCACATCTGGAGGTCGTTGTCGTAGATGATCTGCCCGGGCTCTCGGGCCCCGGCGATCACGAAGACTCGGCCACCGCCGGCGATCGGCCGGTGCACCAGTTCGTCGATGGCACCGCGCAGTGGGGCGAGGCCGATACCCCCGGCCACGACCACCACATCGCCGGTTCCGGTCGCGGCACCGTCAACGCCCCACGCGGTACCGAACGGCCCCCGCACACCGATGACATCGCCGGCCCCGGAGCGACACAAGGCCTCGGTCACCGGCCCCACGGCGCGCACGGTGTGCTGGAGCGGACCGTCCTCCCGCCGGGAGCTGCTCACCGAGATGGCCGCCTCACCCACCCCGAACGCGGTGAGCATGTTGAACTGACCGGGCAGGAACGCCATTGGGCCGCCCGCGGCGGGGACAAGGAACAGGGTGGCGACGTCGACGGTCTCGTCCCGACGGCCGACGACCTGGTAGGGGACAGGCACCGCGGCCGCGGTGCCGCCCACCGAACCGGTTGCCGGTGCGACCTCGCGCGTTGCCGCCACAGCAGTACGCCCCTCAGCGATCACTGTGGGTCCCGTAGAGGTCGAGAAGTCGAATGCGGGTCGCCTGCAGACGCTCGAGGAGCACGGCGGCCACCCGGCTCACGAGCTTGTGGCCGAGGGCGTCGTCGGCATCGGCCTTGGCCCGCAAGCAGGCCGCGTCGACGGCGATGGCGCCCACCGGACCTATGGCCCTGGCGTCGAACTGCCACCGGTAGGGCGGGACGAGCCAGCTCCAGCCCACTGTTCCCCCCGGGCCGACGGTCTCGATGACGATCGGCCCCCGCTCCGGAGCGTGGACCTCAATGGCCACTCGGCCTCGGCGCACCAGGTAGAGCGTGTCGGCGGGACCGCCCTCGACGAACAGGAGCTCTTCGGGGGCGAAGGCGACGTTGCGGGCGCAGCCGGCCACCTCGGCTACGGCATCGCCCGGCAAGCCGACGAGCAGGGGATGGGAGGCGACCAGCTCGGCAACTGTCGTCGTCACCGGCCCGGCCCCGGTACCGAGGGCGCACCTCGGACGGCACCATCGCTGCCCCTGATGGCCGCGGCCTCCTCGGTCAGATCGATGCCGACCGGGCACCAGGCGATGCAGCGGCCGCACCCGACGCATCCCGAGGTGTCGAATTGGTCCCACCAGGTCGACAGCTTGTGGGTGAGCCATTGGCGATAGCGCGATGACGTCGAGGATCGCACCGGGCCACCGTGCACGTAGGAGTGGTCGAGATCGAAGCACGATGCCCAAGTGCGTTGGCGACGGACGTCGCCGGCCAGGTCGGTGGTGTCGGACACGTCGCTGCAGAAGCAGGTGGGGCAGACCAGGGTGCAGTTCCCACAGGCCAAGCACCGTTCGGCCACCTCGTCCCAGCGTGGGTGGTCGATATTGCGGGCCAGCAGTTCGGCCAGTCCCTCGGTCTCGAGCCGGCGGTCGATGATGTCGCCGGCCGAATTCAGGACCCGGTCGCGGGCCGCGAGGTCCCCGGAGGTCGGTTCGCTCACAGGCACGCGGGCGAGCACGTCGGCACCTCGTTCCGACCCTATCCGTACCACGAAGCGGTGGCCCTCGTCGTCGTTGAGCTCGGTCAGGGCCAAGTCGAAGCCAGATTCGGCGCCCGGTCCCGAACCCATCGACGTGCAGAAGCAGGTTGCGGCCGGGGACCCGCACTCTGCCGCGACCACGAAGGCGCCGACCCGCCGGGCCGCGTAGCGCGGGTCGGGGTGAGCGCCATCGACCAACACCCGGTCGAGTATCCCTAGGGCGACGAGCTCGCAGGGTCGGGCGCCGACGACGGCCAGGGGAGCCATCTCGAGGTCGGGCGTGGTCACGCTGACGGTGTCGTCAACGACGGTCGACCGCCACAGCTCCTGGGTCGGCGGGAAGAACTCGGCCTTCCACGACCCGGGGCCAACGGCCCAACCGAAGACGTTTTCGTCCTCGCCGTGCTCTAGACGGTACTGGCCGGGGGCCTGCACGTCGTGCGTGCCGACGGGGAGATCGGCGACACTCTGTACGGGTCCGGGCATGATCGCCCCGTCACGGACAACCGGACCTTTCGTCTCATACCCAAGGCCGGCCAGTGTCGTGATGAGTGCGTCCAGCCCTTCGGAATCGATCACCGCGGCGTCACCGATGCGCATGGGGGAAGGCTAGGCCCGAAGACGGGTGCGCGACAGGGCCGGAAGTCATACTGGGGCGACCTGGTACGGGGAGATGGACACGCGCCGACTTACCTGGCGCGCCACCTTCGCCATGGCCCCCGACGGCCAATCCCGGCACCGGCGTTGCGGGCTGCCCAGGGTGATGGAGTCCCCGTGCCTCGGTCAGGTTGGCGGAGCTATCTCACTGAACGAGTCTGTCTGAGACGTGGGTGCGCTGGTAGCTCGCCCGGAGGGCAGCCAGGCCGGGCAAGTCACCCTTCTCGATCAGTTCGAGGGTGGCGCCGCCGCCGGTCGAGACGTGATCGATCGCGTCGTCGAGGCCGTAGCTGCGCAGGGCTGCTGTGGTGTCCCCTCCTCCCACGACCGTGAATCCCGGACAATTGGCCATGGCCGTGGCGATGCTTCGTGTTCCGGCTTGGAAGCGTTCGTCTTCGAACTTTCCCATCGGACCGTTCCACAGCACCGTGGCAGCCTGGCCGATCACTTCCGTGAACTCCGCCATGGTCTTCGGTCCGATGTCAAGCCCCGTCCAGCCGTTCGCCAGGTCCCGTTCGAAGCATCGGACCTCCTCCGATGGCGTTCCATCGTGACCGCTCGATCTGCTTGGGCGGAGTGCCAGCACATCGTGTGGGAGCAGGATGTGCCGCTGTGACTGCAGCAGCCGTCGGCACGCGGCGAGGTGGTCGACATCCACCAGCGATGCCCCAATGTCGTGGCCGAGGGCGTCCAGGAAGGTAAAGCACATTCCTCCACCGATGAGGAGTGTGTCGACCTTCTCGCTGAGCGTCTTGAGCACGCCCAGCTTGTCCCCCACCTTGGCTCCGCCCACCAGGGCTATGAACGGCCGCGCGGGCGCATCGACAAGTTGCGTAAGAACATCCACCTCGCGGGAAAGAAGGCGACCTGCCGCGCTGGGCAGCCGTTCCGGGGGTCCCACCACGGACGCATGGGCCCGGTGGGCGGTCCCGAATGCGTCGTTGACATAGAGGTCCTGATCGCGCACGAGCCGATTTACGAACGCTGGGTCGTTGGTCTCTTCGCCCGGGTCGAATCGGAGGTTCTCCATAACCTTCACTCCGGGAACCACGGACTCGAGAAATGAGCGCACGGGCGCCATGGACAGCCTGGCGTCCGGTTTTCCCTTCGGTCGACCGAGATGACTGCACACGGTGACGTCGGCGCCTTGATCGACGAGCCACGACAGGGTCGGCATCAAAGCTCTGATGCGAAAGTCGTCCGCCACCTGCCTGGTGCCGTCCAGGGTGTCGCGCAAGGGGACGTTCAGGTCGGCTCGAAGGAGCACCCGTGCTCCGTCGGGGTTCGGTAGATCTTCGAGGACTGGCAACTGTGTCGACACAGTCACGTCACTGACTCGCATTGCCGGCGGCTTCGACCAAGGTCCGGCGCTCCGCAAAGCCCGCCAATCGTCCTGCCGCGTGCACCCCATTGGGGTTCACCGAGATGGAGGTGGTGCCTGCGTCGACAAGCTGAAGCGCAACCGCAGAACGGTTCCATGGGGTTGGCCCCCCACATCCGGGGCCTCGAGATAGGCGAGAACCGTGACGCCAATTGCCGGTGGAACCAAATAATCCGGCCTTGGTCGTACGTTCGTCCTCGAACCGTATGATCGGCAGTTTGTCCATGATGTGACCTCCCCGGGACCCATCGTGCCCGGCCCCTGCGCACCTCACCAGGGCTTAAGGTCATCACAACCACCACTTCGGATCTTGGACCGCTAGCCACCGAGATCCTCACGCAACCCAGCCATGACGAACCCACCTACGCCTGTCCCTCCGGCGCTCGTGTCATCGGAGTGTCCAAGAGGAGCCTGGTCGCCGTGGCGAGCGAGAGCACGCCCATTGGTTCGCCCGTCGCGGTCAGGACGAGGAGGTGCCGAATACCGTGACCGAGCATCATGTTGACAGCGTCGAGCAAGGTCGTGCCGTTCGTCGCCCACACGGGAGTCTTGGTGACGACCTGGTCGACGGGCGCCCCGGCGTCAAGGCCCGAAGCGAGCGCGCCGGCCAGATCGTGGTCGGTGACCAACCACGAGGGACTCACCCCGACGAGGACACACGAGACTTGGGAATCTTCCATGGCCGCGGCAACTTCCCGAAGTGTCGCATTCCGGGCGACTCGAATTGGCTTATCGAGTTGGGCAGCACCGATCATCATGTCAAGGGCGTTCATCTCAACCTCCTCGCTGGGGTCTTGGAGTACCCGCCGCCTTACCTCGAGCAAGCATGCCGGTCATCGCACCCGGAGGGACAGGGCCAGAAGTCACCTTCGGTTCGCCCGTGCCGTCGGCGTTCCGCGGGGGCAATCCGGTGTCGCCGAAAATGTGAACAAGGATCCCTTGATAGTCGGATTTTCAATGAAGCTGTTTGCCCTGCACCGCATTGGGTCGCGCGCGTCAGTCGAACCACTGTGTGCCCAGAGCGGCCAGAATGTCGTCGACGGTGACCACACCCACGACCTCACCGTGCGCCTTTACGGGGATGTACCGAATTCGATCCTTCACCATCAGGCGGGTGGCTTCAGCAATAGTCGAGGCGGACTCGAGGGCCATGAGAGGATCGGATGCCACATCGGCCGTCCACACGGAGTCAGGGTCCGCCTCATCGGCCAATGCCCGCACGATGTCCTTCTCGGTCACGATGCTGGTGGGACCTTCAGGACCGAGCACCACGACAGCGCCAACTCCTTGGCCGACCATGGAATAAGCGGCGGCCCGGAGGGTGCTCTCGGGATCCAAGAAGTTTGTTTCGGTCCGCATCAGGTGTGTCACCGGGCACAAGAGATCACACTGATGAACTGCCGTTCGGTCGCCGGTAGTCGTATGGTCAGGCATATAGCAACCATGTCGCTTCAGTCCTCCGCGAGCTAGAGGCTTTGGTCACCATGCGAGCACAGCTCCTTGATGGCAATAGTTGCCTGCACGGTGACCCACCTAAGCCGAAACAGGCCACTGCCTGGAATAGTTCAGGCAGCCCGCCGAGGATGGCTTCTGCGGGCGTGCGCTGTCGATGCATCCCTTCCAGCTGTTCAGCGTTCCCGCCCGCAACCGCGTGGTTGGCCACATGGCGGGTCTGCGTGATCTCCCTGGCCGTCCGAAGCGTCGGATCTAAGCGCATCGGTCCGTGGACGCAGAGCGGTTGGAGGTATGCGGGAAGCGGGCTGACCACCTTCCGCTGACGCTGGGCCGATTGAGCAAATTCATTGGAATTTCCCTCCCTTTCGCTCGAACCCTCCGATTCGGGCATCACATTTACGTCGCGCCGACTTCGTCATCCCTGTGTTCGTCGCAAGCAGGCACATCACGACGAGCGGCGTCCCGACAGGGACGAAGGTCCCCTTCTGGGACCCGAGCCCCCCGGTCGAGGTCAGACCCGAGGACGATCGTGACGGTCCGCGGAAAGGTGGGCCTGCTCGTCTGGACTACCGCACCCGCGACCCCGCGCTGATCGAGACCAGATCGTCGAGGCAAGCCAGCGGGTGGCCGATCCTGAGGGTTCGAGAAGACCGAGGTCCTCGAGGGGTATCCACGCGGCGGCGGCGTGTTCGGCAGATGGGAACGTGATCAAGGACCCCGACCACGACTCCGTGAGGAAGCAATCGATGACATACGTACTGCCGGTGGCGCTGATCGATTCGCGTTGACCGACGTACTGCAAGTCCCTCACGGTCAGCCCGGTTTCCTCCTTGGCTTCTCGTGCCGCCGCTTCTCGGGTCGTCTCTCCGGTCCTGACCTGCCCGCCGGGAAAACACCATTGTGAGGGATATCCATGATCGGTATCGAAGCGCCGAAGGACAAGCGCGCACCCCTCTGCCGCGTCGACGATGCCTACTATCCCTGACGCAACTCCATTTTCCAGCGCTGCCGGCTTCACGGTGCCGCCCGAATTATCGGTCGGCGCATCATTCCTCATGAGTCCAAGATCGACGATCGGGCGTATCTCCACCAGGGTCCGAAGTCCCTTTTCCGTGATTGGCCGACTCACCGTTGCATTTGCTGATCGATACAACCCGACGGGCTCGGATCGCGGTGACGTAGGGACCTTCGGCTCTATGGGAGGGGCGCGAGAGATCGCACCATGGAAGGGGGTGACGACCCAATGTTCGTGGCAGTCGAGAGGAGTTGACGTGGTCGATGGAGTCGTCCGTGCGAGCGCATGGTGGGACGGCGCCCAGTGGTGCGAAACTGAAGCTGCGTGGAAACGGGACGTAGCACTTGAGATGTGGGTCGACGTCGAACGGGTTCCAATTCTCATCCGGCTGGAGGGGACGCTCGAAAGAGGAACGGCAGGCAGCCTCGTCTCTGTGGTCCAAGACCAGATCCTCGTCGGAGGTCGCGAATTCGAGTTGGACACGTCCGCCCTGCACGTGTCCGATGCAGCTGGCTTCAGTGCTCTGAAGGCCCTTGCACGGTTGGTGAGCGAGTCCGGAGGTCGGCTCAGGTGGGATGGATCGATGACCGCTGAACAACCGGCGCGTGGGGGCAACCTCGGGCGCTGATGTGACGAGATTTCAAGCGTACGGGTTGGAGCTGAGCTCGCCCGTGGGCGACTCGAAGGCGCTCCCAGCGTCGTTGAGAGGCATGTCTGGCTGCTCTTCTTCACAGCCGACCGCGTCTACGAGCTACGGAAGCCGGTGGTAACCCTCAGTGACACATCGCCATCGGATCGGAAGCGTGCGCTCAAGCGCAGTCGCTCCTGGTCAAGTGATGTTGGAGCCGACATCCGTTACTAACTGAGGATTCGGAGGATGGCGCTCCCTTTCCCTCCTCGGTCTACTGTCGTTCTTCGTGAGGACCTACGATCACGATGGGGCAATGGGCGTGCTGCGAGCACTGCTGGCTGACCGAGCCGAGGAGCAAGCCCTTGAACCCGCCGAGACCCCTGGAACCCACGACGAGAAGGTCCGCGTCCCGGCTTGCTTCGATGAGGATCTCTGCGGGTGACCCCTCATGGGTCACCCCTATGACCTCGACCCCAGGTGCCACTTCGGCGGCGCGGTTCGTCGCCTCAAGTACCACATTCTGCATGGTCACCTGCACCTCGGCGGGAGTGATGAACTCGTACCCAGGGCTGTAGGCAGTGTTGATCTCAAGGACCGCATTGGCGCGGTCGGCTTCTGCCGCGGCCCACTCAAGCGCCCGGGTGGCACCCTCCGAACCGTCAACGCCGACCACCACCCGGTGGAGCGAGACCGAGCGGCCCGATTCTGCGGATGTGGTAGTCATCAACTTCCTCCTTGTGTTGTGATGAGGTTCGGAAATGCCCGTTCGCCATGGTGGCCTTGGTGGTGTGGAGCCGGTTTTCGCCCTGGTCCAAGATGACGGAGGCGGGGTGACTCAAAGACCCCTCCGGTGACATGTAGGGGAGCGGGTCGACGACATCGAGTGACCGCTCGGTTCGATAGTGCGGATCTCATCGCCGGGAACGATGCGTGTGCGGGCCCATCACAGGGTGGTGGCCGGTGCCACGCGCCCGGGAATGGATATCGCCTGAGGGTCACTTCCATCGACAATGATGCCGTCGCGCATCTCGATAATGCGGTCGGCATGCATGGCCACGTCGGGAGCATGCGTCACCATGACGATGGTCATTCCAGAAGCACCGAGACGATCGAGCAGTTCCAAAAAGCGCGTCGTCGAAACCGAGTCGAGGCTGCCTGTCGGTTCGTCTGCCAGGAGAATGTTTGGCTCGTTCGCCAGGGCGCGTGCGATCGCCACCCTCTGCCGTTCGCCGCCCGAGAGTTCCGTCGGGAGCCGGTCTTCGCAGTCACTGAGATCGACCTCGGCCAGCAGTTCACGGGCTCGGGACTTACGCTGGTGCGCGGACAGACGAGTTCCGAACATCGGGAGCTCGACATTGGCGAGCGCTGATAGTTGCGGCAACAAGTTGTGGAATTGGAAGACGAGGCCAACTTCGTTCCGGCGATAATCGCTCGGATCGCGCAGGTGAGCAAGGTCATGGCCCGCTACTGTCACTGTCCCCGAGGTAGGGGAATCGATCGCTGCCAGCAGATGCAGCAGTGTCGACTTGCCGCAACCGGATGGGCCGCTGATGGACACCGTTTCCCCGAAGCGTACGGTGAGATCTATGCCGGCAAGTGCATTGACGTGGCCGGGATACACGCGGGTCACCCCTCTCACATCCACCGCGAGCTGCTCGTCAGTGTGGTCACTCATAGCTGAGAGCCTTCAGCGGTGAGAGGAGCGCGGCGCGGGTCGTCGGGTACAGCGCGCCAATGAATGTCATGACGAGTGCTGTGAATAATGCCCTCCAAAACGCACCTTGGGTGAAGTTGGGATGCAGGATGCCCTTGAGCGCTGGGAGTTGCGCCAGGGCGGCGGACACCCCGAAGGACAGGGCCACGCCGATGGCGGCTCCCAGAACAGCGAGCAGCAGGCTCTCACCGAGAAGAAGGCTGACCGTCCGTCGGCGGGTCCAGCCGATCGCCCGCAGCAGCCCGAACTCACGCGTCCGCTCGAACAGCGACAGGAGCATCGTATTGCCCACGATGACCGCCCCGATCAGGATGGCCAGCACGGTGCTGCCGTTCACCGCCGCCTGAAGGTACACCAGAGTCTGATCAGCCCTACCGAATTGCGAGGCGGTGCGGATCGTCGTCAACTCCGGCTGTGCATAGTCGATACGTGCGGCGACCGCGGCAGCTGAGGCACCCGGATTGTCCTTGACGAAGACCAGGGTCACGATACCGGGAACTCGGTTGTAGCCCTGGATGGCTGGAAGTGGGAACATAGCGCCAGCGTCCCCGAAGGCGTTCCCAGTCGAGTAGATGCCCACGACTGTATTCCATGTCCCATTTGCGTTGAAACGGTCACCAATATGGAGTCCAAAATTGGCCGCCGCCCTCCATCCCAGCATGACCTCGTGCGCTGCTGTTGGCGAGTAGGGCTGTCCACCCAGGACTTTTACTCCGAATGGAGCGAGATTATGGGGACTAATCCCGATCTCTATGAAGACCGGGTTGTCAGCATTGATGTGCTCCGTCTCGACCAGCACACCGACCGCACTTGCCACTCCAGGTGTATGCCCGATACGAACCAGCTCGTTTTGGTCGATCGTGCTCGACAAGGTGTCCGAAGCCCCCTTTTGCGCGACCGTGAAGTCGGCTTTGCCGATCGAGATGATGGACGCAGCCGACTGCTCGAGGCCACTACTGGTCACATCAAGTGTGACGACTGCCATCACCGCAATGGCGACAGCGAAGGCTAGTCCGATCGATCGTGCCTTCTTCTTCCACAGATTGCGGAGGATCAGATCGAAGAATGTCATCGGGCCGGACCCGAAGGGGAATGCAGCGCGGTCACGGCTCCCCGCCTCGTCTCATGACGGCGCGACCGGATCCCGGAAGGCGGGTCGACCATCAAATGGACAACTGACTCGATCATGTTCTTTCGCGTAACCTTCCATTAGGCGGACTGCTCAGTAGGGCATCGGGCTCCATTGTGTGTCAGATCTTCGTGAAGTTCCAGGGACCTTGGACCCCATATTCCAACGCGGAGAGGACAGCGGTGCTTCCTCACAGGGGTTCTTACCGTCTCAGAACAAAATGCCGGCGTTCTCCCGGCTTGAGCTCGATCACGTCATTGTCCAGACCGACCCGTACGGTTCCTTCGCCCCAGTCCTCGATCTCCACTGTGAACTGACCATCAGCGACCGTGAGGTTCAGCCATTGACCGCGATACCGAATATCAAGCGCGAGGCTGCGAACTTGAGCAGGAAGGAGTGGGTCGAACCAGATCACGTCGTCGCGCGCCTCTATGCCGAGGTAGCACCGCTGCAAGAGGTCTACCGTGCCGGCCATGGCGCCCAGATGGACTCCTTCGGCCGTAGTACCGCCCTGAGTGTCGTCGAGGTCGCTGTGCAGGGCATCTTCGAAGAACTCCCACGAACGTTCACGATCCGAACGGGCCAAAACCCAGCTGTGCACAACTCGGCTGAGGGTTGATCCGTGCGAGGTCCGCTCCAGGTAGTAGTCGACGGTCCGTGGGATGGTGGTGGCGTCGAAGCCGTAGCCCAGCCGTTCGAGGAGTACACGGAGATCGTTGGCCGAAAGGAGGTAGAAGAGCATAAGCACATCTGCCTGCTTGGACACCTTGTACGCGTTGGGTGTGTCGTTCTCGCCCTCGAGGATGCGGTCGAGGCGGGAGACGTCGCGGTATCGTGCCCGGTAGCCCTCCCAGTCCAACTCGACGAGGTCCTCATAGCCCTCGAACTGGCTGATCACACCGTCACCGTGGAACACGAGGCGCATCTTGCGACTGACATCTTCCCAACGGGTGAGCTCGGCGTCGTCCAGACCGAGGCGCTCCCGTAGTTCGCTGAGTCGGGGTTCCGGCAAGAGGTCGGCCAGTTCAAGAGCCCGGCAGAGCACCCAGACGGCCATCAGGTTGGTGTAGGCGTTGTTCCTCAAACCTGGGGCTGCTGCGCCGATGTACCCGTCGTGGTACTCGTCAGGGCCCATCACTCCTGCGATCTCGTAGCGATCGATTTCTGCATTGTGCTGGGCGATGCTGGCCCAGAAGCGACTGATCTCGAAGATCAATTCTGCTCCGTAGTTGACCATGAATTCGATGTCCCCTGTCGTCTGGTAGTACTGCCACACGTTGTAGGCGATGGCTGCGTTGATGTGACGTTGGAGGTGCGATGCGTCGGGCAACCATCGACCCGAAAGTGGATTGAGGTGGACGACCTGGGACTCTTCCCGTCCATTGCTTCCGCTCTGCCACGGGAACATTGCCCCGTGGAGATCGAGCTGTTGGGCGGCCCAACGGGCTTCGGGCAAACGCCGGTAGCGATACAAGAGCAGGGATCGCACCAGCTCAGGGAGGTGCCGGTTCAGGTACGGAAAGATGAAGAGCTCATCCCAGAAGACGTGGCCACGATAGGCCTCGCCGTGAAGGCCGCGGGCAGGAACGCCAACGTCGAGATCGAGAGTATTGCGACAGACGGTCTGGAGCAGATGGAAGATGTGGAGGTGCAGGGCCAGCCGCGCTTCGCCGTCATCGGCCTCGATCTCGACGGAAAACCGCTCCCACAGGTCGCCCCACTCGCGGACGTGGTTATGGAGGAGCGCGTTGAAGCTGCCGGCGCGAGCATTCCGGGAGCATGCTTCAGTCAGGGGTTCGCTGATCGAGCGGTCCCTTGAGGTGAACAGGGTGACGACCTTCTCGACCGTGATCGACTCGGATGCTTCGATGTCGACGGAGAATTCATGAGCAATGAATCCGGGCTCTTCCCACACCAGGCGATCGGGGCTCAATGGCATACCCGCACGGGTGATCCGAGTTCTCACCGCTTCGGCAATGCCGACGCCCGACTGGCTGGTGCGAGCCGCCAGAGCAATCGTCTCGTGGTCGACCGCCTCGGTCCTCACATCGATGAGATGGTGTTCGTCGAATTGGTTGTAACGGGCTACGCCGGCGTTGATGATTCTGCCGTCGAGGCCAGCCCGGACGGTCAGGTATCCCGACCAGTTCTCGGCCCACAGAACCGTTTCGAGGCCTGCGGCGTGCGGATCAGCCATGCTCACAAGACGACGTTGTCCCACCCGTGTGACCCGCCCAGCAGCGTCTCGCACTCGCAGCGTCCGGCTCAGTGTCGCTTGACGAAGGTTGAGGTCCAGTTCAAAGTCGAGGATCTCGAAGTCATTGAGGTCGAACCAGGGGTCACCATCGATGCGGAAGGTGAGCGGGAGCCAATTGGGCACATTGACAATGCTTTCGTTCTCGACTGAGCGCCCGGACAGCCATGTGACGCGCCGGTCGTACACCCCGGCAACGTAGGTTCCGGGATAGTGGACCCCGTCGGCCACCGACTCAGGTGCGGCGCCCCGAGTGGCGAAGTAGCCGTTCCCCAGCGTGCAGAGCGCCTCCCGCAGACCCTCCTGGGCAGGATCGAATTGGTCATATCTCAGTGACCATTCGCCTGCTCGGTCCGGATCCGCTGATTCTGGATCTCCCCGACCCGGATCTGCGCTCGGCGTCTCTGCCCGACCTCGACTCACGGCATCCCGCTCTGGACGGCTGGGAGCAAGGTGAGACCGGACAAGTCAGTGACCACCACGTCCGCGCCATGCGCGAGAAGCGCGTCGGCGTGCGAGTTTCGATCGATTCCGATGACGAAGCAGAAACCACCACGGCGACCAGCCTCTACTCCGGCGAGAGCGTCCTCGACTACCGCGGCACGAGAGGGTGAAATGCCGAGTCGCCGAGCCGCCGTGAGGAAGATGGCAGGGTCAGGCTTGCCGGGCAGGTTCAGGGCTTCCGCTTCGACGCCGTCCACAATCGCGTCAAAGAGCTGCGTGATTCCCGTTGCGGCCAGGATCGTTTTCGCGTGGCGGCTCGATGAGATGAGAGCGGTGTTGATTCCATGGCGACGCAACGTGCGAATGAAGTCACCGGTCGACTCGAAGAGAGTCACTCCTTCCTTCCTCACCAATTGCTCGAATGTGTGATCTTTGAGGTTCCCGAGGGCGCAGATCGTGTCGTACCCCGGTAGATCCGAGGGCGCACCGTGAGCTAGGACAATGTGACGCGAGGAAAGAAAGCTTTCGACGCCCTCATAGCGGGGTTTGCCGTCGACATACTTGAGGTAGTCTTCCTCATCGAAGAGCCTGAGGACATCACCAGTGTGCTCTGAGCGGGCGCGTAGATAGTCGTCAAAGGCTCGTTTCCAGCAGCGAGCGTGGACCTTGGCGGTGTCGGTGACGACTCCGTCCATATCGAAGATGACCGCATCGAATCGGTCCATGGAAACGGGAATCTTCGGGCTTGTCCCATGACGGCCGCGCTGGTTCGTCGGATTCACGGGCGTTCGGTGATCATCGGTACCCAATCCGGCGGGTATGGTCCAAATGAAACCACAAGTGAGCTATGGGAGCACCGACCGCCAGCTCGGGCGTCGACTGGGTCCAAGTCCCCAGGCAGAGGGACTTGCCACGTCGTCATGTCGCCATCATCCTCTCCGCGGAGGTGCAAGAACAGGGCCGTTGGTCATCATAAGGTCCCATTTCAGGACGGAACGAAATCATGGGGGCCAGCGAACCAGTCTTGAGCTGGCACGCAGGGTGATGAGATTTCGCGGTCCGACGGCGTGGAGAGGAAAGGTCATGGGCTCCCTCGGGGTCGTATTCTCTCGAGAAGGACTTTAGGGGGTTGCGTGTGCAGTTGGCCCAATGTTGCGTTGTGAGGAGCCGAGAGGCTCTGGTCGTCGGAAAGGCTCGTCGATCGCTGGGCCGTCGTCGGGAGAGCCTCGTACGGCCCGCGACTTACTCAAAGGCTGCCATGTCGCACCTGACTTGGTTTGGTCTCGAGGCGATCCAGTGACCCCTACCCACCCCGTCGAGCGCGAGGTGAAGCTCGAAGCTGACCTGGCATTTGTGGTTCCCAATTTGGGTTCGGCCGTCGGAAGTATCGAGCAGCAGTCCGAGCGGTGCATGCGTACCGCGTACTTTGACACCCCAGAGTTCAGATTGTGGCGCCGCGGTATTACGCTCCGACACCGCACGGGCGAAGGGTTGGGAGCGGGGACCTGGACCATAAAGCTTCCCGAACGGGGTGACGGGCCAACACTCGATCGGACCGAATTGTCCTGGGGAGGTCACCGGGGGACGTATCCCACCGAGGCAACTCGTCTGCTCCGCGGCATCGTTCGCAGCTCGGCACTTCATCAAATTGTCGAGTTGATCACGACGAGGCGGCGGCTCATCCTTCATGACACTGCGTTGACGTCGCGCGCGGAGCTCGATGACGACACCGTCACGGTGAAAGGCGGCACTCGAGACGGTTTCCGCTTTCGCCAGATCGAGCTGGAGCTCGGTCCGGGTGGGGACGCGCTGGTCGACCCGGTGCTGAAGCACCTGACGTGCGCAGGTGCCCGTCCCGGCGGAGAGCAGAAGCTGGCCAAGGCGGTCGGCCTTCCGGTTCAGTCGTCAGAGGACCCGGGACTTCGTTTACACAGGGGTTCGTCGATGGCGGATCTGGCCAGGAGTAGTATCGCTACTGGACTCGATCGGTTGCTCGACAATGACTATCGTCTGCGGCTCGATCCTTCGGAACCACGAGTGGAGGGAATCCATCAGGCCCGCGTCGCAACCCGACGCCTCCGCTCGCATTTGAAGTTGTTCGGCCCGGTTCTCGATCCCGCGTGGGTCGTACATGTACGCCGTGAACTCAAGTGGCTGGGCGAAGTACTCGGGAGGATCCGGGACGCTGACGTGCTGACCGGCCTGTTCGACCGTGATGACGACGGCTCGTCGTTTGACGCCGACGGTCGGCGTGAACTCCGCTCAATCCTCAGTGTGCAACGGCGAACTGACAGTAGTGAACTGGCCGGCATCCTGAATGGCGGTCGTTATGTGATCCTGCTTGAACAGCTCGACGCAGCCACCCAGCGTCTCCCGATCGACGAACGTGCGTCGGTCGATCCGGCAACTACTCGATCTGAGCACGCCGATCAGCCGGCGAAGATGGTCCTGCCCACGCAGATCGGACGCCGTTGGCGCTCTCTCCGACGAGAAGTGCGGAAGGCAGGCCGTCACCCAGATGACCGCGCATTGCACGCTATGCGAATCCGGTCGAAGGAGCTTCGGTATGCGACAGAGTTGGCGGAGCCGGTTATTGGCAAGCCAGCTCGTCGCACCGCTGTGGCCGCTGAGGAGGCCCAGAATGTCCTCGGGGAACACCACGACGCGGTATGCGCCGAGGTCTGGCTCAGGAGCCAGGCAATGAAGGGCACGTTGGCAACGAGCTATTCCGCCGGGCGCCTTGCGGCCGAGGAGACGCAACTAAAGCGGACGTTGCGGCTTCGGTGGCCATCGGTCTTTCACGAACTAGACCAGAAATGCCTTCGTTACTGGTCCTGAATCAGCCGCTTGCACGGTCGAACCGACCATAACCTTCTCGCACGACCTTCGTGGCAACGACGCTCGGTCTCTCAGGTTGCGACATGGAAAAAGTACGTTTCGTGGCCGCTGTCCTCCCACCGCACGACGTACGGCGGCGCTCCGTCGGTGCCTCGCACCTCGAGCACTTCTCCATCGCGGTCCGGCTGGCCCGATTGGTGCCGATGGATGATGACCCGATCACCTATGTTGGCTTGCATAGCGCCCTCCCGATTCCCACGCCTCATATTCATGATCTACCTCGTCTCTTGCCGGTTCGACAGAGTCAAAGGTCCTACGTAGGGGTCGGTGCCCGGGTCACCGGTTGGCAGAGGGTAGGTGCGAGAAGGTTGGAGCTGCCCGATAGCGCGACGCGAGTTGTTGCTCGGGAACCTCCCTGGTTGGGACCTTTGGCCCTGCCCTCTGCGTTTGCCGTCGTCGTACTGTCGTTAAGGAGGAGGTCTGTATGGACGTGGATGCTACGCTTACCGAGTCGGAATTGCCCCGCCCAAACAGAATTGTCCCCACGATTGTGCGTGGCGGAGAGCGCTGTCGTGGGGGCCCTGACGGATCTCGGTGATAGTGCATGGATAGCCGAGTCGTACAAGGAGGCGAGATCTTTCGTCTGAAGCAGAGCGAATCACCCGCCATTTCGATCGGCGTAGGGAATTTTCACCGAGCGTGTCGATCGTTCGGTGATGGCCCATTCAAGTGATGGACAGAAAGAGGGTTTGGAATGGCAGTCGACAATGAAACACTGTTGAAGCGGATCGATGAGCTCGAACGGCGCCTGGAATCCCTGGAGCACAGTTTGATCACTCGTGACGTGCTCGATGACGAGATCCGCAGTCTTGAGCGCCGCCTACGCGAGATCCGAGAGTCAGCGGAGGGGTAGATCCGGATCCCTCCAGTCCCATCTCGTGGGCAGCTACTCCCTGCATCTCACTGCGCCGAGTCGGCTGGAGATGCGTGGCTCTCGGAAAGATGGAGCAGCCGTTCACCGTGTCGAAAGATCCCAATCTGCTCGCCTGAAAGGCATGTGTCACAGCTTTCACGCTTTCCCTGAGGTTCTCCAGCAATGAAGTGGGGAGACAAATTCCGAGAGAGATCGGAGGCAGGGCGAACTCAACGAAGTTCAATCAGAATCGCGGCGCAAGCCGAGTTGCCCTGCGGCTTCGACAAGCTTCTGACGGGCCCGTGGATCTGCAACCTGCTCGATGATGAGCCGAGCTTGTGCATGTTGGGAGCGCCCAAAGACGTCGGCGCATCCGTGCTCGCTGACGATCGCCGAGTGCTGGAATGAAGTGACCGGATTCGTCAGGATCGGCAATACCGTCGAGGCGTCAGACTTGTCGTGCCATGCACGCAGCGCGACAACTGCGTGACCATCGGAAGAGTGGAGTGCGCCGGTGACAAAATCGGGCTGCCCGCCGAAGCCCGAGTAGATCAGGCCGTCAACGAAGCTGGCGTTGGCCTGGGCGAACAAGTCGATCTGCATAGTCGCGTTCACAGACAGCATGGCAGGGTGCGCTGAGATCCGCGAAGGATCGTTGATCGTCTCGGTCCGGGACATGCGGAGCCTCGGATTGTTGTCAGCCCATTCATAGAGCTCGGGCGAACCCATCAGGAACGACGTGTTGATCAGTCCGTCGGCGTCAAGGGAACCTGATCGGTCGAGGAGAAGCACGCCATCGCTGAGCATCTCGGACCACACGCGCAGCTGTCGGAGGTGACACATCCTTTCGGCCGCCACCGTGGGGATCTGCCCGATGCCGAGTTGTAATGTCGTTCCGTCATTGGCAAAACGTGCGATCCTCTCGCCGATTTGAAGTTCTGCGTCGTCGGGCAACTGGAGTTCCGAGGAGGTCAGCTGCTCGTCCACCTCTACGGCAAGGTCGATCCAATCGATCGGCAACTCACTGTCGCCGAAGGTGTAAGGCATCTGAGGGTTGAGCTGGGCCACGATAAGGCCACCTCGGGCCCGAGTGTGGCCGACGGCTGCCGGGAGCACGTTCACCTCAATCCCCAAGGAGACTTTCCCATGCTGCGGCATCGAAGTGTGAAGGAGTACGGCATCGACCGGGCGCGCCGTGCCAAAGAGACGTGGGACCACTGATAATCGCATGGGGAGATAGTCGAGCTTCGGGTCGTGTCTCATTCCTGGCCCGACGAATGGAGTCTCACTGATGAACCCCGCGCGCTGGGGCCAGTCGGACTGCGCGTTGAGTGTGAAGACCCGGCACCGCTCGAGCGCCTCCCCGAGTGCTCGAACGAGAACGGAGGGCGCGGCGAAGTTGCCCGAGATCACAATGCGCGGTTCAGGTCCGGGGAGTTGGCTGAGCCGCTCGGTGAGCCTGTCGAACGAGAGAGTCTGCATTCGGTCAGTGATTCATTATCGTCGAAGCGGTGGCGACGGGTACGCTTGGAGTTTCAACGCGCTTCTGGATATTGGCGCGCGGCTCGGAACGTGGCATTACGAGGGCCAAGATGCCGAGATTTGCTCAGGAATCGATCGCACTGGGTTGGCTCAGATTTCCTCAGGTACCAGGTCGATGGCGCCGCAGGGGCATTCCTGTACGCAGAGTCCACAGCCCTTGCAGTAGTCATAGTCAAAGCGATAGCCGTGACCATCTGCAACCTTACGGACCGCGTTGTCAGGGCAGACGCCGAAACAGTTGTCGCACTGGAAGCAATTCCCGCATGACAGGCACCGCCGGGCCTCGAACTCCGCCGTCGATTCGTCCAGACCCCCCACGACCTCGTCGAAGGTCGACGTACGGCGAGCCGCATCGAGATGGGGACGGACCGACTTCGGCGCATCGGCGTAGTACCAGGAGTTGACCCGATCGAACGTCGCCAGCTCTGCGCGAGGTGGGTGGGCGATCGCCACACCCCGCATCCAGGCATCAATGGCGTGCGCCGCTTTCTTTCCGTGGCCGACGGCATCGGTGAGCGTGCGGGCGCCAGCCACCATGTCACCACCGGCGAAGACACCAGGGTGATCGGTCATCATGTCCCGGTCCACCGCGACATTGCCGTCTCTGGTCCGCACCGCGGGAAGGGTACGCAGCAGGGACAGATCCGACTCCTGACCCAGCGCAAGGACCAGGGTGTCCGCTTCGAGGTCTTCGAATTCACCGGTGGGTTGTGGGAAGCCGGTTTCATCGAGGACCATCTTCTCGATGGTCAGCTTTCCATCGACAGCTCCGGTCACCGTCGACAACCATTGCAGCCGGACTCCTTCTTCGGTGGCTTCATGCACCTCGTCAACGTTTGCCGGCATCCGGTCCCGTGTACGCCGGTACACCACCACCGCATCCTCTGCGCCCAGCCGACGGGCCGTGCGCGCGGCGTCCATGGCGGTGTCGCCACCCCCGTAGACGACGACTCGGCGCCCGAGAGCGGGCATCACCTCTCCCGCTACGTCCCTGAGGAGGGACACTGCGTCGAGGATGCGCGCCGAGTCGCCGGCAGGAATGTCGGCATTGCGCCCACGTTGGGCACCGACGGCCAAGAACGCAGCGTCGAAGCCGCCGGCCGACATGGCTGCAGGCAGGTCGTCGACGGTCCGGCCGCACTCGATCTCCACTCCCATGGCCGCGATCCGATCGATCTCCGCCTCCACGATGTCCCGCGGCAACCTGTAGGCCGGGATCCCGTAACGCATCATGCCGCCCGGTAAGGCCGCCGCCTCGAATATCACCACGGCATGGCCAAGGCGTCGTAGGTGGTACGCCGCCGACAGGCCCCCCGGGCCCGAGCCAACCACCAGAATCCGTCGGCCGGTCGACGGGGCGGGCGGGTCGGGGCGCCAACCTTCGGCGATCGCCTGGTCGCCGAGAAAGCGCTCCACGGAATTGATCCCGACGGTCTCGTCGAGCTTGGCCCGGTTGCATACGGTCTGGCAAGGGTGGAAGCACGCTCGTCCCATGACCGCCGGCAGCGGGTTGTCGATCATGATCTGGCGCCAGGCCGCCTCGTAGGATCCTTCCTCGACCAGGTAGAGCCATTGTTGAATGTTCTCCCCGGCCGGGCAGGCATGGTTACAGGGAGGAAGGTGGTCCACGTAGACGGGTCGCTCGATCCGCCACGATCCCGTCTTGTTGGCCAGGCTCGAGCCGACGTCCAGTGTGATGGCGAACGGCTTGTCCATCAGGCCCATCCCCCGGTGTCGCCCGCCAGGCCGTAGCGACGGATGTTCCGGTCGGCCAGAGCCTGCAGGGCGGCGATGGTGTCGGGACGCGCCGAATTCCCGTCCTCGTCGAACAGATGGGCGAAGCGAGTCTGCAGCCGCAGGTACTCGGTGACCGGAGCCGGACGGCGAATGCGAGACGACCGGACCACCTCGCCGAACTCGGCTTCGAAGACGGGAAACAGGCCGGTCTGGGTGGCCAGCCGGGCGAGCCGTACCGTGTCGCACGGCGCGGCACCCCAGCCGAGCGGGCACGGCACCAGAACGTGGAGGTAGCGCGCCCCGCGAAATGCCATGGCCCGGGTGACCTTGGCTTCGAGGTCATGGAGATCGGCCACCGTGGCGGTGGCGACGTAGGGGATCTCATGGGCCATGGCCAGCGCCGGCATGTACTTGCCTTGGCCGAACGTATTGCCGGGTTCGGGTCCAACTGCCTCTGTGGTGGCGGTGCGCGCCGCGGGCGGGGTGGCCCCGGAACGCTGGACGCCGGTGTTCATGTACGCCTCGTTGTCGTAGCAGATGAAGAGCACATCGTCGTTGCGCTCGAACATGCCCGAAAGGCAGCCGAAGCCGATGTCGACGGTGCCACCGTCGCCGGCCTGGCCGATCACCCTGGTCTCCTCGCGTCCCTTGACCCGCAGCGCCGCCGCGACTCCCGTAGCCACGGCCGGCGCGTTCCCGAAGAGCGAGTGCAGCCAGGCGATCTGCCACGAGGTCTCCGGGTAGGGAGTGGAGAACACCTCCAGACATCCAGTCGCGTTCACGGCCACCAGCTGACCCGACGTGGCCCGCATGGCGGCGTCAAGCGCGTAGCGGGCCCCCAGAGCTTCGCCGCAACCCTGGCAGGCGCGGTGACCCGATGTGAGGGAATTGGACCGTTCGGGGTCCGACTGGACGGAGCGCTCGACCGGGTCAGCCAGGCGATTGCCGACCGCAAAGCTGCCGACCTGGTAGAAGCGGATTGGCACGGTCACCCGATTCCCGACGCCACGGTCCCGAGGTCGCGCAGGATGTTCTCAGCCGTGGGACCGGACCGATGGCGACGCATCGTGCGCTCGAGCTCGCGCTCGACGACGGGTCGATTGAGGTCGAGGAAGGTTAGACGTTCGAGTTCTCCCGCATCGGCGGCCACGAAGATGCCGCGCAACGAAGACTTGGTGATCGGACGACCGCCCAGGCCGACGACCACGGTGGCCACCGGGACGGTGAGGCCGGTGAGCGCCATGGCCACGTCGGTTGAGAGGACGCCGCCGAAGCCGACGCTGAACGCTTTTTCCACCACCACCACTCGACGGGCCCGTTCAAGCGCCGAGCGCACAGCGTCGATCGGGAACGGCCGGAACGACGTCACCCCGAGGGCGCCGATGCGCATGCCCTCGTCACGCAGCGAGTCCACCAGGTCCTTGATGGTCCCCAGCACCGACCCGAGGGCGATCACCACTGTCTCGGCGTCGGCACTCCGGTAGGGGTGGACGAGCCCACCCGAATCGCGCCCGAACGCCTCGGCGAACTCCTCGCCCAGCGCATCGAGTCGGCTCAGCGCCTGCAATTGCCGAGTATGAGCCAGGTACCGCACCTCCTCGAACGCCTCGGGCCCCACCATGGCACCGATCGAGATCGGGTCGTCAGGGTCAAGGACCTGGCGAGGTTCGAACGGCGGCAGGAAGTCATCGACCTCATCCTGCGTGGGCAGGTCGACCCGTTCGGTGGCGTGGGTGAGGATGAAGCCGTCCATGCACACCATGACCGGGAGGGACAGCTCCTCGGCCAACCGGAACGCCTGCACGTGCAGATCCGCTGCCTCCTGATTGGTCTCGGCGAACAGCTGGACCCAACCGGCGTCGCGAGCCGCCATGGCGTCGCTGTGGTCGTTCCAGATGTTGATCGGCGCGCCGACCGCTCGGTTCGCCAGGGTCATGACGATGGGTAGGCCAAGCCCGCCCGCGTTGTAGAGCGCCTCCATCATGAAGAGCAGCCCCTGGCTGGCGGTGGCAGTGAACGATCGGGCACCGGCGGCGGATGCGCCGATGGCCACCGACATGGCGGCGAACTCGGATTCGACGTTGATGAACTCGCACGGTGACAATTCGCCCGTCTTCACCATGCTCCCGATCGCCTCAATGATGTGGGTCTGAGGGGAGATGGGGTACGCGCAGACCACTTCGGGCCGGCACAACGCCACCGTCTGGGCGACGGCCTTCGAACCTTCAATCTGTCGAAGCACCGAGCATCGCCTTCTCGACCCTTGTCGCCATGACTCGAAGAACGTAGTGGTACACCTCGGTCGCCGCGGCCACATTGCGCTCGGCCACGGGCGGCTGGCCGCTGAACCGGTCCCGGATGGCCATCCCCACCGCATCAAGCGACACCTCGGCCGTCATGGCGGCAAACCCGCCCAGGAGAGCGGCATTGGGGATCGATCTCCCGGTATGCCGTTGTGCAATTTCGCTGGCCGGTGCTGTCAGAAGGTGGTCGCGCCGGAATCGGCCGAACAGCGTGGCGAGACCGAGCTCTTCAAAGGTGCGCGAGGAATTGATCAGGACGTAGCCATCGGCGGCAAGCCCGGAGAACAGATCAACCTGGTGCACCAGGGTGGGATCGATGACCACGAGGGCATTGGGAGACACAACCGGCTCCCGGGTACGGATCGTCCGCTCATCGAGTCGGCAGTACGCGACAACGGGAGCGCCCGTCCTCTCGGAGCCGAAACTGGGGAACGACTGTGCGAAACGGTCCTCCTCGAATGCGGCAAGTGCCAAGAGGTCGGCCGCCGTCACGACGCCCTGGCCGCCCCGCCCATGGATCCGCACTTCGAACATCAACCCAGCCTGCATGCTGACGTCCTCAATGGGTAGGGCCGAAGGTCCCCCACCCCGGGGGGAGGGAGTCTCGTTCACCCGGCCTGGGCATCTCCGGTGGCGTCGGATCCGGTGCCCACCAACTCGAGCACGTTGGTCATGATCTCGCCGAAGGCGTCCGGGTCGGCCAGCATCCACGAATGGGAACCGGGCACGGTGAACACCGCAGGTTGACCGAGGGCCGTGCACATTGCGTCAAAGGACTCCCGGGTGATCAGCTGGTCTCGCTGCCCCCACAGGACAACGACGGGGAGCCGGCGGCGGCGTAGTTCATCGAGCTCGGACGTCAAGTCGGCCCGACGCGCCAGTCCGGCGGCGCTCCAGAACGCCCTCGGATCGCGCCAGAGGTTCGGAAGGACCTCGGCGACGATCACCGGCAGCACCCTTCGAGCCTGGCGCATCGGCAGAAGGTCGGCCGGGAAATGGATACCCCAATCCCAAAGCGGCCGCTCAGCCATGGAGCGCAGGGCGGAGCCGTGGTGTGCCCACGCGGACCCGCCGATCGAGTTGATCAACACCAACGCGCGGACCTGTTCCGGGTGGTCGTGTGCAACTTTGATGGCGATTCCGCCACCAAAGGAGTGACCCATGACGAGCGCGGGTTGATCAATGCCAATGGTGCGCAGGAACTCCGCCGCCCAGTCGCCATACCGGGACAGGTTCGTATCTTGTCGGGGTAGAGCCGACGTTCCGCCGAACCCCGGCAACGCCGGTGCCACTACGTGGAGCCCGACCCTCACGAGACGCGAAAGTGCTCGTCTGTATGTTTTGTGGTCCAAACCCCAGCCGTGCAAGAAGAGCACCGGAGGTCCGGTCCCGGCCTCCCCGTAGAGAGCGGGTCGACCATCGACAACGGTGTGCTTCCAGGTCAGCCAGCCCAAGTCTGGGGGCCCCTCAATGCCGAGCGTGGCCTTGAGGGGGATCACGGGAGCAACGTGCTCGGCACCCTGCTGACGGGCCCGACCGGGCGATTCACGTTCCGACATGGCAAGAACCCGGTCGTTCACGGCCGTGGTGCGGCACCGACCTTGGCCGTCAGGTCGGCCAGGCGGTTGGCGTAGCCCCACTCGTTGTCGTACCACCCGAGCACCTTGATCAGTCGCCCCTGGACCATGGTGAAGCCCGAGTCGTAGATGCACGAGGCCGCGTTGCCGACGATGTCGCTCGAGACGAGGTCGTCCTCGGAGTACTCGAGACGTCCGGCCAACGGGCCCACCAGGGCAGCCGTGCGGTAGGCGGCGTGGACCTCCTCGATCGAGGGAGCCGTGGTGACCAAGGCCACCAAGTCGGTCACCGAGGCGTCGGGCACCGGTACCCGCAGCGCCAGGCCGTCAAGGTGACCGCTGAGGGCGGGCAGCACCGTCCCGGTGGCCCGGGCGGCACCGGTGGTGGTCGGGATGATGTTGATGGCCGCCCCGCGGGCCCGACGTGGGTCCTTGTGGACCGAGTCCACCAGGCGCTGATCGCCGGTGTAGGCGTGCACGGTGGTCATGAGGCCGTCCTCGATCCCGAAGGCGTCGTCGAGGACCTTGGCCAGCACGGCCAGGCAGTTCGTGGTGCACGACGCATTGGACACCACGACGTGGCGGGCCGGGTCGAAGTCGCCGTCGTTGACCCCCATGACGAAGGTGCCATCGGCCCCCTTGCAGGGGGCGGACACCACCACCCGTGGCGCGCCGGCGTCGAGATGACCGGCCGCCAGGTCGCGGGAGGTGAACCGCCCGGTGGCCTCGACGACCACGTCGAGGTCCAGGTCGCCCCAGGGGAGCAGCTTCACCTCGGGCTCGGCCAGCAGCTGGACCCGCGCCGAGCCCAGCGTCAGCTGGGACCCCTCGAGCACCACCTCTTGGGGGAATCGTCCGTACACCGAGTCCCGGGCCAGCAACTTGGCCAGCTGGTCGGCAGGGGCCAGGTCATTGACCGCCACCACCTCGAGCGGTGACCCCTCGGCGACGGCGATGCGCACCAGCGCCCGCCCCATGCGGCCGAACCCGTTGATCCCTATGCGAACACTCACGCTTGCTCCTTCACCGGTTTCCGTCCCACACCCCATGTGCGGTGGTCGGGATGCTTTCTCCACAGTGCCGTTTGAGCCGATGCGGGACCAGGGGCAAAGGTCACTAGACCGCGGTACCGCTCCATCTGCCGGGCGTGGCGTGCTCTGGCCACCACAGTGACTGGGTGGTCACATCCAGTTCCCATCGGCAGCAGATTGAGAGTGGTCGGTTCAATCCTGGCCCAGCGCTGCGCCGCGTGACCTCATGCAGCAGGCAGCTCAGTTGGCGCGGAGGACACGGTGAAGCACTGTCGTCCGACAGATAAGGCTCGAAGAACTGGACTTGGGTAGACCATCGGCCCTGGCGTTGCCATCCGACGGACTCGGAGGATGGGTCTGCCGGAGCGCTTCCAACATGCGTGGGACGGCTGGGGTGGCCACGTCCCGCTCGAAGTGGTGGTGTCGCCCTATCGGGCCGTGGTGGGTCCGATCGTGAACGGCGGCGGTCGAACACCATGCCGGCATTGCGGTCACCGAGTTGTGCTTTCAACTGATGAGGTGAGGAAGGCATCAAATTAGACGGAGCGGCCGACCTCGAGTTGCTGTGCGATACTTTGCAGCTGCCGGCGCCGGTCTCGCAGAGAACGCTGGAATGCAGCATTGTCGGTATCGGCGATTTCCGAGCTCAGTTCTCCCAGTGCATGCGTCAGCAGCGTGCGGAGCTCGTCGGCCTGCTCGTCGTCTAGGTGCAATTGCATGGTGACTTCTCCTTCGGATGTGCGGTGGTCAGAGATTCCGGCGGTCCTGGTGCTGCCTCATTCGGCAGATGATGGATCGCCAGGAGGTTCTGGTCGACCCGCTGATACGGGACCCGGCGTGCCCTCGTGGTATCGATCTGGCCACACGACCGACGGCGCCGGGTCCGCGCTCTGGTAGTCGTGCCGGATGGAACGACCACTCACCTTTTCGAGCCGTATGGCGAACACCCGCATGCCGGGTTCCATGACGGTCGGATGAGGAACATTGCGCCCGAGCTTGGCGATCTCGTCGTACGTCAAGACCCGGGCCGTCCCTTCTGCCAGCACACTCCATCCTTTCCTCGAATAGGACTCAGAGTGATCGATCTCAAACGCGACGGTTTCTCCTTCCAGATGGTACGCGGCGAAGCCAGGTCCGAGTCTGACCAATATGTCGTCACCGCAGACCGAGAAATTCAGCGGGACGAGGTGCGGAGCCCCCTCCCGGTTCATCGCCAGACGACCGACCTCGCCCGATGCTCCTGCCAGCGCGAGGAGTCGACGGCACTCGTCCTCGCTCAGCATGACGGAACCGCGCTGGTCATTGGCCATCGACCGCTCCTCCCGGATTTCCCGGCGCGATGTCTGGGCGCCGTTGCATCCATGTCCACCGCACGATGTCGGGGGGATCTTCCCCGTGGACGCGGGTGTATTGACGGGCTTCGAGACGGGCGTCAACCATTTCCTGACGCAAGGACGCACTGCGCTCTCCCAGCTCGGGCACCCGGTCGATCACGTTGATCACGAGGCTGAAGCGGTCGAGGTTGTTGAGCATGACCATGTCGAAGGGTGTCGTCGTGGTGCCCTCTTCGCGATAGCCGTGCACGTGAAGGTTGTCATGGTTGGCGCGCCGATACGTCAGCCGGTGGATCAGAGCCGGGTAGCCGTGAAAGGCGAAGATGACCGGCCGATCTTTGGTGAAGAGGGCGTCGAATTCGACGTCGGGGAGACCATGCGGGTGCTCTGACGCGGATTCGAGCCGCATCAGGTCGACGACGTTGACCACACGGATCTTGAGTGCGGGGAGTCGCTGATTGAGCAACTGGACGGCGGCCATGGTCTCGAGAGTCGGGACGTCGCCGCAGCAGGCCATGACCACGTCGGGCTCTGTGCCTTCGTCGGTGGACGCGAAGGTCCAAACGCCAAGTCCCCTCGTACAGTGGTCGACGGCTTGCTGCCTGTCGAGCCAGTCGTGCTGAGGCTGCTTCCCTGCCACGATCACGTTGACGTAGTGGCGACTCCTCAGGCAATGGTCGGCCACCGAGAGGAGACAGTTGGTGTCCGGCGGCAGGTAGATGCGCGCCACCGACGCCTTCTTGGTGGCGACGTGGTCGAGGAACCCGGGATCCTGATGGGAAAATCCATTGTGGTCCTGACGCCAGACATGGCTCGTGAGCAGGTACGTCAGGGACGCTAGAGGGGGACGCCAGTCGACCTCCCGCGAAACCTTGAGCCACTTTGCGTGCTGGTTCAACATTGAGTCGACAATGTGGATGAACGCCTCGTAACAGTTGAAGAGCCCGTGGCGCCCGGTCAGGAGGTACCCTTCGAGCCAGCCCTGGCACTGGTGCTCAGAGAGCATTTCGACAACCCGACCGCTGGGCGCGAGATGGTCATCACCGGGCCTGATCGTGGCCTCCCAGACGCGGTCGGTCACCTCGAAGACGTCCTGGAGCCGGTTGGAAGCGGTCTCATCAGGACTGAAGATCCTGAAATTTGTAGAGTTGGCCGCCGTGACGTCGCGCAGCCAGGTTCCGAGGACTCTGGTCGCTTCCCGCAACACAACGCCTGGTCGCAGCACCTCGACGCCGTAGTCTGAGAAATTCGGCAGTTCGAGGTCGACCAGCTGGGTTCCACCGTTTGCGTGCGGGTTGGCGCTCATCCTGCGGTCACCGACGGGCACGAATTCTTCGTCGATCTCGGCCACAGGCCGGCCCTGATGGTCGAAGAGTTGCTCAGGACGGTAGCTGTGCAGCCACTCCTCAAGTTGGGCCAGTTGCTCGGGATTGGTCCGCACGTCCGGGAGCGGCACCTGGTGGGAGCGGAACGTTCCTTCCATGGCCAGTCCGTCGACCGTCTTGGGTCCGGTCCAGCCTTTCGGGGTGCGCAAGATGACCATGGGCCAGTCGGGGCGACTCACACCTGTTCGCGACCGCGACCGCGACCGCGCTCGGGACTGGATCTCCGCGATGCTCTCGAGGGCGTAGTCAAGAGCGACTGCCATTCGCTGGTGGACCTCCATCGGGTCCTCGCCGTCGAAGCCACCCTCGACGAGAAGGGGGTAATAGCCGTACCCAGAGAATAAGGAGAGAAGCTCGTCGGTGGGGATTCGGGCCAGGACGGCCGGTGCTGCGATTTTGTAGCCGTTGAGGTGCAGAATCGGGAGGACGGCACCGTCGTGCACCGGGTCTAAGAACTTGTTCGAGTGCCAGCCTGTCGCGGCCGCTCCGGTCTCCGCCTCGCCGTCGCCGACGACGCAGGCCACGACGAGGTCGGGGTTGTCGAAGGCCGCTCCGAAGGCGTGCGAAAGGGAATAGCCGAGCTCCCCTCCTTCGTGAATCGAGCCCGGGGTCTCGGGTGCCGCATGACTGGGGATGCCGCCGGGAAAGGAGAACTGGCGGAATAGCCTGGCCATGCCAACCACATCCCTCGGGATGTGAGGGTAGCGCTCGGAGTAAGTGCCCTCGAGCCACGCGTTAGCGACGACCGCGGGACCCCCGTGCCCGGGCCCGCAGACGAAAACCGCTTCGGTGTCGCGTCGGGTGATGACCCGGGTGAGATGGGCATAGATGAAGTTGAGACCGGGGCTGGTTCCCCAGTGGCCCATCAGGCGGGGTTTGGTGTGCTCAGGTCGAAGCGCCTCGAGAACCAGGGCGTTGTCGAGTAGGAAGATCTGACCGACGGTGAGGTAGTTGGCTGCCCTCCAGTAGGTGTTGAGACGGACAAGCTCAAGGTCAGAGAGGCCAGTGACGCCGATGCCACGGCAAGTCGTGGGACCAATGTCAGCCATAGGTACCCATCATGTGGCCGGAGGCCCGCCCCGCACAAGGCGTGAAGTTCAGAGTCGCTCCGAGTCGGCTCCCCGGTCGGCTGCGCCCTGATGGCTGCAGTTCCGACGTCACCAGGGACCCGGGCTGTCTGGAGGGCGGGAACGTGGCTTCGAGAAGCCCGATGGAGGACAGGAGCAGGAACATCCGCGGGTCATTTGGCCAGAGTCAGGAGTCTCCTCTCTTTCGAAAAGGGCATGGCTGCCCAGCGCGATCATCATCCTCATGGTGACGGATCACCGTGCCCGATTCCATGGTCGGACGGATGTCGGGCTGCCTCCTCTTCCCCGGCCGACCCGAGCAGGACGAAGAGACCGATCACCATGAGCCAGATGTCGAAGAAGAGCCCGGTTACCACCATGAACGTCCCGATGACGCGGGTGACACGGGCGGCGGCGTGGGTTGCTCCGAGGCGGCTGCCCTTCCGAGCGAGCACGGCACGCAACGCCCGCCCTCCGTCCATCGGCATCGCAGGGAGAAGGTTGAACGCGCCGAGAACCAGGTTGAGCCACGTGAGGCGCGCCCACCAACTTCCGGCGAAGAGCGTGGGGGGCCACATCCGTGCCCCGAGGAGGAGCCCTCCCGCCGCAAAGAGCGCACCCAGCGCGAGGCTGGTGAGCGGTCCGACGATCGCGATGGCGAACTCATCGCCCGGGGCCTCGGGCGTGGAGGTCAGCTCGGACATCCCCCCTATCGGAAGCAGGAGGATGTCGACCACGTCGGCCCCGCGCCGTCGGGCCACCAGGCAGTGGGATATCTCGTGGACAATGACACAGACGAAGAGTGCGGCGATCCACAAGAATCCTTCCGCTTTTACGGAAGCACTGGTATCCCAATCGGCCACGAGCACCAAACCAACGAGGAAGGCGAAGGTCCAGTGCACGCGTATGGGAATGCCGACCACCCGGCAGATGGTCACGCTGCGAGTGGGTGCACCCGCCGTGCCGTGGGTGGGGGCGGGTGCTTGATTCATGATCTCAGCGCCCCACTTGAAATGCCATAGATTCAGCGTGCCGTCATATGGACCCTCGCACTAGGGCCAAACGGCATCGTTCCGGGGGCCAACTGGGCTGGGTGATTGACCCTCGCCTAAGGACCTTCGGCCCTACTCAGGATGCTGAATGACTCTTATCGTCGACCGTGAAGTGATGGGTACGAGTACGGAGGCGAGAAATGACACTGACCGTTGATGACGTGATCACCGCCGATGTCCCTCCTGAGGACAAGAAGGTTGCGCACCCTACGGGCAGCGCCCGAATCTGATGGCGTGCTGTCGTCCGTTCTTGATCAGGCGGTCGGAGTCGGCGCAGTGAGACGCGTGCTCGACGCCTTGGGCCAAGTGTTGCCCGAGGAAGGGTATGGCCACCTCACGGGGCTCGACGTCCGGCAAGGATGGGGGAATGTGCTCAAAATTCGCCTCTACACGCCCTTGTCGCAGGCAATGGATGGAGAAGAGTTCGGAGCCAGGGTGCGACGGGTCGTCGATGATGCTCTCGGTGCCGAACGCCACGTGGTTGAAATCGTGTGGGACGCGAAGAGATAGCCGTACATCAAGAATGAGCCAAAGGGGGACCTTCGCCCCTACAGCGTTCCCGCCGGAGGCGCGACGCTGAAGAGATCAAGCGCGTGAGCAAAAAGGGGTCCATCATGAGAGCAGCCGTTGTGCCTGTGCTCTCCCATCGACCGATCGGACCGCCCGAACAGGTCGAAAATGGGTGGGGAAATCAACGCCCGCCCCGTGATCAACTTCCAATGACTCGAGCCCCATCGTCGACACCGAGCAAGGGAATCGTGCCATGACAACCGCAATGCCAGCCAACTACCCTCGGGAACTCGAACGCGATGTCGTAAGCGACGAAAGCACGTTCTACCGTCTGCGACCCATCCGTCCTGATGACGCGGCAAGGTTGATCGAGTTCCACCGCCACCTGGCACCGCATTCGGTCTATCTGCGGTTCTTCAGCTTTCATCCGACACTTTCGGAGGCTGAAGTACAGCGTTTCACCTGTGTCGACTACATCAATCGACTGGCGCTGGTGGCAGAGATCGACGGACGTTTGATCGCGGTTGGTCGCTTTGACTCCAAGCCGGGGGACAGCGAAGCAGAGGTGGCGTTCGTGGTGGCCGACGAGTATCAGCACCACGGAATCGGCTCGCTGCTGCTTGATGAATTGGCTGAGGCAGCCAGAGCACGGGGGATCACGACATTCAGAGCCGAGACGCTGGGCGAGAACCACACGATGCTCGATGTCTTCCGGCATGCTGGATTTTGCCTAGCGTCGAGCGTCGAATACGGAACGGTCACTCTTCGGTTTCCCATTGAACCGACCGAGAAGTACCGCGCGGCTCTGGCCGAGCGAGAATCCCGGCGTCATCTTGGTCCGGCCGCTCAGCCATCCGGATCCAAGTCAGGGGCCCAGCAGATATGACACTCATTGTGTCCGGTCCAACCGGCACGGTCGAACATGATGGTGGTGTCTTCCACCCGGAGCAACCGGCACGGATCTTCTCGGTAATGGATGGAGTACGCGCTCTCGAGCTCGATGACGAGATTGTGTACCCTCCAACGCCAAAGGCTGAATTGAGCGACCTCTCCCGTGTGCACTCGGTCTCCTACCTCCGCGAGCTCGAGGCCTTCTGTGAGCAGGGCGGGGGTGATCTCGATCCCGACACCTATGCCCGAGCCGACTCATGGACGGCGGCCAGGCGTGCCGCAGGGGCAGGACTGGCGGCTGTCGCGGCGCTGGAGGAACACGGTGATGGGGTGGCCTTCGTGCCCGTACGCCCGCCCGGTCACCATGCAGAGCGCGACAGGGCCATGGGATTTTGCCTCCTCAACAATGTGGCGGTGGCTGCCGCATCCTTGACGGCGCGGGGCGAACGGGTGCTGATCGTGGACTGGGATGTGCACCATGGAAACGGAACGCAGTCGATCTTTTGGGATGATCCGAATGTCCTCTATGTATCGACCCATCAATTTCCCCTATTTCCCGGCACCGGCAAGGCCTCGGAGGTCGGGGGGCCCAAGGCAGTGGGACTGACGGTGAATGTGCCTCTGCCGGCCGGTGCGACAGGGGACGTGGTTCGATCGGCCATTGACCGTGTGGCACGACCGACCATTGAGCAGTTCGCACCTGACTGGGTATTGGTTTCGTGTGGATTCGACGCGCATCAGGCCGACCCATTGAGCGAACTGGCCCTCTCGAGCGGGGACTTCGCCGAGCTGGCCCGAATCGTCAACGGGTTCACTTCTCGCTCGGGTCGTCTGGCCCTGTTCCTCGAGGGTGGGTATAACCAAGTGGCACTCCAGGAATCGGTGACCGCCACGCTTGGTGCCTTGCTTGGAATCGACACGCACCCTGTTGCGCCGACCTATGGCGGCCCCGGGATGCAGGAACTTCGTGCCGCGGAATCCGATCGCGAGCGAGCGATTGACCAGCTGCACACGCTGAACCCGAACGTGGAGGGGTCACGATGAGCGCACCACAGAGCATCATTGTTGGATTCGACGGCTCCGAGGACTCGAAGGCGGCTCTCCGGTGGGCCGCCCGTCTCTCAGGAGCAATGGGAGCACGGCTCCGTATAGTCCACGCCGTCGGTCTTCTCGAGCACGCCGGGCTGTCCGATCACGCCGTCGCACGCCGAGAGACGGCGCTGCAAGTCGTCACGGATGCTGGAGTGCGCTCCGCAGATGTCGAGTGGACTGTGGTCGATGGTGACCCATGCTCGGCCCTGCTTCGCATGACGATCGCACCCGAATCAGCCGATCTCATAGTGGTGGGCTCTCGAGGATCCGACGCCCATGCGGGATCGCTCCTTGGGAGCACGAGCCTGGAACTCGCTCGGCACGCCGCAGTTCCTGTGCTGATTGTGCCGGCGGAAAGGCAGATCGGGGATACGGCCCCGGTCTGAGCTCGGCTGGGAGTACGGGTCCAACATTGCGGTTGTTTGCCCGCTGTCAAAGTCACCGCTCAACGCACAACCATGACCGAACAGGACGCGTGGCGAGTGCAGAATTGGCTCACTGAGCCCAGGAGCAACTCCTTGAACCCGCCCATTCCTCGAGAGCCCACCACCAGGAGCTCGGCGCCTTCGCTTGCGGTCACCAACGCTGGACCCGGCGATTCCTCGGCCGGGTGACCGCGCACGATCACGTCTGGAGCGACCTCAGTGACACGAGCGATCGCGCCATCGGCCACGTTCTGGGCCGCTTGACGTACCTCATTGACCGTGGTCGTAAACGCGTAGCCGAGGGCCATGGGAAATGTCCATGCCGTCACAATCTCAAGGGTGGCTCCACCGCGTTGCGCTTGTGTGATGGCCCAATCGAGGGCTCGTTCGCTTTGGACCGAGCCGTCCACCCCGACCACAATGCGGTGTTCGAATATAGGAGCACCAAATTCGGCGCCATCGTCATGTGCCATGAGGATCTCGCTCATCCGACGTGGGGAATGGACCGGACATTCTCAGCTGACGGCTCGGTGAACGAGCACCGGACAGTGGGCGTTGGTAGCGCAGAACTCGCTCACCGAGCCGATCAACATCCCCGCGAATTCGCCGTGTCCACGACTGCCCACCACCAAGAGGTCGGCTCCCTTGGAGGCTTCGACCAGGAGAGGGGCTGGATGTCCGCGCATCACCTTGGCCGTGATGTCGAGTGACGAGTATGTGGAGCGCAGGTCGGCCACGGCCTCGTCGAGAACCTTACGCACGTCCTTCTCAGGGTCATAGTCGGAGGGGAAGGGCATGGCCCAACCATAGGAGAGCGGCCATTCCCAGGTCATGATCACATGCAAGATCGAATGGGTCAGTTCAGCCTGCCGTCCGGCCCAACGCAGGGCTTCGAGCGACGAGTGGGAACCATCGATTCCCACAACGATTCTTCCTGTTTCGGCCACGTGTTCCGTTGTCATGGTGCATCTCCTCCTGCTTGATCTCTGTGATGTCCATCGTCGGTGATGGTGGTGCCGGCCGATCCAGTCAGCAACTCGGCAGCGTCGTCGAGTCGACCGATAGCCGCCACGCGATGAGTACCCCGTACAAAGCGACAGGCCGCCGCAACCTTTGGACCCATGGACCCAGGGGGGAAGTGAAGGTCGTCAAGTTCGCTCGAAGTGATTCGTCGGATCGGACGGGCGCGAGGCGTTCCGAAATCGGTCTCCAGGGCCGCCACGTCGGTCAGAAGAAATAGCGCATCAGCATCCACACTCCGGGCCAAAAGTCCTGTAGTCAGGTCTTTGTCCACCACAGCCTCGACGCCACGGAGGTGTCCATCCGGACTGCGGCGGACCGGGATGCCGCCACCACCGGCACAGATAACGACGGCCCCGGCCGCCAGCATCATCTTGATCGTGGGCAGCTCAATCAGCCCCTGTGGTTCGGGAGAAGCCACCACGCGTCTCCAGCTTTGACCGTCGCGTCGAATCTGCCAACCCCAACGTTGCGCCAACCTGTGGCTTTCGCTGTCATCATAGACAGGGCCAACAAACTTTGTGGGTTGCCCGAATGCTGGATCGTCGGCATCCACCAGCGTCTGAGTGATGAGTCCAACCACCTGCCGTCCCGGGAGCGCGTTCTCGAGAGCTTGGAGCAGGAAGTAGCCGATCATCCCTTGTGTTTCGGCGACCAGGGTGTCGAAGGGGTAGGGATGGGGCAGATCAGGATCCCGGGCGCTCTCCAGTGCCAGGAGACCCACCTGGGGCCCATTGCCGTGCGTGATGACCAGGTCGTGGTCGACGGCGAGCGGGGCCAGGGCTTCTACGGCCGAGGTCACGTGCTCTTGTTGAATCTTGGCAGCCGGCACCTCTCCGCGCTCGAGGAGTGCGTTCCCGCCCAAGGCAGCCACGATCCTCATGATCGATTGCTCTCTTGATTCATCTTGTCTTCATCCCATCCCATTGTCGCCCAGCGTGGCAACCATGACCGCCTTGATGGTGTGCAGCCGGTTCTCGGCTTGGTCAAACACGATTGAGGCGGAGGATTCGAAGACCTCATCGGTGACCTCGAGGGCGTCGAGGCCATACTTCTCGCCTATCATCCGACCCGTCTCGGTGTCGCGGTTGTGGATAGCGGGCAGGCAATGCATGAAGCGGGCATTTCGGTTGGCTGTCATGGCCATGACTCGTGCCG
>Ga0208357_1000365_pt1 | contig 36702 bp, 38 predicted proteins | sample NGESurdeep092012_6_FD_184487 | JGI IMG/M metagenome (GOLD analysis project Ga0208357, IMG submission 184487) | Arctic peat soil microbial communities from Barrow, Alaska - NGEE Surface sample F52-2 deep-092012 (SPAdes) | ecosystem: Environmental > Terrestrial > Soil > Wetlands > Peat ...
TCGTTGTTGCGTAGCAGCCGCGAGAGACGAATCAATCTTGCGTCGCCGCCCCGCCAAAATCGTTTTTCCGCAGCCTGTTAGAGTCTGCGGATGAATCGATTGATTGATGGTTTGCTGCTGCTGATCGGCCGGGTGCTGATCGCGGCGCTGTTCCTGCCCAGCGGTATCCACAAGCTCGGCGCGTTCGACCGCACCGTCGCCGCCATTGCCGCGCACGGGCTGCCCCTGCCGGCCGTCGGCTATGTCGTTGCCCTGCTGGCCGAAATACCGCTGGCGCTAGCGCTACTGGTGGGGCTATGGACCCGCCCGGTCGCGGCCGCGCTGGCGCTCTATACGCTCGCGGCCGCGATTTTCTTTCACAATCACCTCGCCGATCCGGCGCAAGCGGTGAATTTCTTCAAGAATCTGGCGGTCGCCGGCGGTCTGTTTTTCATCGTTGCCCATGGGGCCGGTGCCTGGAGCGTCGACCGGCTGATTAAGCGTCGCGCCTAGTTGACAAGCATCGGGCCGGCGCAAGGCCGGCCCGACTCGAATTCGAATAAAGGCCGCGGGCTTAGTTCCAGCCGGCTTCCTTCTCGCACGCTTCCCGCTCGGTCTTATGGGTTTTCTCCCATTTCGTGATCGATTGGGTTTCGTTGTCGCTCATCTTATTGTTCATGCAGGTGCAGTATTTCGTGACCACCTCGACGCCGACCTTGGCATCGGAATTGTCCTTCAGACAACGCGCGACCCATTTCGCATCGTCGGAATTGGCGAACGCAGTGCTGCTTACCGCGAACACGCTGGCCGCCATCAGCAAGCCGAACATAACGGTCTTCATGGTTGTCCCCTTTGTTAAAGCACCCGCGACCGGCGCCGTGGCCGATCATGGCGAAGATGCCATGGATCGCGCAGGAGGGGGTCGAATTTTGCGGTTAAACGCGCGTTATTGCGCCGCGTTCAGGGCGAGAAGATCGGGCCAGCCATAGGCGATGGCGTCAACCAGTTCGCCGCCGACCCGGATGCGGCGGGTCAGGACGAATTTGCCGCCCATGCGCTGGTAGAAGAACCGCGACGGGTTGGCCTTGATCACCCAGACCAGGGCCGAGGTGCGGCCGGCGGCGACTAGCCGCGCGAACAGCGCGGCCATCAACTGTTTGCCGACGCCGCGATTCTGCGCGTCCGGGGTGACATAGAGGGTAAAGATCTCGCCGGCATAGGGCAGGGCCCCGTCGCGCTGGGTGCCGCAATTGCCGAAGCCGACGATACCGGCGGCGCCTTGCTCGATCACGATCACGTCGCCGGGGCGATAGCGCATCATGCCGATCCAGGAGGCGCGCTGGCGCTTTTCCGACATGCCGATCAGCACGCGGTCGGGCAGCATGCCGGCATAGGTCGCGCGCCAGGTTTCGACCTCGATGCGGGCGATCGCCTCGGCATCTTCGATCTCGGCCTGCCGCGCCCGGAAAAGCGTTTCGGGTTCCATCCCCGCCACCCGGCGTCAGCGGCCCGGCGCGCGGATGAAGTCGAGGAGCCGATTGGCCATCCACTCGTCCGGGGTATTGATGGTGAACATCGCCGAGCCATGGACGTGACCCGGCACCCACAGCAGCTTCGGGCAATCCCGATAGCGATCGCACAGATCGCCGAACAGCATGCCGGCCTCCACCTGCATCAGCGTCGGATCGAACTCGTTATAGATGATCAGCACCGGCAGCTTCGGACCGGTGATATGCCGCATCGTGGCATGCATCGCGTAATGGCTGGTATCCTTGCCGTAATAGGCTTCGTTGGGTGCGCCGGGGCCGACCATGCCGAAGCTCGGCGCCGCCTTGGTCTCGAACGCCGGATCATAGAGGCCGGAAAACAGGATGGCGCCGGCGAGGCCGGAACCGGCCAGCGGCTGAAAGCGCTTTTCCAGGGCATAGGCGGCGACATGCGCCGCGCCCGCCGATTCGCCCATCAAGAAAATGCGTTTGGCGTTGCCACCGTAATCGGCGATATGGGCATGGGTCCAGGCCACGATCCCGGCCATGTCCTTGGCCCCGGTCGGCCATTTATCCTTGGGGGCCAGCCGGTAATTGGCCAGCACCACGACAATGCCATGGCGGCCGAACCAATAGCCCAGATTGCCATAGAACGGATTTCCCGGCCGCCCGGTCTTGTCGCCGCGCGTGAAGCCGCCGCCATGAATATAGATCAGCACCGGCATCGGCTGGGCCGGATGCACGCTGGGCTCATAGACGTCCAGCTTTTGCAGGGGATCGCGGCCATAGGACAGGTTATCGGTGTGCTTGACGCCGTCCTTCGGCGCTTTCGCCTGCGCGGGCAGGAAAATCTTCGCGGCCTCGGGCACCTTCACCACCGGGCCGATATCGCGCAGCTTCGCCGCCGTGTCGGGGTCGAGCTGATATTTTTGCTGAGCCAGCGCGGGCGTGGCGCTGGCGAGCGCCAAGGCGCCCATCGCCAGAACAAGAATTCGAGCCCTCAGATGCATCGCAAGCTCCCCTGGCGCATGGCGCCATCCGCCGCCAACCTTGCCGCGCGTCCCGGTATCGCGCAAGTCCCACATCGTCGCCCCTGATTCCGCCGCGGTAAATTTTTCCGGGGGGTTGCGGCGGCGCGCGATTGCGCTATTTTTCCGCCATGCCAAAACCCTTCCTTATTTACGCCGCGCTCACGGTGCTTGCGCTGTGCCCGGCGATGGGCGCGCGCGCCGCCTCCAAGGCGGATGTCTCGGCGGTGAAGCATCTCGGCGGCACGGGCGCCTGGGAGGCCTATATTGATGACGCGCCCGGCGGTAAAATCTGCTACCTGATCGGCAAGGCTAAAAAGGTCGAGGGCGGCCGCGGCAAGGCGGAGGATGTGCGCATGAGCGTAACCCACCGCCCCGCCGACAAAGTATCGAATGTCGTCAATTTCACCCTTGGCTTCCGCGCCAAGAAAGACAGCGACGCCACCCTCGACATCGACGGCAAGAAATTTCCCCTGTTCACCGACAAGGATGGCGCCTGGGCGCGCGATGCCGCGACCGACCGCGCCGTCGTCAACGCCATGACCCGGGGCAAGGATGCGATCCTGAAGGCGGAGCCGGAACACGGCGGTCCGACCACCGAAGTCTACGATCTGACCGGCTTTACCGCCGGCGTCGAGCTGATCGACAAGGCTTGCGGCACCAAGCGATGAGCATGATCGCCGAGGTTGCCGTCGACCCGCGCCAGGATTTAATCGGCTTGACGCGGGAAGAATTGGCGGCGGAGTTGGCGATTCTGGGCGCCGCGCCGTTCCGCGCGCGCCAGTTGTGGCACTGGCTTTATCATCGGGGCGCCACCGATTTCGCCGCGATGACCACGCTGGCGAAGGATTTTCGCGCCGAACTCGATCGGCATTACCGGGTCGGGCGGCCGGCCGTCGCGGTCGGCCAGACCTCGAGCGATGGCACGCGCAAATGGCTGTTGCGGTTCGGCGACGGGCAGGAAGCCGAATGCGTCCATATCCCCGAGGAGGATCGTGGCACGCTGTGCGTCTCCTCGCAGGTCGGTTGCACGCTCAATTGCCGCTTTTGCCACACCGGCACGCAATTGCTGGTGCGCAATCTCGGCGCCGGCGAGATTGTCGGCCAGATCATGCTGGCGCGCGACCAGTTGGGCGAATGGCCATCGCCCCAAGAGGATCGTCAGTTGACCAATATTGTGCTGATGGGCATGGGCGAGCCGCTCTACAATTACGAGAATGTCGCCAAGGCGATCAAGATCGCGATGGATGGCGAAGGGTTGTCCGTGTCGAAGCGCAAGATCACGCTGTCGACCGCCGGCGTCGTGCCGATGATCGGGCAATGCGGCGCGGAGCTGGGCATCAATCTCGCGATCTCGCTGCATGCCACCAACGATGAGCTGCGCGACCAGCTGGTGCCGCTCAACAAGAAATATCCATTGGCCGAATTGCTGCGGGCGTGCCGCGACTATCCGGGCGCGCATAATGCGCGGCGCATTACCTTCGAGTATGTGATGCTGAAGGGCATCAACGATTCGCCCGCCGAGGCGCGCGAACTGGTGCGGCTGCTCGCCGGCATTCCCGCGAAGGTCAATCTGATCCCGTTCAATGCCTGGCCCGGCGCGCCCTATGAATGCTCGAGCGATGCCGCCATCCGCGAATTTTCCGACATTGTGTTCGCCGCCGGCTATTCCGCCCCGGTGCGCACCCCGCGCGGCCGCGACATCCTGGCGGCATGCGGCCAACTTAAATCGGACAGTATCCGCAAGCGCCGCGGCGAGCGCCCGGTTGAGACCGCCCTCGCGCCCTGATCACGTTTCCTCCCGGCCGCCGGGAGAACGCAGCGTATAGCCGGTGCCCCGAATGGTATGAAGCAGCGGGTTGGCGAAGCCGCGATCGATCTTCTGGCGCAACCGGCTGACATGGACGTCGATGACATTGGTCTGCGGATCGAAATGATGATCCCATACGCGCTCCAGCAGCATGCCGCGCGTCACGATCTGGCCGGCGTGGCGCATCAGATATTCGAGGAGGCGGAATTCGCGCGGCAGCAGGTCGATCTCGGTGCCGGCGCGGATCACGCGCCGGGTCAGCAGATCCATTTCGAGATCGCCGACCTTGAGCCGGGTCTCGGCGCTGCCGCGTCGCGTCACCGCGTCGAGACGCGCCAGCAATTCGGAGAGCGCGAACGGCTTGGGCAGGTAGTCGTCACAGCCGGCGCGCAAGCCGACGACGCGGTCCTCGACATCGCTCAACGCGCTCAGCACCACGATCGGCGTCAGGTTTTTCGCCGCGCGCAAGGCGGCGACGATGGAGAGGCCATCGAGCCCCGGCAGCATGCGGTCGATGACCAGGGCATCGAAGGTTTCGCTGACGGCGCGATCCAGCCCTTCGCGCCCCGCCTCGGCGAGGGCCACGGTATGACCGCTTTCGGTCAGCCCCTTCATCAGATAGGCGCCGACCTCGCGATCATCTTCGACCACCAGAATACGCATACGCAAATCCACCCGGCATCACCATTCCCCCTTGCCGCGCCGGACGCCGATGCCGAGTCGCGGGCGTCCGGGCGGAGTGTTCCTTCGGGGGCGCGTCAGCCGTTATCGTCGGCGTTCTTGTCCATCGACACCGCGACATAGGCATTGCTGCCGTTGCGATTGATCAGCAGCAGCACGCTCTTGCGCTTGCCGTCGCGCACCGCTTCGAGACGCTTCGCCGCCTCGCGCGGCGAGGCCACCGCCTCCTGGTCGATGGTCTGGATGATGTCGCCGGGCTGCAGCCCCTCGCGCGCGAACGGGCTGTCATTGGCGACACTGGTGACGACCACGCCCTTCACGCCCTTGGCGATATGGAGCCGGGTGTGCCAATCCTGATCGAGTGGCGCCAGCTTCAGCCCCAGGGCGGAGACGTGCTGCGGCTCTTTCGGGGGCTCGGGCGTCGTCGCCGCGGCGGCGAGCTTGGGGTTGTTCGGCATCGCCGCGATGGTCGGGTTAAGCATGATCTGGCCGTCCTTGCGCCAGACCTTGACGGTGGCCTTCTCGTTGACCGGCGTCTCGGCGACGATGATCGGCAGATCGCGGACATGGTGGATGGGGTGGCCGTCGAACGCGGTGATGACATCTCCCTGCTTGAAGCCGGCCTTCGACGCCGGGCCGTCAACGGTGACATCGGCGACCAGCGCCCCCTCCGGCGTCGGCAGGCCGAGGTTCTTGGCGATTTCCGGCGTGACCTCCTGAATCTGGACGCCGAGCCAGCCACGATCGACCTTGCCGTGGCCCTTCAATTGCTCGATCACGGGCTTTGCAAGGCTGGACGGAATCGCGAAGCCGATGCCGACCGAGCCGCCATTGGGCGAATAGATCGCCGTGTTGATGCCGATCACCTGGCCCGCGAGGTTGAAGGTCGGGCCACCCGAATTGCCGCGATTGATGGCGGCGTCGAGCTGCAGGAAATCGTCATAGGGGCCGGAATGAATGTCGCGGCCGCGCGCCGAGATGATGCCCGAGCTGACCGTGCCGCCGAGGCCGAAGGGATTGCCGACGGCCAGCACCCAATCGCCCACCTGGGCGGCGTTGCTGTCGCCCCATGTGACGAAGGGCAGCGGCTTGTCGGTCTTGATCTTCAGCAGCGCCAGATCGGTCTTGGTGTCGCGGCCGATCACCTTGGCGGGGTGGCGGGTGTCATCCTGGAAGATGACGGTCACCTTGTCGGCGCCCTGGACCACATGGTTGTTGGTGACGACATAGCCCTGGGGGTCGATGATGAAGCCCGAGCCGAGCGCCACCCGTTCCTGATTGTGCGGCTGGTTGCCGAGGCCGGGCATCTGCTGTTCGAAGAATTTGCGCAGCAATTCGTCGAACGGCGAGTGGCCCTGCTGACCCTGGTCGGGCGTACTCTCGCCGGGATTGTCGGAATTATCGGAATCGTCGCCGGCGGCGGCGGTCTTGTCGCCCTTTTCCTCGGCGGAGACATTGACGACCGCCGACATCACCCGCTTCACCAGCGGGGCCAAGCTGGGCAGCGCCGCCAGGTCATGCGGGGCAACCGCCGTCTCGGCCGCCAGCGCGCTGTCGAAAGGGACGACCAGCGGCGCGAGGGCAAGGCTGGCTGCCAGCAAGCCGCCCAGCGCATAGCGGCCCCAATGCCGCGAAAATCCCACCGGAGCATTCAGTCTGGGCAGCATGGATTTACCTCTTGGGTCGGGTTGGAACGGCGGACGGCCGAAGAATTGCGCGCGATTGTGGCAAGGTCGGGGCTAAACACCGAAGGCGGCGACGATAGGCGGCCTTATCTTACGCCACCCCTAACCGCCGATTAAATCGCGTTCATGTGAACGCCCGCCAAATCAGACGCGACCGTGGCAATGCTTGTATTTCTTGCCCGAGCCGCAGGGGCAGGGCGCGTTGCGCGCGGTGCGGGCGAAGGGCGCGCCCATCGCGGCCACCGCCGCCTCGGCCTCGTCGAGATCGCCGCCGAACGCCGGCTCGCGCCGGCCTTCGCGCAGGGCGCCGCGGCGCGGTTCCGGCATCGGCAGCAACGCTTCCTCGGCCTCGGGCTGCTCGAAGCGCACCTCCAAATGGCACAACATCTCGGTCAGGCGTTCGCGCAGATGCGCCAGCATCTCGCCGAACAGCACGAACGCTTCGCGCTTGTATTCGTTGAGCGGGTCCTTCTGCGCATAGGCCCGCAGATTGATGCCCTGGCGCAAATGATCGAGCTGCAGCAGATGATCTTTCCAGCTCTGGTCGAGGAATTGCAGCAGCAGGCTCTTTTCGGCCATGCGCATGAAATCCTCGCCATAGAGCGCGGTCTTGCCGCCGATCTTTTCCTCGGCGGCCTTCGTCAGCCGTTCGGTGATCTCGGTATTGGCGATGCCTTCTTCCGCGGCCCATTCGGCGGTCGGCAAATCGAGCCCGAGGATGCGCAGGCTTTCTTCGTGGAGCAGGTTGGTGTCCCACTGATCGGCCAGCGCGTTCACCGGAATGGCGCGCGCCACCATCGCCTCGATGACCTCTTCCCGCATGTCGCTGACGGTGGCGGCGACATCGGGTGCCGCCATCACTTCCTTGCGCTGCTCGTAGACGACCTTGCGCTGATCGTTCATGACATCGTCGTATTTCAGCAACTGCTTGCGGATTTCGTAGTTGCGCGCCTCGACCTTCTGCTGCGCCTTTTCCAGCGCCTTGTTGATCCAGGCGTGAACGATCGCCTCGCCCTCCTGCAAGCCAAGGCGCTTCAGCATGCCGTCCATGCGCTCGGAACCGAAGATGCGCATCAGATCGTCTTCGAGCGAGACATAGAATTTGGAGGCGCCGGGGTCGCCCTGGCGGCCGGAGCGGCCGCGGAGCTGATTGTCGATGCGCCGGCTTTCATGCCGCTCGCTGCCGATGACATAGAGCCCGCCGGCCTTAACCGCCGCCTCGTGCATCATCGCGACCTCGGCCTTGATCTCGGCGCGGCGCTGCTCGCGCGCCTCGGGATCGGCAATGTTCGGCAGTTCCGCCTTGAGCCGCATGTCGAGATTGCCGCCCAATTGAATATCGGTGCCGCGCCCTGCCATATTGGTGGCGATGGTGATCGCATCGGGCCGGCCCGCCTGCGAAATGATGATCGCTTCCTGCTCATGGTAGCGCGCATTCAGCACCTGATGCGGGATCTTGGCTTTCTTGAACAGCGCCGCCAGTTCCTCGGACTTCTCGATGCTGACGGTACCGACCAGCACCGGCTGATGGCGCGCCAGGCATTCCTGGACCAGCTTGGTCACTGAATCGAATTTTTCCCGCCCGGTACGATAGACCTCGTCATCGGCGTCGATGCGGACGGTCGGCAGGTTGGTCGGAACCTCGATGACATCGAGCCGGTAGATTTCCGACAATTCCTGCGCCTCGGTCATGGCGGTGCCGGTCATGCCGGAGAGCTTGGGGAACAGGCGGAAATAATTCTGGAAGGTGATCGAGGCGAGCGTCTGGTTTTCGTTTTGGATGGTGACGTGCTCTTTCGCCTCCAGCGCCTGATGCAGCCCTTCGGAATAGCGCCGACCCTCCATCATGCGGCCGGTGAACTCGTCGATAATGACGATTTTGTCGTCCTTGACGATGTAATCGACATCGAGGGTGAACAGCTTGTGCGCGCGCAGCGCCTGGTTGACGTGATGGACCAGCGCGACATTGTGAATGTCGTAGAGCGAGCCCGATTCCATCATGCCGGTCTCGTTCAGCAATTGCTCGATACGCTCGACGCCGCTTTCGGTCAGCGTGACGGTGCGCTGCTTTTCGTCCTTCTCGAAATCTTCTGGCAGCAGGCTGGGGATCAGCGTGTCGGCCTGGCGATACATGTCCGAGGAATCCTCGGTCGGGCCGGAGATGATCAGCGGCGTGCGCGCCTCGTCGATCAGGATCGAATCGACTTCGTCGACGATGGCATAGTTGAACGGCCGCTGGACCATGTCCTCCAGCCGGAACTTCATGTTGTCGCGCAGATAGTCGAAGCCGAATTCATTGTTGGTGCCGTAGGTGACATCGGCGGCGTAAGCGGCGCGCCGCTCTTCATCGTCCTTGTCATGCACGATCGAACCGACGGTCAGGCCGAGGAACTGATAGATCTGGCCCATCCATTCGGAATCGCGCTCGGCGAGATAATCGTTGACGGTCACGACGTGGACGCCCTTGCCTTCGAGCGCGTTGAGATAGACCGGCAGGGTGGCGACCAGCGTCTTGCCTTCGCCGGTCTTCATCTCGGCGATCTGGCCCTTATGCAGCACCAGGCCGCCCAGCATCTGGACGTCGAAATGGCGCTGGCCCAGCACGCGCTTCGCCGCCTCGCGCACCGTGGCGAAGGCATCGGGCAGAAGGTCATCGAGGGTCTCGCCCTGGGCAAGACGATCGCGAAAGGCGACGGTGCGCGCGGCGAGTTCGTCGTCGGAGAGCTTCTGAACCTCAGGCTCCAGCGCGTTGATCTCCTCAACCGTCGCACCCAAGCTCCTGATATACCGGTCGTTCGCGGAGCCGAACAACCGCCGGGCGAGACCGCCGATCATCGTGACCTCAAAACTGTTTGGAGAATCGTAGCACCTATCTTATCAACAATTTCCGCCCGGCAGGAAGCATCACGTTGACAGATAAGATGCGTGCTCCCCCCTGTCAATTCAGCCTCCGGTAAACGCGCGGGCCAGGAGCGGCGTCCTGGAATCGCCGCCCCCGCCAGGGCGATGACTCGTGAGGCGCTTGTCCTGGGACCGCCGATATGCAAGATGGCGCCCGGCAGCGCCCGCCCCCGGCAACCGCCGGGCGGGCGCGGTCGTTTTCGGAAAGGAAGTTCAATGCTTGCCCGCGCAATTCTCGGTCGCTCCTGGCTGGCGGCCCTCTTCATCATGGTTCTCGTCGCGCCGCTGATCGCGGTGGCGCAGCCGGCCGAAACGCCCCAGAGCCCGGCCCCGGACCCGGTGATGGCGCGGGTCGATGGCTATGACATTCACGGTTCCCAGGTGATGGCGCAAATCCGCCGGTTGCCGGCCCAGACCCAGCAGATGCCGCTCGAAAAGCTGGTGCCGATGATGGTCGAGGCCATGGTCAACACCCACCTGATCCAGCTTGCCGCCGAACGCGAGCATCTGCAGGACGATCCCGAGGTCAAGACGCGGATGGCCGCCGCCCTCTCCGATGTCGAGCGCGCGGTCTATATCGAGCGGCTGGTGTCGAAGGATGTGACCGATTCCAAGCTTCATGCCGAGTACGAGACGTATATCAAAGCACAACCGCAGCGTGAGGAGATCAACGCTCGCCACATCCTGGTCAAGACCGAGGCCGAGGCGAAGCAGGTCATCGCCCAGCTTGAGCGCGGCGCCGATTTCGCCAAGCTGGCCAAGGACAAGTCGATCGATCCCGCCGGCAAGGATTCGGGCGGCGATCTTGGCTGGTTTACCAAGGATCAGATGGTACAGGAATTCGCCACCGCCGCCTTCGCGCTGAAGAAGGGCCAGTTCACCAAGACCCCGGTGAAGACCCGGTTCGGCTGGCACGTCATCAAGCTGGTCGATCGCCGCTCGGCGCCGCCGGCCACCTTCGACGAGGTGAAGCAGCAGCTTGCGGCGAAGCTCCAGGGCGACGCGATCTCGGGCAAGGTGAAGGAACTGCGTGCCACCGCAAAGATCGAGACGATGGGCGCGGACGGCAAGCCCGTAACGGCCCCCCCGGCGGCATCCATGGCACCGGTGGCACCGGTCGGATCGTCGGACATCCCGAAGAAAAGCAACAAGAAATAACGGGGCCGATCGTCGCGATGCCGTCACCCTCGCCGCTCGCGCCGGAACACATACCGGTGCTGCCGCCGATCGCCGGAATCGTTCTGGCCAGCGCCAATTGCGGCATCCGCTATAAGGGGCGGCGCGACCTGATGGTCGCGCTGCTCGATCCCGGCACCACCATTGCCGGCGTATTCACCAAGTCGAAGACGCGCGGCGCGCCGGTCGATTGGTGCCGCGCCGGGCTCAAGCGTGGCAAGGCGCGCGCCATCGTGGTCAATTCGGGTAATTCGAACACGTTTACCGGCCGCGCCGGCGTCGAGGTGGTGAAGCGCACCGCGGCGGCGATGGCCAAGCTGGCGAAATGCGCGCCGGGAGAGGTGTTCATTTCCTCGACCGGGGTGATCGGCGAGCCGCCGCCCGCCGACAAAATCGTCGATGCGCTGCCGGCCACGGCCAAATCGGCGCGCGCCGATGCCGCCGCGTGGCGCAATGCGGCCGAGGCGATCCTCACCACCGACACGTTTCCGAAGCTCGCGACCCGTACCGCTTCCATCGACGGTGTCACCGTCACCCTCAACGGTTTCTGCAAGGGCTCCGGCATGATCGCGCCCGACATGGCGACCATGCTGGCCTATCTCTTCACCGACGCCACCATTCCCGCAAAAGTGCTGCAGGACATGTTGTCGGCAAGCAACGAGCGCTCCTTCAACAGCATCACCGTCGACGGCGACACCTCGACCAGCGACACGGTGCTGCTGTGCGCGACGGGCAAGGCGAAGCACAAGCGCGTCGCGCGCGCCAACGACCCGCGCCTTAAGGATTTTCGCCGCGCGCTCGACGGCATGATGATCGACCTGGCGCAGCAGATCATCCGCGACGGCGAGGGCGCCCAGAAATTCGTCACGATCCGCGTGATTGGCGCGGTGTCCGCCAAAGCCGCGCGCAACGTCGGCCTTGCCATCGGCAATTCGCCGCTGGTCAAGACCGCGCTCGCGGCGGGCGACGCCAATTGGGGCCGCATCGTGATGGCGGTCGGCAAATCGGGCGAGCGGGTCGAGCGCGACACGCTGGCGATTGCCGTCGGCGGCGTCCGCATCGCCGACCAAGGCGGGCCGGTGCCGGGCTATGACGAGGCCCCGGTGGCCGAGCACATGACGGGCCGCGAGATCGAGATCGACGTCGATCTCGGCCTGGGCCGCGGCAAGGCCACGGTCTGGACTTGCGACTTAACCCACGGCTATATCGACATTAACGGCGGCTATCGCAGCTGACGGCGCGTCCACGGCAAGGAGGAAATGCCGATGTCGACCGAATCCCGTTATGTGCTTCCCGTCGGGGAGATGGCATGGTCGGTGCAGGCGCCGCTGCGCACCGAATTCACCTGGGAATATGACAAGGCGCGCTCCGACCTTCTGGCCCTCTATGAGAAGGGCAAGCGCCAGCAATGGAACGCCACCGACCGCATCGACTGGTCGATCGACCTCGACCCCGAAAATCCGATGATGCTGCCGGACGAGACGATCTCACTCTACGGCACCGATCTATGGAATCGCTTGTCGCCGCAACGGATCGCGGAACTGCGGCGTTATCTCCAGGCCCTTAATATCTCGCAATTCATGCATGGCGAGCAGGGCGCGCTGATCTGCGCCGCCAAGATCGTGCAACAGGTTCAGGGCATCGACGCCAAATTCTATGCCGCGACGCAGGTGGTGGACGAGGCGCGCCATGTCGAGGCCTATGCGCGCCTGCTGCACGAGAAATTCGACATCGTGTTTCCGATCAACAAATCGCTGCAGGCGCTGATCGGCGACGTCATCGAGCGCCAGGAGTGGGACTTCACCTATCTCGGCATGCAGGTGGTGATCGAGGGGTTGGCGCTGGCCGCGTTCCAGGGCATTCGCGACAACGCGCAAAACCGGCTGGCGGCGCAGGTCAATGCCTATGTCATGCAGGACGAGGCCCGGCATGTCGCGTTCGGCCGCCTCGCCTTGCGCGAATATTATCCAGGGCTGACGGAGAAGGAGCGTGACCGGCGCGAGGAGTTCCTGGTCGAGGCCTGCTATCTCATGCGCGACCGGCTGGAGCCGGCCTATGCCTGGGAAGCCGCCGGCCTCGATGTCGCGGAGTGCCGCGCGCTCCACGAAAATTCGCTGGCCACCACCAAGTTCCGCGCGCGCCTTTTTAGCCGCATCGTGCCGACGGTGCGCGATATCGGCCTGTGGGGGCCGCGCGTGCGCACCGCGTTCGAGGATCTGGGCGTGATGCAATTCGCCGACCGCGACAGCGCCCAGATGCTGGCCGACGACAACCGCGTCGCGGAAGAGCACGACGCCCAGAACATGATCGAAAAAGCGGTGGCCGAGCTAACGCCGCAGCCAAATTGAGGCGAGGCTCGGCGCCAGGGTAAAGGACCAGCGCCCCAGCAGCGCCGCCAACACGCGGTGCAGCGCGCGCTGGCCCCGTTTCGGCGCGGCGCGATAACGCTGCGCCTGGTTCGAGCCATAGGGCATGTAGTGCGGATAGAAGCGGTCGTAATCCGCCTGTGTCGCGAAGGTCTGAAAGCGGGTGGCCGGCCGGAACTTTGCCGCCAGCGGCGCCAGATCCCACGGCACCAGGAAATGGTTGCCGCGATCGAGATGGGCCCGTCCCTTGGCGGCGGCATAGCGGCGGCACAAGCCAGCCGGCAGCCAGTGCGCCAGCGGCAATTCCGTGTCATGCGCGACGATGGGAAAGAGGAAATTCGGCGTCGTCAGGATCACCGCGCGTTTCGCGAGGCGGGTCATGTTGCGCACGCTGGCGGCGACATTCTCGGCCCCGACATGCTCCAGCGTCTCGATGCTGGCGAAGATATCGACGGCGTCGTCCGGCAGGTCGATATCCTGAATCCGCCCGGTGCGAAAGGTGCAGCGCTTCTCGACGCCAAGCTGCCGGGCGATGGCGCGCGCCGCCTCGAGCCGCGGCTCGTCCATATCGACCAGTGTGGCGTGCCGGCCGCCGGCCAGGAGATAGGCGAAGGCGAGCCAGCCGAAGCCCGAAGCGCAATCGAGGAGGCTCGCCGTGCTGATGTCGATATGGGCCGCGAGCGGCGCGATGAAGCGCCGGTGCATATAGTCCAGGGTCAGCTCGATATCGAGATCGCGGTAGATACCGCAATCGTAATCGCGCAGATAGGCGATCTCGCTACCGAGGATCGCCCCGGGATGCCCCGCCGCGGCCTCTTTGCCTAATCCCGCCACGCGTGGCACGTCCATGGGGGTCTGCACTCTTGCGACCGACGTCGCTCTATTCAAGCTCAGCATGGGACGTATTCTTTCCTACCCCGCACTTACGTTGGCCACCTTGTCGGGGTGGCGGGGCAACAACAACAACGATTCACACAAATTAACGATTGACCTTAGAGTGCTCGGGATTTGTCGGTAAAGATCACCGTCCTATAGTGCTTTTTCGTCCAAAAAGACTGTGTTTATGGGCTGTTCTCGTTTACCGCGTGGGTCACGCACCTTAACTTTGGCGACGCGCCGGGACTTGGGTTAGGCTGCCCGCGTCACGATTGGGTGAGAGGCGCGGGCGATGTTGACGGCGCGGGAGAACGAGATGCTGGCGCGGGTCGGCGCCGGCAGCCCGATGGGCGATTATCTGCGGGACCATTGGACGCCGGCGGTGCGCGCGGCGGCGCTTGAGGCGGACGGCCGCCCGGCGCGGGTGCGGCTGTTCGGCAAGAATTTCGTCGCCTTTCGCGCAACCGACGGCCGGGTCGGCTTCCTCGACGAGGAATGCCCGCATCGCTGCGTCTCGCTGGCGCTGGCCCGCAACGAGGGCAACGGGCTGCGCTGTCTGTTCCATGGCTGGAAGATCGATGTCGCCGGCGCGCTGGTCGATGTTCCCTCGGAACCGCCGGAGCGGCAGGAAGCGTTCGCGGCCAATATCACGGTCAATCATTATCCGACGCGCGAGGCGGGCGGCCTGATCTGGGTCTATCTCGGCGCGCGCGCGACGCCGCCCGCCTTCGTCGATTTCGAGTTTACCGGGCTACCGGAAAGCCACATCGATATCCGCCGGGCGATCCTGCGCTGTAACTGGCTGCAAGGTTTCGAGGGCACGCTCGACACGGTGCATGCCGGCATTCTGCATGTCGGCTGGATGGGCGATCCCGCCCAGCGCTGGCAGGGCGCGGAAGGTGCCGCGCTCCATGTGCTGAGCCGCAAAGTGCCGTCGGCGGCGATCGAGTTCGAGCCGCGCGCCTATGGCTTTCGCGAGGGCGCGCTGCGGCCGATGCCGGACGGCAGCCTCTATGTCCGGATTCGCGATGTCGCGCTGCCGTATTATTCCTTCATTCCGACGCCCGGCGGCGCCGCCTGCTTCGTCACCATCGTGGTGCCGATCGACGACGAGACGCACGCGCAATGGTACGTCCTCTACGATCCGGCGAAGCCGATCGGCGCCGACATCCGCGACCGCATGATGGCGAACAGTTCTGGCGATCGCGACGATTTCGCCGCCGACCTCGGCGGCTTTCACAATATGTGGGGCCAGGACCGCGCCCTGATGAAGCAAGGACACTGGAGCGGCATCGGCCTCGGCCGGCCGCTGCCATTCGAGGATTTCGCCGTGCAGGAAGCGATGGGGCCGATCATGGATCGCACCCGCGAACAGCTTGGCTCCAGCGATGTCACCATCGTGCGCACTCGGCGCCTATTGCTGGACGCGGCACGCCGCCACGCGCAAGGCGCGCCTTCCGCCGCCGCCAGCCATGCCGCGATCCGCTCCATCGCCATTCGCCTGCCTGCCGGCGCCGACTGGCGCCATGTCGATACGATGAAGCCGCCGGCGAGCCTGCCCGACGCGGCGGCGGCGGAATGAGGCGATCGGCCGGTCAGGCGCGCCCGATCGCCTTGTTGGCCAGCGCGATGTTGGTCTCGTGCGATTCCAGCATGTTCTTGAAATCGGCGTGCATGCCGTCGTCGCGCACCCGGGGCAGCATGACGCGCAGCTTCTTCGCAACCCAGCCTTGGCCGCGATTGAGAAAGGCGATGCGCTCCGCCATGTCGGCGACCGCCATCGCCTTGCCGTAGAACGCGCCCATATTGGGCGTCGGCTCGGCGCCCAATTCCTTGACGTGCCGCAATAGCATCGCGCACCAGCGCGCCTCGTCGCGCTGTACCGCCGACATCAGATCGGCGATGGCGCCGGTGCCGGCCTCGCGCGCGCTGTCGAGCGTGACGCGTGAGCCGGCGCGCTCCGCTTCCAGCAATTCGTTGAGAAAGGCGACCAGTTCGTCCCGCCCGGCATAGCCCATATAAACATCGTCGGCCTCGTTCATGGAACAGGCTGGCGAGCTGAAACCGGGTTTGTCGTCGGACATGGATTCGTTCCCCGCGGCGCGATGGTGGGCGCGACAGGGATTGAACCTGTGACCCCTGCCATGTCAAGGCAGTGCTCTCCCGCTGAGCTACGCGCCCATCCGCCGCGGACGCGCGGATATAACGTCATTCCCGCATGGGTGCAAGACAATGGCGGCGGCGAGGGGCGGTCAACCGCCGGCGGGGCGCGGCTTCGACGCCTGCCAGTCATCGAGCGTGGCGCGCGCCTCGGCGCTCGCGGCCATCGGCTGTGGTGTTTGCCCCGGTTTATAGGCCGTCAATTCCACGACATAGCCGTTGGGATCGCGGACATAAAGCGACGCCATGGGACCGTGATCCGACGGTCCGCGCAGCTCCATATTCTCGGCGCGGGCGCGCTCGGCAAGCCCTTGCTGGGTGGCATGATCCATCTCGATGGCGAGATGAAGATCGAAATCATGCTGGTCCTTGAACGCGAAGGGCTGGGCCGGCACCTCGAAAAACTCAAGGAACGAGTCGGCGCCCAGCCGATAAGTCGTGTGCAGCAGATCGATCGCGCGTCCGGTCGCGGTTTTTTTCGACCGGAACGTGCGGACCAGCGGCAGGCCGAGGAAATCCTCGTAAAAATGCCGGTTCGCCTCGGAATCGCGACAGCGATAGACGTGATGATGCAGGCCCCGGATCATCAATGAATCTTCTTGGTCTTGGGCAGCGGCGAGATGCGATCGATCGCCGCCAATTCCTCGGCGGTCAGCACCCATTCCGCCGCCTTGGCGTTGGCCGCCAGTTGCTCCGGCTTGGTGGCGCCGGCGATCACGCTCGACACGGTCGGGTTGGCCAGCAGCCACGAGAAGGCGAGGTCAAGGAGCGTCTTGCCGCGGGTCTCGCAGAAATCGCCAAGCCGCGCGGCGATTTCCCAATTCTCATCGGTGAGGAAATTGTCCTGGAAAATCTTGGCGGCGGTGATGCGCGCGCCCTGCGGCATCGGGGCATTGCGGTGATATTTTCCGGTGAGGAAGCCGCTCGCCAGCGGAAAATAGGGCAGAAAGCCCATGCCGCTCGCTTTGGCGGCGGGCAGAATCTCACGCTCCACCTCGCGCACCAGGAGGCTGTATTCGTCTTGGTCCGCCACGAAGGCGTGGGTGCCGAGCTCGCGCGACAGCGCGCTCGCCGTCGCGATCTGCCAGCCGGCATAGTTGGAGCAGCCGATATAGCGCACCTTGCCCTGGCGCACGACATCGTCGAGCGCGCGCAGCGTTTCCTCGATCGGCGTGTTGGGGTCGGGGAAATGCATCTGGTAGAGATCGATCCAATCGGTCTTAAGGCGGCGCAGGCTGCCCTCGATGGCGGTCATGATCCAGCGGCGCGAGCCACCGCGCATCATGTCGCCGGGGCCCATCACATTGGCGAATTTGGTGGCGATGACGATGTCCTTGCGCCGCGCCCCCAGCGCCTCGCCCAGCAATTCCTCGGACACGCCCGGTTTGCCCACCGGGTACGAGTCGGCGGTATCGAACAAAGTTATTCCTAGATCGATCGCCGCCGGGATCAATTTGTTGGTGCCGTCGCGATCGACCCGGCCGCCCAGATTGTTGCAGCCGAGCCCGACCGCCGAGACTTTGAGGCCCGAAGCCCCGAGATTACGCAGATTCACGCCGATTTCTCCGCTGTCACCCGTTCACGGGCCATGATGCACCGGCCGGCTGGCCCGGCCAAGCGCGATCCGGGTCACCGGCATGCGCGAAAAGAATGACAGGGCGGCCACGTTCCTCCTAAAGTCATCCCATGGAAGGAGATTTCGCGTTACGCAGCGCGACGGTTCCGCCGGTCGATATTCTGACCCCGGCCGAGCAGACCCTTCCGCTTGTCTTGGCCTCGCCGCATAGCGGCTCCCATTATCCGCGCGATCTGGTGGCGGCCTCGCGGCTCGACGCGGTGACCCTGCGGCGCTCCGAAGACGCCTATGTCGATGAAATTTTCGGTGCGGCCCCAAGCCTCGGCGCGCCGCTGCTGCGCGCGCGCTACGCCCGCGCCTATCTCGATCCCAATCGCGAGCCCTATGAATTCGACCCGGCGATGTTCGAGGATGCGCTGCCGGCGTATGTCAACCGGTTGTCGCCCCGGGTGAAGATGGGGCTCGGCACCATCGCGCGGGTGGTGGCGTCCGGCGAAGAAATCTATGCCCGCAAGCTGCGCGCCGACGAGGCGCTGCAGCGGGTCGAGCGGTTGTATCGCCCCTATCATCGCGCGCTGATGCAATTGCTGGCCGAGACCCGCGACAAGTTCGGTTTTTATCTCCTCGTCGACTGCCATTCGATGCCGTCGGCCTGCCTCGGCGATCGCGGGCGGGCCGGCCGCGCCGACATTGTGTTGGGCGATTGCCACGGCACCTCCTGTCATCCGATGGTGATGGAGACCATGCATCACGCCTTGTCCGCGAAAGGCTATCGCGTGGCGCGCAATGCCCCCTATGCGGGGGGATTCACCACCGCCCATTATGGCCAGCCGGGGGTCCACGGCCATTGCATCCAGATCGAGCTCAGCCGCGCGCTCTATATGGATGAGGCGAATTTCGAGCAGAAGCCGTTTATCGCCCGCCTCGCCGACGATATGGGCGATATCATGCTGGCGCTGGCCGCGATGGCCCCGACGCTCGCGCCAAAGGCATGAGCGCGGCGATAATTGGCGCGGCCCTTCGGCTACGCGAGGCGACAGATGCCGATTTTGCGCGCATCGCCGACATCTACGCGCATCATGTCCGAACCGGCTTCGGCACCTTCGATGAGGTGCCGCCCTCGCGCGAGGACATGGTGGAGCGATTCCACGCCATCGCCCAGCTCGGGCTGCCCTATCTGGTCATGGCCGAAGGCGAGGCGGTGCTGGCCTATGCCTATGCCGCGCCGTATCGGCCGCGCTCGGCCTATCGCTTCACGGTCGAGGATTCGATTTATGTCGCGCCCGACAGCCACCGGCGCGGACTCGGCACTAACCTATTGAATCGGCTGGCCGAACGCTGCGCCGCCGCCGGCATGCGCCAGATGGTAGCGGTAATCGGCGACAGCGCCAACCTGGCGTCGATCAATCTCCACGCCAAATGTGGCTTTCGGCCGATCGGCGTGCTGAACGATGTCGGCTACAAGGGCGAACGGTGGCTCGACGCGGTGATCATGCAACGGACGCTGTGATCAGTGCTTGGTCTTGTTGAGCGCCGGGTCCTCGCCATGGCTACGCTTCTTGCCCGCTTCCTCGGCTTGGCGTAGCGCCGCGCCTTCCTTACCGTCGATGGCCCGTTCGGCTTCCTTGGCCTCTTCTTCGACGTGGCCGCCGGCGACCGTCCGCGCGACGCCGTCGCGATAGCGGCGATCGGCCGATTTATTGCCTTCGCCTTCGTTTTCGCCCGCATTTTCATTGGCATGCGGCAGGTTTGGATGCTGATCGCTCGGGCCGTTCTTGATGTCGCCGGCATCCTCGGGAAAGCGTTCGCCGCCGGACTTATCGTTCGCCGTCATATCGGTCTCCAGGAGAGTTGAGGTGTCTCCTATAGAAGCCGGGCGGGCGGCGCTTCGTTCCCGCGCCGGGGGCGGGCAAAAAAATGGGCTGTGGCAAAAGCCACAGCCCAAGTTTAGGGAGGAAACGCCTAAGAAGACGTACGGCAGACCGTCGGGCGACGGCCAATGCCGCGAGGCAGAATATGGCCGTGTCCCTGTCCTAATGCAACAATAAAATCGCAACTGCGAAGACGGAAACTGCGGCAAAATGACATGGTTAGCCCACTTGTTTCCGGTTTGTTGTGCAATGCACAAAAACGACAAATTCGTTAAAATCGAAGCCGCTTGCGTGCGCTGAACGGGTCGGCGAGAATCCGGCATGCGTCTGCGAATTCTGGCTGGCACGATTTTTCTGATCCTGGGGTTGGCGATTTACGCCGCCATCGCGGTAGCAATCGCGCACTTTTTCCTGCCCGAACAGACCCTGATCGACATATCATTTTATGCTCTCGCCGGTATCATCTGGATCTGGCCCGCCGCTTGGCTGACGCGCTGGATGAGCCGCGCGGCGCCTTATCATCCACCTTCGGGAGCCCCGACATGATGCGCGTTGCCCTGCTCGACGATTATCAGCGTGTCGCCCTCGGGCTGGCGGATTGGCAAAGCCTGGCCTCGGTCGCGACGGTGGAGAGCTTCCCCGACCATCTGTTCGATCTCGAGGCGCTGGTCCAGCGGCTGCTGCCGTTCGCGTGCGTCGTCCTGATGCGCGAGCGCACGCCCTTTCCGCGCGAGCTGTTCGAGCGGCTGCCGAACCTCCGGCTGCTGATCACCTCGGGCCGGCGCAACGCCGCGATCGACGAGGCCGCCGCGACCGAGCGCGCCGTCCAGGTCTGCGGCACCGACCTCAGGGGCATGGGCACCGCCGAGCTGACCTGGGGCCTGATCCTGGCGGTGATGCGCGGTATCGTGGCGGAGGACCGGGCGCTGCAACAGGGGCGCTGGCAGACGACGCTGGGGTTCGAGCTGGCGGGCAAGACGCTCGGCCTCTTGGGGCTGGGGCGGCTCGGCAGCGAGGTGGCGCGGGTTGGCGCCGCCTTCCGCATGAACCTGGTCGCGTGGAGCCCCAACCTGACGCAGGAGCGCGCGACCGCCGCCGGCGCGACGCTGGTCAGCAAGGGCGAATTGCTGGCGCAGGCCGACGTGCTGACCATCCATCTGGTGCTCAGCGATCGCACCCGCGGCCTGATCGGCGCCGACGACCTCGCTCAAATGAAGAAAAGCGCGTTCTTGATCAATACCTCGCGCGGGCCGATTGTCGATGAGAATGCGCTGGCCGAGACGCTGCGCGCGCATCGCATTGCCGGGGCGGGCCTCGATGTGTTCTCGGTCGAGCCGCTGCCGCGATCGAGCGCGTTCTTTGCCCTCGACAACACCGTCATCACGCCGCATCTCGGCTATGTCTCGACCGAGAATTACGCCAACCACTTTCCCCAGGTGGTGGAGATCATCCGCGCCTTCGTCGCCGGCACGGTGCTGAAGGGCATCAACAAACTGACGCCAACAAACTGACGCCGCAATAACGCCTCTCCTCGATTTTGCCGTGATTGCGCGGTATCGTTCGGGCATGGCCAATCCGATCCGCGGTCAAAGCAGCGAACCCGTCGAATTGCGGCCGGGCGCCGGCCCGCGCGAGGCGGCGCGCCTCGCCGAGTTGGAGCGTTGGGCGTGGCGGCGGGTGCGCGCGCTGCGCCTCTTTTACAGCCACCTGTCGGTCTATGTGGTGGTGAATTTCATCCTGTTCATGATCAATTCGGCCGTGCTGCGTGGGCCAATCTGGTATTACGGGCCCTTGGTTGGCTGGGGCTTGTTGCTGGTGCTGCACGGCTTGCATGCCTACGAGCTGCTGCCCTGGACCACGCCGGATTGGGAGCAGCGCAAGGTCCGCGAATTGATCGACAGCCGCCTGCGCCGCTGAATATTTACGCGGTCGGCTTGGCGGCGCGCAACGCTTCAAGCGTCCGCCATATCGCATCGGAATCGGCTTCGAAACGATGCAGCGCATATTCCGCGATGCCGAGCGCGGTCTCGCGCTCGCTCATCACCACCAGCCCGATTTCCTTGCCGTCGAGCCATTCGGCTTCTTCGTCGCTGTGGGTGCGCACCACGATCTCGATGCGGGGATTGGCGTGGCGCGCCAGCTCGATGACGCGGCGCGCGAGGAAGCGGTCGGGAATCGCGACGACCAGCAGCTTGGCGCGGCCGGGATGGCCGGCCGCGATGACTTCGGGCCGGGTGGCATCGCCATAGATTACCGGGAGGCCCTGGGCGCGCGACCGCTCGGCGATGCGGCGATCCTGCTCGATGATGACCAGCGGTACGTTATGCCGTTGCAGCGCCGCGACCACTATCCCGCCGACCCGGCCCTGGCCGATCACCAAGGCATGATCCGCGAGCCGCGCGGGAACCGAGCCCATCGCGAGGCGCCGGCCGCCTTTCGTCCACCGGCGTAGCAGCTTGTTCCGCTCGAGTGCGGCACCCAGCCGCTCATTGCCGCGGAAGATGAAGGGATTGGCAAGAATCGCCAGCAGCGCGCCGGCCAGCACGATGCTGCGCCCCTCGGCGGGCATGGCGCCACGCTGGACCGCGGTGCCGGTCAGGATGAAGGAAAATTCGCCGATCTGCGCCAAGGCGCCGGCCACCGTCGCGGCAGCGATGGGCGGCACGCGCAACACCAGCAGCACGATCAGGGTCACGAGGCCGATCCCGATCAGGATCGCCAGCACCACCGCCCCAACCTGAAGCGGCAGGCGCAGCACCACGGTCGGGTCGATCAGCAGGCCGACCGAGACGAAGAACAGAACCGTGAATAATTGCTGCACCGGCAGCGATTCGGCCGCCGCCTGATGCGAGAGATCGGATTCCGCCAGCACGACGCCGGCGAAGAACGCGCCCAAGGCGAGCGAGACCCCGAAGAGCCGCGCCGAGCCGTAGGCGACCCCCAAGGCCACCAGGATCACCGCGAGGGTGAACAGCTCGCGCGAGCCGGCCCGCGCCGTCAGCGCCAGCACCCAGGGAATGACCCGGCGGCCGGCCAGGACCACCACCAGCACGAAACCCGCCACCTCGAGCGCGGCGCGGCCCAGCATCGGCAGGAGGTTGGCGCTGCCATCGGTGGCGGCGCTCGCCACCGGCAACAGGACCAGCACCAGGATTACCACGAGATCCTGTACCACCAGCCAGCCGAGGGCGACGCGGCCGGACTCGCCCGTCAGTTGGCCGCGATCCTCCAATGTCCGCGTCGCGACGGCGGTGCTGGCGATGGCGAGGGCGACACCCAGCAGTATCGATGCGCCGGTCGGCCAGCCGAGCAGCCAGTGCCCGACCGCGAACCCGACCAGGGTCGAGCCGGCGACCTGCAGCAGCGCGCCCGGAACCGCGACGCGCCACACCGACAACAGATCGGCCAGCGAAAAATGCAGCCCGACCCCGAACAGCAGCAGGGCGACGCCGATATCGGCGAGTTCGGCCACGATATGGGCGTCGGCGACATAGCCGGGCGTGAACGGCCCGATCACCACCCCGGCCAGCAGATAGCCCACCAGCGGCGGCAGGCGCAGCGCGCGCGCCGCCATGCCGAGGAGATAGGCCGCGCCGAGGCAGATGACGATGGTGGCAAGCAGGCTGGGGACGTTATTGCTCATCGTGGCTGGTTGACAGATACCTCTTCGAATCCAATCCTACGGCGTGCCGATGCAAATGCGCGACCAATTCTTGGAGAGCAGGTAATGAGCCGTCTCGCTGTCACGCCCGTGCGGAACGATTTCGGCGCCGAACTGTCCGGCGCCGACTTGTCCTTGCCCGCTGACGCCGCGCTGGTTCGGGAGATCGTCGCGGCGATGGATCGCTATGCCGTGTGCTTCTATCGCCCCGGCACGCCGATGTCGGACGAGGCGCAACTGACGCTGGGCCGGGCGCTGGGGCCGATGGATTTTACCCCGGTCTTCAAAATCGCCGGCCGCACCAAGTCGCGCATCACCGCCGGGCTGCAGGACGTCGCCAATATCGACGCCGATGACCAGGTCCTGAAGGAAGGCAGCCGCGTCATCCTGTTCCGGCGCGGCGACCGGCTGTGGCATTCCGACATGTCGTTCCATCCCAATCGCGGGGTCTATTCGCTGCTGTCGGCGCACGAGATTCCGCCGGTGGGCGGCGATACCGAATTCGCCGATTTGCGCGCCGCCTATGACGCGCTGCCCGCCGCGACCAAGGCGACGATCAAGGATCTGGTCGCGGTGCATTCGATCTGGCATTCGCGCGCGGCGGCGGGCTTTCCCGAACCGACGGAGGAAGAGCTGGCATCGCGGCCGCCGACGCGCCACCCGCTGGTGCAGGTGCATCCCGGCTCCGGGCGCAAGACGATTTATCTCGCCTCCCATGCCGCGCATATCGAGGGCTGGCCGATAGAGAAGGGCGCCGCGCTGCTGAAGGAATTAAAGGAGTTCGCCACCGAGGCGCGCTTCGTCTATCGCCATTCCTGGCGGCTCGGCGACCTGGTGATCTGGGACAATCGCTGCACCATGCATCGCGGCACGCCCTATGAGGATACCCGCTATCGCCGCGATATGCGCCGTGCTACCACACGCGAAATGGCCGCTTCGGCGTGAGTTCCGAAGCGCAAATGCAGACGGAATGAGTGCCCGCGATGTCGATGAGCGACGATGAAGAAGACGATGCGATTGATAAGCTGCCGCATATCGTGCTGATCAATCATGAGGAGCAATATTCGCTGTGGCGCGCCGACATGGATATTCCCGAGGGCTGGCGCCAAGTGTGGGGCCCGGACACACAGGAAGCCTGCATGGCCTGGGTCGATGAAGTGTGGACCGATATGCGCCCCCTCAGCCTGCGCAAGGCGATGGAAGAAGAAGAGCGAGAACGCGCCGAAGAGAAGTCCTAGAGCGGTATCCAGTCCCTTGGAATCGCCCCTTTCCGTCACCCCCGGACTTGATCCGGGGGTCTATCGATGGATCGCCGGGTCAAGCCCGGCGATGACGGGCAAAGGGTGATTGCATTGATGTGAAAGTTGCTCTAGCGCCGCTTAAGCAAGCTGAACCGACCCATAATTTCCCTCTCCTCCCATCGGGAGGAGAGGGAGGGGCCCACGCCGCAGGCGTGGGAGGGTGAGGTGGGCTTGCTTGGCGATTCCCCATCTCAGCCCAACATCCGCGCCACATCGAACATAACGCACGACACCGTCAGCGGCCGGTGGCGCGCCGCGACCGCGCCGACATGGCGCGCGCCGAAATCGAGATCGTAAATCGTCCAGGCATCGCGCGGCGCGGTCTCGCCTTCCAGCGCGAGCAATTCCGGCGCAGCCCTCGGCAAACAGGCGACGCGATAGCGGTGCAGATCGAGACTCATGCCCCGGCCCAGTGCCTTCACCACCGCCTCCTTGCGCGACCAGCAGCGAAAAAATGCGGTCTCGGCGCGGTCCTCCGGCACGGTCGCGAAATCGGCGGCCTCGCCGGGGTGGAAATAGCGCCGCACGATCTGGGACCGCTCCGGCACCGGGCGCAACGCCTCGACATCGACGCCGATCGCGATGTTGCTGGCGACGCCGATCAGCACGATGCCGCCGCTATGCGACATGTTGAAGGCGATGCCCCGCGGCTCCGCGAGCCGGGGCTTGCCATATTGGTTGACCGTGAGGACAAAGGATTGCGGCGGATCGCCCAGCATCGCGCCCAGCAACAGCCGCAGGCAGCCATGGGCGGCGGTGAAACTATGCCGATCCGGCGCGCGCACGAAGCGGTCGGCGCGGGCCTGTTCCTCGGGATTCATGAGGGCGAACAGCGTCTCGCGCGCCGGCTCGCCGATGGTGGCAATGTCGATCCGCCAGCAGAGGATGGTGCCGGGCGGCGGCGGCCCCGCCTCGGGCGTGCGGCATGGCCAGCCGGTCTGGCTCAGCTCGCGTCGCCCGTGCCCTTTTCCTGCGCCGCCGTGAAATGCTGTTCATATTGGTGGCGCTGGGTGCGGATGTTGAAATCGAGGAGGGTGCCGCCCGATTCGAAATGCTGGATGAAGACCTTGCCCAGCGCATAGGTCGCCGCGGCCGCGATCGCCGGTTCGGCGATCATGCCGGCCAGCGAGCCGATGATCGGAATGAACTTCACCACGCTGGCGACCGGCGCCGCCAGGACATAGGTGCCGCCGCCGCCGATCAGGGCGCCGACGATCGATTTCGCGGCGCTGCGCGTGAACGGCACGCCATAGAGATTGGCGAGGCTGTGCACCATCTTCAGCTCGACCAGCGAGATCGCGGCGAGATCGATCAGCGGAATGGGGATCAGCCCGGCGCCGGTGGACCAGCCCATATATTCACGCACGAGATGCATCGCCTCGGCTTCCTTGCCGGGCCGGAACAGATCGGACGGGTTCTGCGTGATCACTTGCTCGGACATCGCTTCCTCCTGATGGGCGGGACGCGCGGCCAGCCCCGATTCGGCGCGCGATCATGGCCGCCAACGATACCGTGGCAAGGGGCCGATTGCAACCAAGCGCCCGGTTTTCAGTCAGGTTTTCAGCCGGCTTCCCGCACGGTTCGCGCCAGCGTCAATACATCGACGCGGATGGCGCCGGCGCGCTTCAGGATTCGCGCGCATTCCGACACGGTGGCGCCGGTGGTGAAGACATCGTCGATCAGCAGCAGGCGCTTGCCGGCGAAGCCGTGGCCGGGCCGCACCGCGAAGGCGGCGGCGACATTGCGATGCCGCGCCTCGCGGTTGCCGCGGCCCTGGGGCGGGGTGGCGCGGGCGCGTTGCAGCGTGTCGGGCGCCACCGGCGGGCCGCCGGCGGCCCGCAAGGCGTTGGCCAGCACCGCCGCCTGATTGTAGCGGCGGGCGAACAGCCGGGTCCAATGCAGCGGCACCGGCACCGCGAGATCGGCGTCGCGGATCAGCTCGGCGCCGGCGCGCTTCAGCCAGTGACCGAAGGCGGGCGCCGGATGCAGCCGGTCGCCATGCTTGAAGCCGAGGATCAGCTTGCGGCTGGCATCGTCGTAGCGCAGCGCGGCGCGGGCATGATCGAATGACGGCGCCCGCCGCGCGCAGTCGCCGCACAGCACGCTGTGCCCCAGATCGAATTCGAACGGCAGGCCGCAGATCGCGCAACAAGGCGGGCCGAGAAAGGTCAGCCCGCGCCAGCATTCGACGCACAGCACCCCCGCTTTGCCGACCGCCGTGCCACAGGCGAGGCAGCGCGGCGGCAGCAGCACGTCGATCATCGACGCCGCCAGCCGGTTTAGCGCCGGCGCGAGGGCTGGGCTGAGCATGGTTAATTCTGGCACCGACCCGGCGGCGAGGCAATTTGAAGCGCCGACTCAACCGGGCCCGGATTCGTATTATCTTGGTGACATGGAAAACCAGAATCCGCTGAACCTCTTCGACCGCCGGGCGGTGCGGCGGTTTCGCGAGCGCGCGGCGCGCGATTGGGGCACGGCGGATTTCCTGGTGAGGGAAGTCGCCGAGCGGCTGGCCGACCGGCTCGACGATGTGCGGCGAAAATTTCCGCTGGCGCTGGATCTCGGCTGTCGCGACGGCGTGCTGGCGCGCTCGCTCAATGGGCGCGGCGGCATCGAGACCTTGGTTCAGATGGATGCCGCATTCGGCTTCGCGGCGCGCGCGGCGAGTTTGGCGCTGGTGGCCGAGGCGGAGGCGCTGCCATTCAAGGCCGGAAGCTTCGATCTGGTGCTGAGCGTGCTCGACCTGCATCACGCCAACGATCTGCCGGGGGCGCTGCTGCAAGTGCGCCAAGCCATGAAGCCCGATGGTTTGTTCCTGGCGACGTTATTCGCCGGCGATACGCTGAGCGAATTGCGCCGCGCCTGGATGGAAGCGGAACTGGCCGAGCAGGGCGGCGCCGGCAGCCGCGTCTCGCCCTTCGCCGATCCGCGCGATCTTGGCGCGCTGCTGCAACGTGCCGGCTTCGCGCTGCCGGTGATCGATAGCGACACCATCGAGGTGACCTACGACAATCCGCTGAAACTGATGCGCGATCTGCGCGCGATGGGCGAGGCCAACCCCACCGCCGAGCGCGGCCGCGATTTCACCCGCCGCGCGACGCTCGCCCGCGCGCTGGAATTTTACGGCGCCGCCGAGCCGCGCGCCGACGGCCGCGTCGCGGCGCAATTCGAGATCGCGACGCTGACCGCCTGGGCGCCGCATGAGAGCCAGCAGAAGCCGCTGCGCCCCGGCAGCGCGGCGGCGCGGCTCACCGACGCACTGAACAAGAAAGACTAAAAACCCGCCATCGCCCGTACTTGCTCGGGCGTCGTGCCCGCGTCGCGCATCTCGGCCAAGGTCAGGGCGCGGTCGCGCTTGGCGAAGCGCTTGCCGCTGGCGTCGGTCAGCAGCGCGTGGTGATGCCAGCGCGGCACCGGCAGATCGAGCAGCGCCTGCAACAGGCGATGAATATGCGTCGCGGGAAACAGGTCGCGGGCGCGCGTCACCAGCGTCACGCCCTGGATCGCGTCATCGACCGTGACGGCGAGATGATAGCTCGCGGGTGTGTCCCGGCGCGCCAGTACCACGTCACCGAGCGATAGCGGATCGGCGGCGATGATGCCGGCTTCGTCGTCGATCCAGTGCAGCGGCCCGGTTAGCGCGAGGGCGCGCGCGACATCGAGCCGTAAGGCAAAGGCCGCCCCCGCTTCGATGCGGCGGTGGCGCTCATCATGCGACAGCGCCCGGCAGGTGCCGGGATAGACCGCGCCCTCCGGCCCATGCGGCGCCGAGGCGGCGCGCGCGATGTCGGCGCGGGTGCAGAAGCACGGATAGACCACGCCCAGCGCATCCAGCCGGTCCAGCGCCGCGCGATAATCGGCGAAATGGTCGGACTGGCGGCGCACCGCGCCGTCCCAATCGAGGCCGAGCCAGCGCAGATCTTCGACGATGCCTCCGACATACTCGGCGCGGCAGCGCGCGCGGTCGATATCCTCGATGCGCAGCAGAAATTGCCCACCGCCCTCGCGCGCCAATCGCCACGCGAACAGCGCCGCATAGGCATGCCCGAGGTGCAGCCGCCCGGTCGGGCTCGGCGCGAAGCGGGTGACGAGGGGCGCTTGCATCGCGTAAGTTTAGCCGTGAGCCCAATCGCCATGCTAGTGATGGCGCCACGCGATTGGGGAAGGTGGCGCGTCGCCAAAGGGGAGAGAAACATGAAGCGGATTCTGTTGGGAACAATCGCGGCGCTGGCCGTCGGCGCGGCGCTGGCGGGGAGCGCGGTCGCGCAAACGCCGGCCTATCCCGATGTCGCCGATGTCTCGCACGCGACGCCGGCGGCGGCGGCCTATTTCAAGGCGTATTTCACCGCCAAGAGCCGGCACGATCCGAAGACGATGGTGCCGCTGTTCAACAAGGATCAGGTCACCTATATCGACGCGACGCTGGGCTGGCCGTTCTACAATTACAAGGCGCTCGACGATCTCTTTACCACCTACATGCCGAAATGGCCGGCCTCGGGTAAATCCTATCCGACCTGGATCATGGGCGACACCCATTCGGCGCTGGTCGGCTTTACCGATACGCCGGAACTGTTCGGCGGCGAAATCCGCATCCTCGCGGCGCTCGATTTCAAGGATGGCAAGATCACGCGCTGGGTCGATTATTGGGACGGCCGCTCGTTCGGTGCGCCTCTCGCCGCGAAGATGCGCGCCCCGGCCGACAAATTCCCGACCGAGTTCAGCGTCAAGGTCACGGGCGAGAACGCCTCGGCCAAGATGCAAGAGACCGCGCACAAACTGGCGGCCGCCTTCGCCGGGGCCAACGCCACGGCCGCCGCGGCGATGTTCAGCAACGATGCGATCTATGAGGACATGGCGCTGCGCGTGCGCGTCGCCGGACAGGCGGCAATCGGGCGCTATCTCGGCCGCACGCTGGCGAAGCTGCCCTATGGCGTCGGCTCATCGGTGCGTCACGTCGTCGGCAGCGATCAGGGCGGCGGTTACGAATGGACCGCCCCCGGCACGGTTCAGCGCGGCATCACCGCCATCGAACTCGATCCCGACGGCAAGATCGTCAAGCTGATGGCGACCTGGGACAATGCGATGATGAGCGACGCCGACCTGAAGAACCTGGTCCTGCTGTCGATCGAACAATAGGCCGTCAGTTCTCGCCCGACAGCAGGACCAGCGCATGGTACTGCGCGTCGGGCAGGAGTGAGCTGTCATAGACCGTTGTGAGGCGCGTGATCCTGCCGTCGCTGTCGAGGGCGAGGGCGGTGTTGCCGCGCTTTAGCGGGAAGGAATCATCGGGGCGCCATTCATAGCCGCCGCCCTGATCGCTGCCGACGGTATGCGCCAGCGTCGCGCCTTTGCCATAGGGCAGCGCCACCAGCGCCCGGGCCAGATAGCGCTCGATCGCGCGCCGGCCCAGGATTTGCGCGTGCAGCGCCATATCGTCGAACACGGCGTCGTTGCTGAACATGGCAGCCGCCATCTTGGCGTCGCCCGCCGAAAACGCCGCGTCGAGCCGCACCGCGACATCGTGAATCCGGCCGGTGGCGTTGCCGACATCGTCGTGGAAATCGGTGGGATAGGTCGGCTTGATGCTGTTCTTGACCTGCGCGCTGCGGCCGTCCCAATAATCCATCCAGCGAATGATCTTGCCCTGATCGTCGAAGCTGACGGCGCCGAGAATGCGCAGCTCATGGCCGAACAATTCCGGCGTGTCGGTGAAGGCGACCAGCGCCGAATGCGCATCGCCATAAATGCGCGTCGGATAGGACAGGCCGCTCGCGGGCCATTTCGGCATATAGGTCGTGAAAATCTTGTTCAGCGCGGCCCAGTCGGGCCAGATTCCGCCGGACGTCGCATCGATATAGAGCACCTTGTCCTTGGCGAAATGGCTCATCAGCGCATCGGGCCGGTGTTCGCTTTTCACCGTGAAAAAATCGCGAAACGCCGCCGCGACCGCGTTCGAGGCATGGGAGGTGTCGGCGATATCGGGATAGGGCAGGGGGTCGGCCTGCGCCGCCGCCACGAAAGTGACCGCCATCCCGATTGCCGCAAGTCCCACCGTCCAACGCAACATGGTTTTCTCCCCGGTCAAAAATCGTCTTGGCCCGCGAAGGCGCGCCATCCACGAATTTTTCCTCTCACCATAGGGTATGCAGGCACCTGCGTACAAACCTAGTCGTGGATGCCCCTGGGATGCCCCGGCCAAGCCGGGGCAAGACGAATGAGAAAACTCGAGAGGGGATGCAAGGCTGGCGACGCTAGGCAAAGCGGCGCTTTGGTCGTAAACAAGGCGCATGGCTCTCACGGATATTCGCGGCAAGACCGCCTTCATCACCGGCGCCGCCTCGGGCATGGGGCGCGGCATGGCGCGGGTGTTCGCGGAGGCGGGATTGAACATCGCGCTTGCCGATATCGACCTCGCGACGCTGTCCGAGGCGCGCGATGAAATCGCGGCGCTGGGCGTCGATGCGCGCGGCTATCTCCTCGACGTTTCGGACCGCGCGCAAATGTATGAAATCGCCGACGCGGTGGAGCGCGATTTCGGCAAAGTGCATATCGTCTGCAACAATGCCGGCGTCGGCTCCGGCGCGCCATCGCTCGACGAGACGCCGGACGAGATTTTCGACTGGATGTTCGGGGTCAACACGATGGGCCCGATCCACGGCTTCAAGGCGTTCGCGCCAAAACTCAAGAAACATGGCGAGGGCGGGCATATCGTCAACACCGCCTCCATCGCCGGCATGCGCATGGCGCCGGGCATGAATAACGGCATCTATGCCGGGACGAAATTCGCGGTGGTGGCGCTGTCCTTCGCCATGCAGGACGCGATGGCGCCGCATAATATCGGCGTCTCGGTGCTGTGTCCGGCCGGCGTCGATACCAACATCTATCAGGCCGGCCGGGTGCGGCCCGAGCGGTTCGGCGGACCGTTCGAGCGCGACATATCGCCGGCGATGGTTGCCTTGCTGAAACAAGGTCTCTCCCCCGACCAGATCGGGCGCTATGTGCTGCGCGCGGTCAGGGACAATGATTTTTTCATCTTCACCCACCCCGAGGCGCGTGCCTGGGTCATGGAATGGCATGCCCGCGTGATGCAAGGCTTCGACCGCGCCGATGAATTGCGCGGTCTCCTCGGCATCAACAACGCGCCGCAGCCCGATCTGGCGAAAATGCGAAAGCCTTGAATGGCCGAGACCGCGCGCAAGCTCGCCGCCATCTTGGCCGCCGATGTGGTGGGGTACAGCCGGCTCGCGGGCGCGGACGAGGACATGACCCTGGCGCGGCTTCGCGCGTTGCGCAGCGACCTGATCGATCCCGTCGTCGCGGTCCATCATGGCCGCTTGGTGAAACGTACCGGCGACGGCTCGCTCGTCGAATTCCGCAGCGTCGTCGACGCCACGCGCTGTGCCATCGAAATCCAGGACGGCATGGTCGTGCGCAATGCCGGTTTGCCGCCCGGGCGGTGCATTGCGTTTCGCATCGGAATTCACCTTGGCGATGTCGTCGAGGAGAGCGACGGCGACCTGATGGGCGACGGCGTCAACATCGCCGCGCGGCTCGAAGGCATCGCCGAGCCAGGCGGGATTTGTCTTTCGGAGGACGCTTACCGTCAGGTGCGCGACAAGATGCCGGAGACTTTCGCCGATCTCGGCGAAAAGGAATTGAAGAATATCGCCCGCCCGATGCGGGTGTATTCCATCTCTCTCCAAAATAATTTCACCGCCCCGGCGAAAGCCGGGGCCCATCGTCCCGACACCTCAACTGGATCGAGCATGGACCCCGACTTTCGTCGGGGAGGGGATAAGATGGCGGGGATGGAGAAAGCCGCGCTCGCCTTGCCCGACAAGCCGTCGATCGCCGTGCTGCCGTTCCAGAACATGAGCGGCGATCCAGAGCAGGATTATTTTGCCGACGGCATGGTCGAGGACATCATCACCGGCCTATCTCGGATCAACTGGCTGTTCGTGATCGCGCGCAATTCCAGCTTCGCCTACAAGGGCAGGTCGCCCGACATCCGCCAGGTCGGGCGCGAACTCGGCGTGCGCTACGTGCTCGAAGGCAGCGTGCGCAAGGGAGGGAACCGCTTGCGCATCACGGGTCAGCTGATCGAGGCCGAGTCCGGCTCGCATCTTTGGGCCGACAAGTATGACGGCGCGCTGGAAGATGTGTTCGAGCTGCAGGACCGCATCACCGAAAGCGTCGTCGGCGTCATCGAGCCGAGCGTCCAACGGGCCGAGATCGAGCGCGCGCGCCGCAAGCCCCCGGACAGTCTCGGCGCCTACGATCTCTATCTTCAAGCCTTGCCTTTCTTCGGCTCGGTCATGCCGGGAGATGCCGCGACCGGCATGGCGCTCATGGAAGAGGCTTTGAGGCTCGACCCCCATTATGCCGCGGCTCATGCTTATCTTGCCTGGGGCCTTGAAAGCCGGTTCGCGCGCGGCGGAATGAACCCGGCCGATGCCGAGGCGAGCGTCCGGCATGCGCGGCTCGCGGTCGCGCACGGCGGCGACGATCCGACCGCGCTCGCCATTGCCAGCCTTGCCCTTCTCCATATGGGGCACGATTTCGCGGCGGCGTCCGGGGCGGTCGAACGCGCCCTATCCCTCAACCCTTCCTGTGCCGCCGCGCTTTATTTCGGGGCTCATATTCATGCGTTCAGTGGCGATCCGGCTAAGGTCGAAGCCTACGCGCCCCGGGCGCTGCGCTTGAGTCCGTTCGACCCCTTGAGCTTCGAGGCGCACATCGCTATCGCGCTGGTCAGGATGCGCGAGGGACGCTATGCCGAAGCAGCCGCTGCCGCGGCCGAATCCATCAAGGCCAATCCGCGTTTCAGCACGCTCTACGCTTTCCAGGCCGCGTCCCTGACAATGGCCGGGCGCGGCGAGGAGGCGAAAGCCGCCGCGCGCCGGCTCCTCGAACTGGAGCCGAATTTCCGGGCCGGCAGTGCCTTCATTGTCTTCTTCGCGCAATTCGCCGTGCCGGCCGTGATCGAGGTGATCGGTGAAGGCTTGCGACGCGTTGGCCTGCCGGAATGACCCCATCGTGAGGTAAGATGCCGAAACAACCGAATTACTACGCCGCAGGCGGCTATGACCGCGCGGCGAAGTTGCGCAAGGATGCCGACTGGCTGGCGGCGCGGCTCGATCATCCGCAACGCCTGATCGTGCCGGTGTGGCGCACCCAGAATCTGGTGACAACGGCACAGGACGGCGTGCCGCAACGGGCGGCGTTCCTGACGCGCGACCAAGTCTCCGGCGACTCGGCCGACGACGTGTTTCTTGGCCAGATCGAGGATCGCAGCTATTTCGCGCGCGATCTCTCGGCGATCGAGGCGCCGCTCGATCTCATCCGCTCGGACGTGCCGCTGGAATTCGCCGATCTGCGCCGGGTCGGGCCGCTGGTCGGCAATCAGGCCGGCTCGCTGATGGCGTTCGCGCGGGGGATTTTTTATTGGCACAGCCGCCACGGTTTTTGCGGCGTGTGCGGCGCGCCGACCCGGTCGGAAGAGGCCGGCCATGTCCGGCGCTGCACCAACGCCGCCTGCAACGCCCAGCATTTTCCGCGCACCGATCCCGCCGTCATCATGCTGGTGCATGATGGCGATCGCTGTCTCCTCGGGCGGCAGAAAATCTGGCCGAAGGGCATGCATTCGACCCTGGCGGGCTTCGTCGAGCCGGGCGAAAGTCTCGAGGATGCGGTGGCGCGCGAAGTCTTCGAGGAAGCCGGCGTGCGCGTCGCCGACGTGACCTATCACTCGTCGCAGCCCTGGCCGTTTCCGGCGTCGCTGATGCTCGGCTTCCACGCCCGCGCGACCACGACAGAGATCACCATCGACCCAGACGAAATCGATTCGGCCGGCTGGTTCACGCGCGATTTCCTGAAACAGAATATGCGCGGCAGCAAGGAATTCTTCGTGCCGCCGGGTATCGCGGTGGCGCGCCGCCTGATCGACGACTGGCTCGCCGGCAACCCCTAGAAAAGGAACTTCATGGCATCGCGATTTCGTCGGGGCGGCACCGTCTACGACAAGCACGGCCGGGCTTATGTCGTGGAGGATGTCGAAGGCGGCATCGTCTATTGTTCCACGGAGAGCGGCGTCGAGACGGAGTTTCCCGAAGCATCCCTGGTTACCGAAGCCGAGTGGAATGCGCGCCATACCCGCACCGCGAATGACCAGCGGGGCCCGCTCGGCGATCGGCTCTATGAGCGGGTGAAAGCATCGCGGGTCTATATGATGCCGACCGCGAAGCTCGATCCGGCCGCGTCGCGCGAAGTGCTGGCCAAAGTGGAGCGGCTGCTGCCCGGCATCCTCAATTTCACCGCCCTCGTCACCGCCGAGCGCGCCCTCGACGCCGAGGGCGATGGTGGCCTGTCGGATTTGTCCCTCGTGAAATGCCGCGAGGTGTTCGACGCCGCCAAGCCCGAAATCCGCGCCAGCCTGGTGGCCGGCCTGTTCGGCAGCCCCCCCGAGGTGTTTGTCGGCCTTGGCCGCCTCGGCGACAATCTGATGCGGGCGATGCTGGAGAAATTCCTCGACGCCTACGGCACCGAGTTCAATCAGTTCCGCGCTGGCCGGCGGTAGAGACAGTTATCAGTTTACAGTTGTCAGTAACTGACGACTGACGACTGTAAACTGACGGCTACGCCGCGCTTGCCGTCGCCGGCGCGCGACCGACTAGCGCGTCGAAATCCGCCATCATCAGCTTGGTCACTTTGCCCGGCGTGAATTTGTATTTGCCGATCTCGGAGACGGGTGTCACCTCGGCGGCGGTGCCGGTGATGAAGACCTCGTCGGCGTTTTCGAATTCCTCCGGCCAGATCGCGCGCTCGACCACCTTGATGCCGCGCTTGCGCGCCAGCTCCATCACCACCTGGCGGGTGATGCCGTCGAGGAAGCAGTCGGGCGTCGGCGTGTGCAGCTCGCCCTTGATCGCCAGGAACACGTTGCAGCCGGTGCCCTCGGCGATCTGGCCGCGATAGTCGAGCATGAAGGCGTCGTCATAGCCGGCGGCCTCGGCGGCGTGCTTGGCGATGGTGCAGATCATGTAGAGGCCCGACGCCTTGGCATGAACCGGGGCGGTGTTGGGCGCCGGCCGCGCCCACGGCGACATCATCATGCGCAGGCCCTTGAGCCGCGCCTCGGGCGAGAAATAGGACGGCCATTCCCACACCGCGACCGCCATGTGGATCTTGGTCTCTTGCGCCGACACGCCCATCTGCTCCGGCCCGCGCCACGCCACCGGACGGACATAGCCGTCGCTGATCTTCAGCGCCTCGACCACATCGTAGCAGGCGCGGTCGATCTGATCGGCGCTCCACGGAATCTCAAAGCCCAGGATGCGGCCCGACGCGATCAGCCGGTCGGTATGCTCCCGCAGCTTGAAGATCTTGCCGCCATAGACCCGTTCCCCCTCGAACACGCAGCTTGCATAATGCAGCGCATGGGTCAGGACGTGGATGTTGGCGTCGCGCCACGGCACCAGCTTGCCGTCGAGCCAAATGACGCCATCGCGATCGTCGAAGGGTGTGCTAGAGCTAGCCATGTCCTCGGTTCCCCATGTCCTCGGTTCCTCGTGTGCCTCGCGCGGTAACTCGGGTATTTATGTTTTCGTCCCAAGCCCTTTCTCTATAACAAACCGCATCAAGATAAGTCAACATGTCTGACATAAAATCCGCATCGATTCCGGCCTATCTTCGCGAGGCGGAACTGCGCCAGGGCATCGAATTGCTGTTTTTCGCCTATCGCGATTTCACCGCCGGCCCCGACCATATGCTGGAGCGGTACGGCTTCGGGCGGGCGCATCATCGCGTGATCTATTTCGTCGGCCGGCATCCGCAGATGAATGTAACGGAGCTGCTGGGCATTCTGCGCATCACCAAACAGAGCTTGAACCGGGTGCTGAGCCAGCTCGTCCGCCAGGGCTTCATCCGCCAGACCCCCGGCGACCGCGACCGCCGCCAGCGCCTGCTGGAGCTGACCGAAAAGGGCGTGGCGCTGGAGCGCGATCTGTCCGAAAACCAGCGCCAGCTGGTCGCCCGCGCCTATCGCGAGGCCGGGCCCGAGGCGGTCGAGGGCTTTCGCAAGGTGATGATCGACATCGTCACCGATCCGGCCGATCGCGCGCGGTTCGAGCGCGGCCGCGCCAAGTA